>Ga0265798_10003849_pt1 | contig 21083 bp, 19 predicted proteins | sample P3T30metagenome_FD_192430 | JGI IMG/M metagenome (GOLD analysis project Ga0265798, IMG submission 192430) | Plant litter microbial communities from East Loma Ridge, Irvine, California - P3 T30 | ecosystem: Environmental > Terrestrial > Plant litter > Unclassified | place: USA: California... | reverse complement strand
AACTAATCTGCAAAGATCACAACAATCCCCCCCCCCCTCCCTCCCTCTCTCTCACTTCTCCACGATGGTCACAATAGTTACCCAACTGTCGACGCACTTGCTGCACTTCTAGAAGAGGTCGACCACTTTGAAGCAGTCGTCGATAATCGATTAGACCTTGTTCTTGAATAAATCTTGATACTATCATCATCAGGGCCGCTTCCTCAACCTCTCTGGCGCAATGACATTCGGCCTCAGTAAATTCAACGGCTTACTAGCCGATGCACACCTAGCTTGTTGTGTAGTAGTAGGAGCAGTAGTCGTCGTCCGCATCTTTTGTAAAATTCGACACAAGTAAGGCGTTTGGTTGAATGACTAGTGTATCATTGCCTCATTGTTGTGTTACTATGTTGTAGTTGTAGTCGTGCTATATGGCAAGTCTCTTAATCCGCCGACTACGAAAACGCACTGATCGTTGTAGCGAGTATCAAGACCTTTGGAACCCTCTTAGAGCTGGGTATGGAGCACATGAAGGTTGAACATAAGGCGCAGTTTGACTATGACCTGCTAACCTATCGCCGGGTTTGTGATGTTTCTGTATAAAGTCGACTTCGCTAATCCTTGCAGTCAATGTTCTGGGCTTTGGTACCTGCTGCATGCGCACAATTCTCATGCAAGATGTCCATTCTGCTCTTCTATCGGCGCATCTTCTTCATCTCCGATCGCTACCGCAAGGTTTCACTAGGACTGATGATATTCACAATCGCCTGGTTTCTCGCAGTCATATTGGTTGCTTTGTGCATTTGCAGGCCCTCTCACCAATTCTGGGACGACTCGGGATTGTCCGTGGACCGATGTGTGCACTGGCAGTCCTTCCTATACACCATGCTCATCGTCGACACGTTTATTGATGTGTTCATCCTTATCTTACCTATTCGTACGACTTTGGAGTTACATCTGCCGCGCAAGACTAGGATTCCTGTGGCAGGTATATTTGCTCTGGGAAGTTTTGTCGTCATGACCAACGTCTTACGAATGGTGTTTATGGAAAGCCAAGTGGAAAAGCATGAAAGTATGGCAAATGGTACAATGACCAACATGGATCTCACTAAGCAAGCATAGCATTGTATAACAAACCGGAGCTCTGGACTAGCATTCATCTGTAAATGAATTTGTACCATGGTCAGCTTATGATTCATTTACTAACTTCACTACTAAGGGCCACTGCCATGCTCTGCGCCAGCATGCCAATCTAGAAGCCGCTCTGGAATTCAATATCCACAATTGCTGGCCAAGGATGGACTCGTCTTGTTAAAAAGATTAGCTCGCGCTCAGGTCGCAGTAATATACAGCCAGGCATCTCGTCACACCACTTGGAAGACTTTGATCCAGATCAAGCTCGCATGAGGGGAATGGGACGGACATGGAATATCAGTACAGTCTCAGGAGGGAGTTCTTTGCAGGGGCACCTCTTATACCCATGATTGAAGTTTTGTATACTTGGTGGACTATAATTTGTAGTTTGGGTAGGAACGTAAGAACCAGGTGGCGCAGACAAGCGAAAGACGACAATGGCTGGGAGAAATCTGTCAGACTAGAAAAGTGTCGGGATTTTACCTAACAATGAGAACATATTTCCTATCTTTCACGAATTTGTGCGCTGATCCGAAGCCCACATGTGTAGTTTTATCTTTGCTCTGAAAGTCTCCTTGAATATATGATACGCCGTACATGCCATCCCGCCTCTGATAGGTGTGGAGCACGTTGTAAAGACACTGGCGCGTATCAAGATATTACATAAGCAGTTTACCGAAATACGCACATGTAATTACGAGCATCGGGCAATAGTAAAGTCACAGCCTGGAAATACGGAAAACAACGCTTCCTCACGCCCCTCTGCCGCAATATCGCAAAATGACCACCGAAAAGAGCCACCGCCGTAAGCAAGCACAATGTTGCCAAAACAAAAGCACACACACTCACCAGTCGTAGTCTACGTCAAGGGCCGCCATATCAGCTACCAGCGCGGCAAACGCAACACGAACCCCAACGTCAGCCTTCTCTCGCTCGAGGGCGTCGACAGCAACGAAGATGCGCAGTGGTACCTTGGAAAGCGCGTCGCATACATATACCGCGCTCCCAGCAGCAAGACCGAGGGGCCACGAGTCATCTGGGGCAAGATTCGCAGGACACACGGTGCGTACATATAGTGGAAGGAAAGTAGAAGCAATAGCTAATTTGTTTGGGGATAGGCAATTCGGGTGTTGTGCGCGCTTCATTCAAGAGCAACCTCCCACCTAGGTCGTTCGGTGCTAGTGTTAGGGTTATGATGTACCCCAGCACCGTCTAAATGGGACGGCTGAGGATTATTGAACTTGGGCGCAAAATGGAACGGGAATGCATGCATTGGGATTGGAGTTGAGGCGATTATACCATGAAAACGATGGCTGAGACAGGCCCACAGGATAGACGGTTTTCTTGCATCATAGTATGTAATTTTACAACAACATTACGAAGAGTGAAATCTCGACCTCGTGAATTGGGAGACTGGAGACTGGTCTTGGAGAAATGTGAATCGGGCATGTTTGTTGGAATGGCTGCGGTGGGGCCTTGTTCCGCGAACATTCTAGATCACGCGACGCGGCCGCGGGAGTGGTAAGTGGCTGCCCTGCCTTGTAAAGTTGTAGAGTCGCCATCAACACCCCCCCAACGACCTCGACACTTACTTTCGCAACCAAACGCATACGACAAGTTATTCGCACAACCCATACTGTTATTCGATCGCAAACGCTAGAACTATAGCCGCTGTACAAAGTCTTGCGCTACAACCGCGCAACCGTCAGACCGCCGCTGAACTATTTGGACCTTCGAACCTCGAATCCACCTTTTCACTCTCACCTCTTACACAACATCCACACATACACCATGGGCTCTGTCGTCCTCCCCCACCTTCGCACAGGCTGGCACGTCGACCAAGCCATCCTTAGTGAAGAAGACCGCCTCGTGCTCATCCGCTTCGGCCGCGACTCCGACCCAGACTGCATGTCGCAAGACGAAGTACTCTACAAGATTGCCGACCGCGTCAAAAACTTCTGCGCCATCTACCTGTGCGACTTGGACGAAGTGCCGGATTTCAAAGCCATGTACGAGCTGTACGACCCGTGTACTGTCATGTTCTTCTTCCGCAACAAGCACATGATGTGCGATTTTGGGACGGGTAACAATAACAAGTTGAACTGGGTGCTGGAGGACAAGCAGGAATTTGTGGATATCATTGAGACGGTGTATCGTGGCGCGAAGAAGGGGCGGGGTCTAGTGGTTAGCCCAAAGGATTACTCTACTAGGTACAGGTACTAGTGGTAGGTGAAGATGATTCGGATATCGCGTTTCTTCTTGAACCAAATGGATGGATGGAAGTATGGGCTTCTTGTGTGGCACGCGACTAGGGAAACCCCAAGGGACCGAGGGATGGACCTGGGTCTGCGAGCATGGAGGTCGTTTATGGATTGAGAGAACTGTAATACAAGCTGGCGCCTCACAAAACCAAAGGTACGGTCACGCTACGATGGCAATGATGTAAGAACATTTGCTTATGAAGTCCTTCAGAAGTTGATCACAACTCTGGTGATGCACACGATGGCGCGGCCATACAAAGTTGCAGTCGCACCGGTACACCCGAATTCACAAGCTGTCTACCTTTTCCTTTTCTCCTGTTTCCCCAAGATGTACCTTTTCCCTGTCGCCCTCCCATAGACTCCCCCTCACACCTCTCCAAACCACTTCCAACACATCCCTCCTCGGAAGTAGTTTCGGGAACACGACGACAACTTCTCCCTCGCCTTCTACCACAATCATGAGGTAGAACCTCACCTCAAACCCCTTGAACGCCTCGTGTATGAAGATATCCTGGATGCTGGTCGTGGGTATAAAGCGCGTCGTAGGCGTTTGGAGGTATGTAGAGGATGTAGTCGACGTCTGAACACCGAGTCCTCGAAGCATAGTTAGAGACTCTTCTGTCGGCGTATTAGCAACAGGGCGGACAGCTAGACTCAGCAGCAACATACCCGTGTATGTGCGACGAAACACCAGAAACACGACAAGCCATGCCCCAGGTATCAGATATCGCCATTGCCATCCTTCCAGCATCTTCACTACGTGTCCTTCTCCCTCACTCCCAAGTATCTCAACCAAGTAACCCAGAGACTGTCTATTCCAAACCCACCATTTCACCCACAATGCCAGTACACTCGCTAGCCCCAGGAGCACTCGTACAAGTATTCCTGCATAGTAGCCTGCGCGTGCGGCAAGTGTCTTGGGCACTGGCCGTGTCGAGACTGTGTATGTGATTGTCGACGAGGTGGGCTGCAGGATGTGTAGGGTTTGTGAGGGCGGAGAACTGAGGCGGTGGACAAGGCTTGACATTGTCAGTATCGCTGCACATAAAGCATTGTTTGAGGTAAAGCGATGAACAATTTAGAATACCGGGATGCGGGGAGTTAGGGGACTTTACTTTCATGCTATAGCTGCGAGAAGGGAAGCACATGCGATGACGATGCGCAAAGGGTCCTAGGATGGGCTTATCGATAAGCAAGCAAACCTAGCGTATGTTTTCCCAGGTTCTCAAGCACAGCTGCCTTTGTATTACCTTTTCAACTACAGTAGTTTGCACTTGCGTATAAACCTTCCGCCTACCCATCTACCTTTTCAACCCCAGCCCACGTATCATGGATTCCAAACGCCCGACCCCAACAACACGAGATCGGTCGCGCTCACCCCGTCGGTCGCGCTCACCTGCGCCGCGTAAACCCAAGAACTTCAGCGGTCTAAAGTACAAGGGCGATGGGGAGCGGCGCGCGCCGGAGCGATCTGAGAGACGGAGGGATGATAGAGATAGGAACGGGCCTAGAGATATGGACAGGAGACCTGAGAGACGACGCGACGACGACGGTGACCGCGGCGGCCGTGAAAGGCGACCCAGACACGAAGATGGTGGAAGACGTCGAGATGGTTCGCGCGACAGGGACAGCAGACGCCGAGATGGTTCGCGCGATCGACGGCCCCGCGACTCTGACCGCCCTCGCGACTCCACCAAGCCCCGTGAGCCAAAGAAAGCAGCCACGGCCGCTCCGTCAGCGCCATCTGAACCCATGATTCTGGTTACGATAAACGACCGCCTGGGCACAAAGACTCAAGTTCCTTGCCTGCCCAGTGACCCGATTAAACTGCTCAAGGCCATGGTGGCGGCCAAGATTGGGAGGCCGGTGCATGAGATTATGCTCAAGCGACAAGGGGAGAGGCCATTTCATGATAATCTTACTTGCGCAGATTATGCGATTAGTAATGGGGTGCAGATTGACTTGGAGTTGAACACGGGGGATTAGTTTGGATTTCGGATGGGAGATAAGGGGGTTCAAGGACAGGATGGCGAGTGAGGATAATGAAAGAATATGATACCCGGAAAAGTTATCTTGCTTGATTAAGACCAAGGTTGGATTTGGAAATCGATATGATAAATGCAAACAACATCCATGTTTTTTTATTCGGGTAATATTCTACCAAAACTGACCTACTACTCATCACTATCCTCTTCCTTATCCTTCCCCACCCCAGCCTCGATCCCCTTCCTCGCCCTATACCGCTCATTAACCACCTCGACACTCTCCTGTCTCTCTCTTTCAAGCAAGCTCGTGTAGTTGCCCTTTGCCCTGCCCAAATCCCCACCATCAAACACCCTCGGCCCACCCCTCGCAATCCCCACCGTCTGCTCCTCGATCGCCGGCTCCGCATCGAGCGTCGACGTACCCAGTCCCGCAATCTTATCCAGTAACAGCGCAGCAAGTGTCTCATCGACCTTGTTCCCCCGCCACATTTCCCACACATCGTCCACGACGCCGCCGCGACCCCATTTGCCTCTCCCCATTGAACTCGGGCCGGTGCCGGATTTGGACAGGCCTTTTGCTTTGGGATCCATGCCGCCTTCGTCGCCAATGTAGACCCAGTTCAAGCGGTCTTGGTAGCCGTGTTGCCGCTCCTCTGAAGTCTGAACTTCGTGTGCGTGGGGGAAGATGCAGTCCCAGAGGACAAGGGGCGCATCCGAGGCCATTTCGTACTTTGGGCGTGTCGGATTGGCTTCAATGTCGAGGAGGCTGGGGATGAGGTCTGGGGACTCGAGACCTTGGCCTACGAGGAACAAGACGGCGATTAGAGAGCGGACTTGGTGCCATAGGAATGCCGAGCCGTGCAGAGTGAACGAGTACAGCTTCGGCTGCTCGCTTGCTGGAAGGCCTGGGGCGACGAGCGCGGGGTGGGACAGAAAGGCTGGAATGGACAAGGGTGACACTTCTTCAATGTCGGCGTGGAAGATGCGGCGTTGGAAGTTTGTCAGTTGTTTGCTTGCGTCGATTTTGCAGAAATTACGGAAGTCGTGCAGCCCGACTAGGTGGGCGCAGCCTTGCTTCATGGCATTGATGTCGAGCCAGCCTTCGCGCATGGCTTGGTTGGTGGAACTGGTGTTGTAACGCCCGCTGGATCCAGGGACGGGCGCGAAACACGGGTTAGTGAAGAAGTACTTGTAGCGTCGCTCTTTGCAGGAGAAGCGTGCGCTGAAGTCTGCGGGAGGGTTGGGACACCAGGCGTACACGCGGATGTCGGGGGGTAGGACACGGTTTAGGAGTTGGATGTATGGTAATTCGTCGGTGAGGTCGTTGAAGGGTTTTTGTGGCGGTTTGGAATCGTTTGGTGGAGGTGGCGGTGAACTATCCTCTTCATTCGTCCCGGGAGTCTCATTTGGAGATTGGGGAGGCTTTGGTAGTGGCTTGTTACTCCGAACTCTTACACCAATGACCTGTCCAAAGGCACTGACACCTCGATCCGTACGCCCACACTTTGAGTACTCACAGCCATCCCAGTTTACATCTGCACCTTCCCTATCCCATCTTGCAAATGTCTTTCTGTCTATTCTGTCATAACTTTCCGTGTCACCTCCGGCAGTTGGTGTAGGGGTGATTAACCGCGTCTTGACTAGCGCCTTCCAAAGCTCTTCCTCAATCGTTGGCAGTGGCGTAGTGTTGTTCTTATGGTGCTCGAATCCATTATATTTCTGGCCGAGATAGGCAAACTTCAGGGCTATTAACCGCGTGTCATATTTTGAAGCATCGAATGCTTTTGGTGGCGGCCTGGTGGCCCTGCGAACAGCGAATGGCTTTTTAGACTCTGTTGGCGGGGTTCCCTGTTCATTCGCAAACAGCACAGAAGTCGGTTCGATATCACTCTTTGGTGTTGCCTGCGCATTTTCTCCCAGTCGCTTCTCCAACTCTTTGATTTTTGCAATTAATTGCTGATGCGACCATTTTTCGTATCCCGCCATTCTTTCTTCCTTACCATGCGCTTGACGGATTTGCACGCGTCGCGGGACTCTAGAGAGCTTGTGGAAGGCGCGTCTGGAGCAGAATAGCCGGTGGAGTGAATGCTGAAACTCTGGATAGACGTGGGGTAGCGGCCCGCGCATTGTCGGGTGCCAATGATGGATGACTCTCATCGTAATTTTTGGCATGCAGCCTGACGTTCAGGGTCCAGCGCTGCTAGCCGAGGGAGGCATGGTGGATCGACGACCCCATGTTGAGGCTGTGTCGCCGCATGCTTCGACCATTCCAGACCCCCTCCCCCAATTACTGCTTCAGATGCCAACACCGTAGTGCTGTGCGTGCGACGTCACTTCAATACAGTACCCTTCCAGATCGAATCTTCTCCCAAGTATACGGACGCCACTGCAGCAAACACTGCATGTTACTCGCCAGTTATTTTGGACATGTGCTGATTGTGTATCATGTTCCATTGGATTTTCCTAGCAAGCCCCGTTTCTCGTACTCTGCACGAATCACACGGCGGCATGGGCTGAGGTAACGATGCAAGGCTCCCATTTCAGCTAGGCAGCCACCAGGCACCACCAATGTGCTAGCTATATCTCAAGACGTGGGAAGTCTCTTTTTCAACCATACTCGATACACCTCATTCCAATTGGAAGATAGATACTCTCCTTGGAGGCCCCAAATTACTCCCACGCATCAACTACTCTAAAGCCACACGTTTCTCGGATTCCCATCCTCTTTAGCCTACAAACCCTATTCTGGTCTTTTTTGCGTTCTTCACCAGCATGTTTCGACACCCATCAGGACGAGAGTACTTGAGCGGTCTGTACTATCGCGGTCAGTTCAATGGATGGCGTCAGGAGAAGAACTTCCTTCCCCAGGTTCAGATGGAAGCACATGCCACCATCCTCTCAACCACCTCACGAACAGTGCTTACACAGACTTTCGTCAACCCATCGACTGAGAAAGGAATCCGGAAATGTCGCTACATGTTCCCGCTGTACGATGGGGTCAGTGTTGTGGGCTTCACGTGCCATGTAGGTGGGCGAATTATAGTGGGCGAAGTGAAGGAGAAGGAGAAGGCAAGAGCTGTCTTCCGAGAAGCAACGGCGAGGGGGGAGACGGCCGGCTTACTTGAACAATTACCAGACGCTTCTGATGTTTTTACTACTGTTGTTGGTAACATTCCACCCGGGGCAAAGGTTGTCATTGAAATCACATACCTTGGCGAGCTGAAGCATGACATGGAAGTGGATGGCATCCGGTTCACGATCCCAACCATCATCTGCCCGCGCTATGGAAACTACCCCGGGATCCTGCGTAGCACTGACGCCACCAACGCCATGGGTGGTAGCATCTCGATTACTGTCGATGCAGAGATGGCGGACGGGTCCTTCATTCAAAAGATACAGTCACCGACCCACCCAATCGCCATGACAATGGGAACAACTTCAATTGCTCCAAACGCGGAACCCATCATGACAAAGGCTTCCGCGGCTCTTACCCTCGGAACCGCGGAGCTGGAGGCTGACTTTGTCTTGCAAATCATCGCAAAGAACACTGGAGTCCCAAAAGCCATCATCGAGAACCATCCGACCATCCCGAATCACAGAGCTCTGATGGCTACACTAGTACCTAAGTTTTCACTGCCCCCGGAAAGGCCCGAGATCGTCTTTGTGTGTGATCGCAGTGGAAGCATGTACGAAACCGCAATAGCTCTTGCCAGACAGGCGCTACAAGTCTTTTTGAAATCGCTTCCTATTGGTGTCAAGTTCAACATATGTTCTTTTGGCTCCAGACACTCATTTCTTTGGCCTAGAAGCGTCACATATAGTCAGCAGACGCTTGACATGGCTATCAACCACGTGAATAACTTCGAAGCTGATTATGGTGGCACAGAGATGCTGCAGCCATTGCAAGCAACAATCGAGAAAAGATACAAGGACATGGCGCTTGATATCATGTTGCTCACTGACGGCGAGATTTGGGGCCAACAAGAACTGTACTCCTACCTCAACCAGTCCGTTCTCGAAAGCAAAAATCCGATCCGAGTCTTTACCCTGGGGGTTGGGACTGGTGTATCACATGCGCTTGTTGAAGGCATAGCAAGAGCTGGGAATGGCTTTTCGCAGACGGTTGGTGAAAGTGAGAAGATGGATACGAAGGTTGTCCGCATGTTGAAGGGAGCATTGTCTCCGCACATTACCGACTACACTCTCGAAGTCAAGTACAGCAACAAAGACATATCGATATCTCCTAGCGACGACGATCTTGATGATTTTGATGATTTTGAAATTGTTGAGAAGGTTGTCGATAGTCTCAAGGTCAAGCTTGATCTGAGTAAAGAGAAAACAGACCTCGAACAGACCGTGAGTTTTGCGACAAGGATCCTCCATATCATATCCACTGACATTAGCCAGAAGCAACCCATCTCCCTATTCAATACGGCCGCAAATCCCGAAGACGAGATTCTGGTAGCCCACAATGAGACGGGCGAACAACGCTACGCGCACCTCCCCAGCATCCTTGTACCAAAGATCCTTCAAGCGCCACAACAGATCCCTTCACTATTCGCCTTCAACAGAACAACAGTGTATCTCTTGTTAGGTCCCGAAGCCCCACAAGCAACGCCCCAATCTGTTGTTCTACGCGGAACGAGCGCCCACGGGCCGCTTGAGCTCGAGATTCCTATCCAGGTCCTCGATACACCTGGCGAAACCATCCATCAGCTTGCCGCTAAGAAAGCCATTTCGGAGCTGGAACAAGGCCGTGGATGGACTTCGCAAGCGAAAGACGAATCTGATGTTCTGATCAAGACGAAATTTGAGGGTCGCTATGAAGACATGGTTGAACGAGAGGCTGTGCGCTTGGGCGTGCAGTTTCAGGTTGGCGGCAAATGGTGTTCTTTTGTTGCTGTAGAAGCAAAAAAGAACAATAATGAAGCGCAGGACGAAAGGACTAAGGACTGGAAATGGCTGGAGGACGAACCTATTGCAAACCCGCAGCCTCAGCAACATCAAGCTCATAATCCTTTTCTCCGCAATTTCAGTCCGGGTTCTATGAATCAGCCACTGCCAACCCCGTTCAATAGTCGGCAATTTGGTGGGCCAACACAAGCCCTAAATAGCGGCTACTCTGGCGACAACTGCGTGCTCTTCGGCTCCGCCCAAGCCACCAGTCAATCTACCATCCAAGGAGTGCAACAGCATGGCCTCGGTAATAACAGCACCGGACTGTTTGGTGCTACAGGGGGTAGCACTTACAATGCCTCTCTCAAAGGCACGGCAAATCATGCCCCAACCAACACTAGCAGCCTTTTCGGCTCCTCCACTTCCTCCGGCCTCTTTGGGCATGCCTACACACAGCAACCACAAAACACCGGTTACTCGATGCAGCCTAGTAGTGGGTTATTTGGTGTGGGAAGTAACTCTAGCAATGCAACTCTTTTTGGGCAGGCAACGAGCTCTGGAAGCAATGGCCCTGGTATGTCTCATGCTACGGCTAACCCAGTCGCACTGCAACAACAACAACAACAACAACAACAACAGCAACAGCAACAGCAACAGCAACAGCAACAGCAACCGAAAAGTCACGCTCAAGCTTTGCAAGACTATCAGATGGGACTCATGATGCTCCGGCAGGACAATCCAAGGCGTTTGAAGATGGTAAAGGTGGAAGACACATCGCCTTCACACATGGGACAGCAACAACAACAGATTTCGAATGCATTTGCAAACCCTCCGATGGCAAGTTTCGGAGCTCCCGCTCCGACACCATCTACGTTCGCTCATCCTTCAAAATCTACTCTGACTCCTTTCACCCCTCCAGTAGTTGCCCTAAAAGGCGAACCGCTCCTTCACCATCTCATCTCTCTACAGACTTTCGCAGGCTCTTGGGTATATAACTCATCTTTACTCAAATCTCTTGGTTTGGATGAGGCGGCTGTGAAGTCTAGCATTCCTATTGGCGTGAGTGAGACGGCTTTTACTACTGCGCTTGTTATTGCAGTATTTGAAGAAAGATTGAGTGAGTGGGAGGGTAGTTGGGAGCTGGTTGTTGACAAGGCAAAGACTTTGCTGGAGAGTAATGTCGGAGGTACGGCAAGGGCGGAGGAGATTATTGCGAGGGCGAAGGAGTTGTTGGAGAATTAAGCTGGGACTTGAGTAGATACGGGGTAACATCACAATAGAGCCTATACGCTCCGAAATATACACCTATATATCGTAATACGGGTTACCCACCAGATACCTGTAGATATCAGATCTCCGCCAAATATCTTTCATGGTTCAATCACCTCCACCCCCACAATATCCTTTATCATGGTATTGAGCACCAAGGTTCCGAAAACTGACTAGTACGAAACTGCAAAGAAAGCTAGGGTCGCCGGAGACTAGCTGCTTACCCCTGTCGGCCAAATCACACGTGCATACTGCCGGCGCCATCATGAATCTGTCTCAACTGCATTCACTCCAGTCAAATCTGCCTGCGCACACGGCGCGACGGCGTCAATAGTTTGAAGCTCCCAACTTAATACAACTCATGGGTCATTATTGTAACTTTTTCTTTAAGTTGTTCTATGGTTTGATTTGCACAGCAAAAGATCGTGATTTTGACTAAGAAGAGGCAGTCATCCTACCAACTCAAGCGCAGAAGCCAAGGCAAAGAAACGCCCCAGCTTAATATATGTATGTCATACCACCGTTCACATTCACACCGCCACATTTCGAATACGAATCGGGTGCGGTGTCTGATGGGATTGGCTGGACCTGCCGTTTGCAAATCAGATGGATCAAAACCTTACATTTCAAGGATGATATTCACCGAACAATGAAGCTGGGGGAGTGACGTGATCTTTCCTTGAATCGTTGATCTGACTAGTTTGAAGTATAGGAACCTGTTCTCTTCACAGCAGCAAATTTTCACAAATTTACCATATCCCTAAATGATGATCTCCCCATCTAATTTCTCCGCCAACCTACTTGTCATCATCCTCGTATAACCAACAGTTCGCACCATCCCTCTATAGGGAAGGTTTTGGCTCGTATAACTCGGCGTGATAAATAGAGTGCATCTGACATCCTCTGTCACCAATAAAGCTCGCTCAAAAAATCCAAGTTAAATACTCTTGTTTCCTAGAAAAAATAGCTGCTTACCTACCTACCTACCTACCTATCACATCTGTTACATCCATATAAACTCCCAAGTCCTTCACCAAAAAAAAGATGCGCTTCACAACCCTCGTCGTCCTCCCCGCCGCGGCCCTCGCTGCAAGCATCACCTTCAATGGCGTCCGCGACACGGCCTGCCAGCGCTGGGACGGTAGCTACGCGACTGTGACTGCAGCGCAATTGAAAAAAATCATCGTCGACAGTTACCCTTCCGCCAAGCTGGAGGGTGATTCCGACCGTGCCTGGGGATCTCCATACTACGAGAAGATTTGCCCGCCAAACTCCGACAATAAATACGCATGGGTAAGAAGAAGCGTGTTTTTCTCTTCTTTCCAATATCTGCTTCTAGTAAACGTTCTTCTTCTTCTTCTTCTTCTTTGGCTGACTAAACTTTATCAATACAGGTCACGGTCCCGCAGTGGACTGAGGGCGCTCCCGCCGAGGTGGCATCGCAGAGTGGTATGTTGGCTGTCATCTACTACAAGGAAACCAATACGTACAACGTTTGTGGGTATTTGGCGGCGATTCAACATAACATCCCATATGCTGGGCTCTGCAATGACGCGTGAGGGTAAAGGGGTTGTGAGGGAACATGCCGTTTTTTACCATTGTTAGGGAAGATGGATCATAGGATTTGTGTGTGTGTGTGCATGATACCGAAAATTATCTTGCTAGATTCAATCGAGTCAGATTATGTGAGAAAATCTTGTTTGAGTGAGCACTTGAATATCACACCAGGAAAAGGTTTCTCTTGAGTGTCTGGATACTGTGTAAAGCCGCTGGTACCTTTCGGATACGTAGGGGCAATTAAGCACAAGTGACTGGTTGTGAGTAGATTTTCCTATTGCTTATGCTGGCTTGTCTCTACAGAGTCTTTTATTGTTCACGCGTAGGTCATCTTGTAACACGACGAAGGAATACATGGAGTAGTGTATTTTCTGTATCACAAAGATTCAACCTCCGTTGATACAGCTGTGTACAAGGCACCACACCGATAACTGCCGATATTTCAATCCTTGTCTGGCTATGGTGCGTAATGGTCAAAGATTAGAGGCAGAAATATAATATCATTCGTGATTCCTACGTGGCTGTGAAAAAAAGTGGGCATCTAGGTATCGGTAACCAAAGCAGGGCTTCACTTGGTTCACAGTATCATTCACACACACGCGTGCTCTATTCCATCACTTGTAGCTCCACTCGCTCTCAAAGTCTTCAAGGAAATACACTGTGTGAATTGTATTACTACTAATGTACTGCATAGTGAAACTGTGCCACAACAGCATCATAATACGCTTGAAACTTTCACACGCTATAGACAGAACAGTACTCTGCGTGTTCCCCTATAAGAGAAGTTTCCGTTGCACAACTTACCTTCGACTGAGTACCCACAGACAACCACAACACCACCATGGCAGCACAGCAACGAACCCTCCACCGCAGCCCCTCAGCCCAACTTCGCAAAGAGAAGATGGAAGCAGAGATCCTCTCCTTTGGGCCCCGTGTCTTCCAAAACGTCGCCGCCTCCGAAGCCAGCAAACAAAACACTCCAATTTTCACTCGCTCGCTAGTCCAACGTGCAGCGCGCGAGGTCGAATTGGTGCGCAGGGGTAAGGGCACAATAGGCGAGGGTAGAAACACTATCACGATCCCGCACATGCGCGGTTGCGGAGTGATCGAGATACGGCTTAGGCGACGTGGTGCGGAAACAGCTTCATTGAACTGGCTTTCTATTGTCGCGATAGCAGAGCTTGAGGGTAGAACACCAGGCTATTACATCACAACCGGTAATCAAAAACAGTTTGACGAATACTCTGATATCGAGATGCTGAAGGGACCGATTGACATGTTCGTGTCAACCGATCGTTTACATCACATCTGGAAGCGTATAAAGCAAATGCCTATCCCACCTGCGCTAGAAAGCGTAAAGGGTTTCGAGCCGATAGTGCTAGAGAGCAAGATTTGGCGGAGCCTGCAGAGCCGGCTAGATGTGCTGACTGTGCGCATTGAGAATATCGTGTGTGTGGCGTTGGGCCGGCATGAGGATAGTAAAGAGGGGGTGTCGTTCCGGGCTAGTACACAGCACCTACTAGCTTGCTTTGCTTCAAAGTACTTGTCGCAACGCTATGCTGGGGCTTCCGGCGTTACACCCTCCATACCCATCTTAGCCCGCGATCCAGCCTACACGTTTGAAGATGTGCGTCTCCTTTCGCATCTTGAACCCCCAATCACCGTCGTCTCGGACCCGTACCAGTACCTTGCCATCACACCTTCAACGCTCATCATCGCTATTTGCGCGCCGGTGTTAGTCCCATTTCTTGACATTGCGGCTGATATATGCTTCCCGCCGGGTCCGGCGGCGATTCTGTCTCATGAAATTGCGAACCATCCGTGGCACAAGGACGGGTTGGTGGTTACATTTGAACTGTGGACTCCGCGGGTTGGTAGGATGTTGGAGGGCATGGACGTAGTGTGGCTGAATGGTGAAGACGGCGCGCAGAATCGCGTTGACCAGGAATGGGGTAAAAATTTGCACTGGTATGCGCGGAAGGAGTAGGTCTCGAAGCGCTGGTACTGTGTCTCATCTCCTGGGATAGATTTCTATCACCCTTGATTTTTTTTTCTTGCGATTCAAAGCTGTCTAGTTACTGTATTGATGATTCGAACATGATTGTTTCGATCAAACCTGCTAGTTTTACATGCGTTGCCTGTGAACTACGTATCAAATCTGTGCTGTATGTTATCATGTAGAGTGTAACGAGAACGAAGCTGCCCGATGTCGCGCTGAACTGATCTTATCTCAGCTGCCAAGCCACACGGGTTCTGCATAGCCCCGCTACGACGCCGGCTAAGCGGCTTCCGAACGCCCTCAACGCGGCTGAATGAACGCGTGTGGAAATGGGGCTTATTACGATGATCAGCTGGAATGCAGATCGTGAAGGGCATAGGGAGGTTGGGTTGGGTTATATCGTGGGGTTGGTATGCGCCGGTGGCTGCGTTGTCGCAATTTGTGGATTCTCTTTCCTCACCAAGCACGCATCAATCGTACGCCAACACTAAGAAGAATTTCAAGAGACGGCTGTGGAACTAACTTGAGAGAGAGTCATCATTCTGGCTGTGCTGATAGTGTGTTTCGCCGACTCATACTGCGCGGTGAGCGTGACGGGAAAATAGCGAAGGCTGCCTTAAGGAGGCTGTGCCGCAACACGTTGCCGTCTTTCATCAGCCTCTAAACAAAGATACTTATTGTACATTTCACCCCCAACTGTCACTCGCCACAATCCACATCTTAGCACCTACGCAGCCGAAAAAAAACAATACCGCTGCGATGGAGTATACCCCAACAATCTGCGAGCCATTTCCCACGGTAGATACGAACGCCATGACACTACCACACGATCACGACGCGCCAGTCCTAGACACAGCAATTTCCTCCACCGCGCATGAGCCCTTTTCTCTCCACTACGACGGCCCACTCTATACAGAGATAAACATCCCATTACCTCACGTGCGGATGAATGCCACCCAAGATGCAGCCCAAACGACATCCTCAGCACTCCCTTCAGAGGTGGCAGCAGACAAAACCCGGCCACGTTCCCGCACATTATCTTCCCTATCATCCTGGCGTAACCGCCGCTCCTCATCCTCATCCTCCACATACACGCCTTCACTGTCTAGCCCGAAGGAAAGTGAAGAGTGGCCGCGGATCCGCAAAGATGTAGTGAAGTCGAGGGAAGTTAACGCAATGATGGACTTGAGGCATCAGAGTAAGAGGGGGAGGAGTGGGACGGTTGATGCGCTTGCTGTTGTACCGGCCGTTCTCGTGCTCTCTGCTGAACTGTTCACACCGGGTACTGGGGACGCTAAGGAGGGTCGGAGAAAAGACAGTGGAGTAGGGAAGTGGGAGGATGGGATTAGGTGAAGAGCTTGAGCGATTGAATAGAGCCCCCTATTACTTAGAGCTTCGTCTCAGCACGCTGTCCGGAGCATGTTGGGTCTCCACGATGCTGTGGTGCCTGAGAGGAGGAGTCACCCAGTGTTTTTGCGCATGATCGGAGACGGTTCAATACAAACCAGCATGGCGATTCCGCGTGTACGAATAGTCCACGCGTGCAACGAGAGTTGGAGATTGCAATAAACCCAGTCTGTCTTACAGAACTTTGGAAGGAAGGGTTATACCATACACAAGGCTAAGCCCCGGGGGTTGTGGAAGCCAACCTTGATGAAGGAGGCCAAAAAAAAGACACATCATGCACAGGTAGGTAGTTTTAATAACATTGTACATCATCACAATAATTCCAAATACATCTATACTCGCCTGTGCCTCTGCACGTTAACTTTCGGTACCTCTAAAATAGGGTTTAAACGGGTTCCTTTCCCGCAAGGCGCACAAAAGATCGGAAAGACTAATAGGTATTTGCGCTACTAGAGCAATACCCTGACCCCCAAGATTGCGAAGTACAAACCCTACATGCCGACAAGCCGACAAGCCGCTTAACTGTAGTGATGCTTCCCTACCAGCCAAAGTCGACCAACAGACCAGTCGTAATCTTACCTGCGATGATTGGGCGGCTAGATATGAGAGATGAACTCCAGTGCGTAATGCCCGCCCTCCCCTTTTCGGAAGATTTGGATCTCGCATTGTCAAACTTGCTTTATCTGATCGTGCTCAGACTGCCTACTAGTCCTTACTCTCTCCTCTCCACAACGCCGTCCCGTTCACTAGAGCCAAAAGGGGGCCATTCTCAACGGCCTTAGTGCCTCACCCCACGGAAACCTTGATTCAATATCGATTTTGGGCTGATTATGCTCCACCATAATTGCCATTGCCAGCAACATGCCAAATCACTGCATTGCTTCTCCCTGGCCTCTCTCATTCAAAGTAAATGGCTTTGGTAGACTTGGCACTGTGGCCCTGCCCGAGCCTGGTCGATCATTTGTGGCGCATGCTCCACGTGTGGTCGTTTACCACGTTGTTGAGTGAGTTAAGATCGTGGGTTGTTGATCCTCCGGCGAATGGGCGACCAGGTAGAGCAGGAGTAGCAGGCCTATAATGATGCCGAAAACAATACCTAGGGCTGCTGGGGACGAGAATTGCCCATTGCTCTCGCGGGCTATCTCCTTGTATCTGCCCAGGCAGGCGCGGATCTGGGTAGAATGGAGAGAAGCACAAAAGACGAGCACTTTCATTAGCTCGTTGCAAAGCGAACATGTGTGTTTGACATTCGTGTGAAAGTATGTGTAGCCTAAGGACCTAGGGGGCCTTGCGGTTCACCTGTCCTGATGTCTCGGCCTCCCTCTTCTGCACTGCCCAACGGACAACCTCACCATGACGCTCGATATGCGCATGGCTAACTATCAGAGACGACGGCTGAGGTTTGTTTGCTGAGGTTCACTCAGGAAACCGTCGTCCTAGTTAGGTCGACGCATCGAGTAAGAGATTGTCGTTGCGCCCCTGCCGGCTCCAAAGCTCCCGTACCGGTGCATGTTCTCGGCCAGGCTATAGTCGATCTTCTTCGACGTGCTACCGTACCTGCTCGGCCGAACCCAAAGATCGTCAAGGGAGAAATGATGGATAGTTGCTTTTGCCGTTGCTAAGCTCCAACAGTCGCATGGAGCATTCACCTGTACCACGGAACAGATGAGAAGCAAGACTGGATTCTGAGACCCCTTCGACGTGCGCAATTCCGGCTTATGAGTGTTTTCCTGTTACGAGGTTATAGGTGGCCAACACGAAGGCTGAGGTAGGTGAGGACGTTGGAATGTGTGCAGGCGGTCGGAGGCATGGGCGAGTTGACGTCATGCCCATTTCGTACCTTTTGCAGTTGCCCAACGCTGCGTTGTCGAACATCTTCATCCACCAACAATCTGCAAAGCTTCAGCTCAACAGCTGGCCTTTATTTTCTTATGCGCTGGCCAGCTGCGGCCACAGGCTTCCCGCATATCCGATGTAATCTTGCATATATTGCATACTCAGCCACGATATTCCTGGCTGCTGTCGTCAGCGTACCCAGTGCTGTCGTACTCGCAACACCACGTCCGTTAGGGTATTGACAGGAGATAACCGAAAAACCGCATCCAACTCTTGTGCCTCCGGCCATGCGCACTCGACGTTTCATACAGTTCAAGGGTGGGTGTGTTGGTGTTCATACTATAATCGGCGATCTGCGCAAAAGCAACACGCAGGCAATGCACACGCAGTCGTACCACCCTCGCCAAGTAGCCTTTCACCCTCGCCACCGGCTATTGGTCCGATACGAGAGGGAGCCGTCACCCCACGCGGGACCTCTAACACGCTGCGGTCCGATGAGGGTGTGGCACAAGCTCTGATAAGCCCCAAGTAAATCGAGGTGGCTGCGAGTGGATAATTGCCGTGCTCAGCTGCTGCCATGGAGGTTAGCCTCTCTTGTCGCCTCTGCATCTAGACACATTATCAGCTTTGTTCTTCTTCCTTTTTCCTTTTCTGCGGTCGCTATGTATCAACGTCTCCCCGCCGTTTGTACTTGCGAAACATACGACGCTCATTTGTAACCTTTGGGATGGACGCCTTTCGATTCTCGAGTTGCGCTACAACATGATCCTGCGGCGATTGCGGCTATCAATATCCAGAAGCCCAACACATCCATCTACTGGCGTCAGCGGTTTGACTGTGTGACGAAACGACAATGCAACTGCCATTTAATCAGGAATCATGGATCTGGTACACATGCGCGGTATGCATGATTGGTGCAAGGCTGTGAGTATGTTTCCATGCACTGTTGTGGGCGTGCCCATACTTTCAGACGTTGTTCGGGAGGCAGATCTAACAGGCGTGCGTGTATACGCCTGAAAAGACTGGTTGCATTATGGGCGCCCCGTTTGGTTGCGCAGATAACCTCGTACCCCCCCTCTCGTATTGTGTCACCTGCAACACGGGCAATGCACAATGGTTCATCATGGCATTTGAACACATCAGCTGACCATATTCATCTTACAGCATCTCCCGGAAAATTCTCTTTCGTTCAGTTAAAAGTCTCCAGTACGATGACTGGATCATGGGCCTTTTTGTCACAGCCTCATACACTGTCATGATTGTACTTTCAAACAGATGGCTCACAGTCGGGTCGAATCTCGAGCCCGAAGGTTTCGATTTCAGCGCACTTACCAGCAAAGAAATATCCAGGAGAATACATGGGAGTAAGCTTGTGATTGTTGTGGAACAAATGCACATTGCTGTACTATGGTCCTGCAAAGCATGTCTGCTAGTCATGTACCACCGCATAACACGTACCGCAATGCACAACGAAAACATCGCCATCAAGATTCTCGCCGTTTATACAGCACTCGGATTCGTCGTCATAGAGGTTCTCTACTTCGCAGCCTGGTGTAGACCATTCCGTCAGTACTATGCAGTACCCACCAGTTCATCGCAATGCAATGCGTTGGTCCATCACCGAATCGTCAAAGCCGTCTTCAACATATCATCGGACCTAATCATGCTATGCATCGCCTTGCAGATGCTGATCCGGTCGTTACTTCCCATGAAGAGGAAAATCATCCTTTGCGGCATCTTCTCTCTCGGAATCTTCGTCGTTACTGCGAGCATTTTGAACATTTATTACTCCTTCAGCAACCCGTACAAGTCCACGTGGATATACTGGTATGTTCGAGAGTCTTCAACCGCCATCCTTGTGGCCAATCTGCCTTTTACCTGGACAATACTGCGCGAAATCTTCGAGCTGGGACAATTCGATGAGGCCAACCCGCCGCCGTGGACTTACCATTCATCCCGGACGGCGGGTGGTCGCAAGACGGCACAATTGCTTCATCACCAAGAAGGTACTGGTGTACGAACAGGAACCAGGCGTTCACCAAACGTCAGCACTGGAAGCAATAGCACGGGGGCTCACAGTATGACTCTAGTGGGCTCAAATACTACAAAAGAGCATTGCAAGTCACCGGCCAATAGTTACCGATTTGAAGATGCCGACAAGAACTTTCTCGCAAGAGGCATTCAGGCTCATGACTTTGCTCCTGCTGTCCTACGGACTGGCACAGTCAACATTGAGCTCGAAACTGGTTCTATCCAAGAAGGCGTATCCCGACCAGTCTCCCCAAATTACACCTTTCAACGGAGCAAACCCGTTCCCACTCCACCGAAAATCACCCAGGACGGTACAGGCGGGTTTTACATTAATGACCGTCCGATATCGCCACCTCCTCGCGCGCACTTTACCGCCTCGGCAAATCGATCACGCGATGGCAGTGTAGCAAGTTCGCATAGAAGACCCATGAGCCCAGCATCTAGCTACGTTAGTAGCACGCTCGATAGTCGGTGTGCGAGCCCTTCAAGCCAAAGAGGAGCAGCAGCAGCACATGGCGCAGGGGGAGGCAGGAGCGCCAAAGACCGAAGGAAGCGGACCAAGATGAGCGAACAATGAAAAGTTTGCAGGCGTTGAATGACTGTCATGCTAAGAGATACCCCCCTTATAGTGAACTAGTTTGTTATCTTATATTAATAGCTTTCAGAACAGTAATGTCAAATGCCAAGAGATGTTTTCGGCTTTTTTCTTTCTTCTCTTAAGCTGCTACC
>Ga0265798_10003848_pt1 | contig 21089 bp, 17 predicted proteins | sample P3T30metagenome_FD_192430 | JGI IMG/M metagenome (GOLD analysis project Ga0265798, IMG submission 192430) | Plant litter microbial communities from East Loma Ridge, Irvine, California - P3 T30 | ecosystem: Environmental > Terrestrial > Plant litter > Unclassified | place: USA: California... | reverse complement strand
GCATGAGGAATTTCCAGCTGGCACACCACCACATCGGCGGCCAGCAGCAGGCGGTCGAAACGCTCGATGTCGGCGCATTCGAGCTGGCCATTGCCGCCCGCCACGATGACGATCGCATTCTGGCTGTTGGCATCGACCACGATCATCGCGATCCCGGTCGCTACCGCTTCAGCCACCCGTACGCCCTGGCAGTCGATGCCTTCATCGGCCAACGCCTGGCGCAGCGCCTGGCCATAGGCGTCGGCGCCGACGCAGCCGATCATCGCCACTTGCCCGCCCAGCCGCGCGGCAGCGACCGCCTGGTTGGCGCCCTTGCCGCCCGGCACGGTCGCGAAGGACTGGCCCAGCAGGGTTTCTCCCGCCTGCGGCAAACGCTCGGCCTGTGCCACCAGGTCCATGTTCAGACTGCCTATTACCAATACGTTTGCTTGCATCATCTACCACTCTCAGCGCAATTCATGGGAAAGACCGGCGTATCGCGCCGTGGACTCGCGCACCACGATCTGTGGCGCGATGACGTGTTGCGTCGCAGCCGCACCGGCCGCTCCGGCGATGCGCGCCAGAAGCCGCTCGGCAGCCACTTCACCCAATTCGCCGATGCGCTGGCCGACGGTGGTCAGGGCCGGGTACACATAGCGACTGAGCTGGATATCGTCGAAACCGATGACTGACAGCTGTTCGGGCACGCGGACGCCGCGCTCGGCGGCCGCGCGCAGCACGCCCAGGCCGATCATGTCGTTGGCCGCAAAGATCGCCGTGGGCACCGGCCCCGCGAGCAGCTCGACTGCCGCACGGTAGCCACCCGGACTGGTGAAATCGCTGTGCAGGACATGCTCGGGCGCGGGTTGCACGGCGTACTCGGCGAGCGCACGACGATAGCCGTCCAGGCGCAGCTGCGCCACGTGGGTATGTTGCGGGCCACTGATGCAGGCGATGGCGCGATGGCCCAGTTCGAGCAGATGCCGGGTGGCCAGGTAGCCACCCTGTTCGTGATCGATGCACACCAGGTCGGCTGCCACCTGCTGCAGGCCGCGGTCGACGATGACCATGGGCGTGCGCACCGCCGCGAGCATGTCGGTCAGCGCGGCATCGCCACCCACCGAGGCAAATACGATACCGTCGACGCGCTTCTCCAGCAGCACGCGCAGGTAGTTGCGCTGCTTCTGCGGGTCGTCGTCGCAGTTGCAGAGGATCACGCAGTAGCCGTTGCGCTCGCAGCAGTCTTCGATACCACGCGCCAGCTCGGCGAAATACGGGTTGACGCTGTTGGGCACCAACAAGCCGATGGTCGCTGTGCTGCGCGCTTTCAAGGAGCGCGCCACCGCACTGGGAACGTAGTTGAGCTCGGCGATCGCCGACTCGACCTTGCGCCGCACGTGCGCGCTGACCGGCCGGCTGTTGTTCACGACGTGCGAGACGGTGGTGTAGGAGATACCGGCTCGCGCCGCCACGTCCTTGATGGTCGCCATGCTAGCCCCGCTTGCGTGCGCGTTGGCTGCGGTAGGTGTCGAGCACCACGGCGATGACGATCACCGCGCCGGTGATGATGCGCTTGGTCGGCTCGGTTGCGCCGATCTGCGCCAGGCCGGCCGCCAGCACGGAAATGATCAGCACGCCAAAGAAGGTGCTGATGACCGAGCCGCGCCCGCCCATCAGGCTGGTGCCGCCGATCACCACGGCGGCGATCACCTGCAGTTCCAGGCCAGCACCGGCATTCGGGTCGGCCGCCTCCAGCCGGGATATCTGGAACAGCGCGGCCACGCCCGCCAGCAGGCCCATGAGGGAGAACACCAGCACCTTGTAGGGCTTGGGGTTGATGCCGGCCAGGCGCACGGCTTCTTCGTTGGTACCGATGCCGATCAGGTAGCGGCCAAACACGGTGCGAGTCAGGGTCAGGTGGGCAATGGCGATGACGCCGAGGGCGATCAGGAACGAGGGCGCGATGCCGAACGCTACCGGGTCGGACAGCCAGGCGAAGGCATCGCCGATATAGGCGGTGCGTGAATCGGTCATCTGGTAGGCAACCCCGCGGGCCATTTCCAGCACACCCAGAGAGACGATGAACGAAGGAATCCGCCAGGCCACGGTGATCGAGCCGGTGATGGTGCCGGCGAGCGCTGCGCAACCCATGCCGAGCAGGGCTGCAGGCAATACGCTCCAGCCCCAGCCGAGGATCGCCACACTGACCGCCGAGGCCGCCAGCGCCAGCACCGAACCCACCGACAGGTCGATGCCGCCGATGATCAGCACGAAGGTCATGCCGACGGCCAGCACCATGAGGTCGGGGATCTGGTTGGCGATGGTGCTGAACGTGCTGTACGAAAGGAAATGGCTGCTGAGCAGGGAGAACAGGACGATCATGGCCAGCAATGCGCCAGCCAGACCCAGATAGGTGCCGAGGCCCAGGTAAGTGCCGCCGGCTTTTGCGCCGGCAGTGTCTTTGGGCAGTGTCGAAGTTTTCATGCAGGGGTCCTTGCTGCAGGCTCGGCCAGCAGCGCATCGCGTTTTTGATAACCGGCGAACGCGGCTGCCAGCAGTTCATCCTGGCTCCAGTGTTCGCGCTCGAAGGTGTCGATCAGGCGGCCGGCCGAGAGCACCGCGATGCGATCGCAGATCAGCATCAGCTCGCGCAGGTCGCTGGACACCACCACCAGTGCCTTGCCCTGACGGGTGAGCTCGCCCAGCAGGGCATAGATGTCGAATTTGGCGCCCACGTCGATGCCACGGGTGGGCTCGTCGAACAGCAGCACGTTGCAGTCACGCTCCAGCCAGCGGCCGATCACCACCTTCTGCTGATTGCCGCCGGAAAGCTCGGCCACCGTCTGCGCCGGGCTGGAACTGCGGATGCGCATGGCCTCGATCTGGCGCTGGGCCAGGCCTCGCTCGGCCTTGTTGTCGACGATACCGGCCGCGGAAATGGCCGGCATGTTGCCCAGGGCGATATTGGCGCTGATCGACTGCGACAGCAGCAGGCCTTCGCCCTTGCGGTCTTCGGTGATCAGGGCGATACCATGAGCAACGGCGTCGGCCGGGCTGCGAATGCTCACCGGTTTGGGTGGTTGACCGATCGCGACGGTACCGGCATCGCTGGCATCGGCGCCGAAGATCAGCCGCAGCAGCTCGGTACGCCCAGCCCCGATCAATCCGGAAATACCGAAAATCTCGCCCTGGCGCACCTCGAAGGACACGCCCTTGACCTTGTCGCCACGGGTCATGCCCTGCACCTTGAACATCGGCGCGCCGATGCGTCGCTCGCCCAGGTCGATACGCTCGCCCAGTTCGCGACCGACCATGAGGTTCACCAGTTGCTCGCTGTCGTAGCGCGCCATCGGTTCGACGCACACCAGGCGTCCGTCGCGCAGCACGGCGATGCGTTGCGCGACCTGCGCCAGCTCTTCCAGCCGGTGGGAAATGTAGATGATCGACACCCCGCGTTCGCGCAGCCGCAGGATCTGCGCGAACAGCATGTCGACCTCGCGTGCGGTGAGCATGGCGGTAGGTTCGTCGAGCACCAGCACCTGACAGTCGCCGATCAGGTTGCGGGCGATTTCGACCATCTGCTGATGGCCGATGCCAAGGTCGCTGACCAGGGTGTCCGGGTCGATGGCATCCAGGCCCACCTGCGCCATGGCCTGGCGGGCCTGTTCGCGCAGGCGGCGACGGTCGATCCAGCCAGCACGGCTGGGCAGATCATGGAGGAACAGGTTTTCCGCGACGGTCAGGGTAGGCAACAGGTTTAGTTCCTGCATGACCATGCGCACCCCGCCGCGCTCGGCTGCGGTGCGACTGCCCGGCAGCCATGGCTGGCCCTGGAACTGCATCTGGCCGGTGGTGGGTGCTTCCAGGCCACCGATTATCTTCGACAGCGTGCTTTTGCCCGCGCCGTTCTCGCCGGTCAAGGCCAGCACTTCGCCGCGGTGCAACTCAAGGTCGATGTCCCACAGCACCGGCTGGGCATAGGTCTTGCCGATGCCACTTACCGACAGCACAACGTTGGATGTCATAGGTTTCTCCAGGCACACCTGCAGGCGACAGGCCGGCGCTGGCCAGACCTGCCGCGAGGTGCACTGCATCAAGGCTTGGTGACGAGCTCGACCGGGGTCTGGATGACACCGTTGGCGTCGACGTCGAGCTTGTCGCCCTTGACCAGGGCCAAGGCGTTCTGGATGCCGAACACTGCCTGGCGGGCGGCGAACTGGTCGGCCGTGGCCAGTATGCGGCCGTCTTTCAGCATCGGCTTGATGGCATTGATGTTGTCGTAGCCGACCACCTGGACCTTGCCCGCCTTGCCGGCGGCGCGCACTGCAGACACTGCACCTAGCGCCATGCTGTCGTTGCCGGCCAGCAGCGCCTTGAGGTCCGGGTACTCGTTGAGCATGGCCGAAGCGACGGCATTGCCCTTGTCGATTTCCCAGTTACCCGACTGCACCGAGACGATCTTCATCTGCGCCGCTTGCATGGCGTCCTTGAAACCGGCGGTGCGCATCTGCGCGTTGGTGGTGGTCGGTACGCCTTCGATGATGCCGACCTGGTCGCCGGCGCTCAGGCGCGTAGCCAGGTAGTCACCCACCAGCTTGGCGCCCTTGCGGTTGTCGGGGCCCACGAACGGCACCTGGATGCCTTTGCTCTTAAGCACCCCGGCATCGAGCTGGTTGTCGATATTGACGACCTTGATGCCTGCATCCATGGCTTTCTTGATGATGGGTACCAGTGCCTTGGAGTCCGCCGGAGCAATGACCAGCGCGTCGACCTTGGCGACGATCATCTGCTCGACGATACGGATCTGATTGGCAGTGTCGGACTCGTCCTTGATGCCGTTGGACACCAGTTCGAAATCGGCAGCGTGCTCTTTCTGGTAACTTTTGGCGCCGTCTTCCATGGTCAGGAAGAATTCGTTGGCCAGGGACTTCATGACCAGCGCGACCTTGGGCTTCTGGGTATCGGCGAAAGAGGATTGCAACGGGGCGATGGCGCCGATGGCAGCCATCAGGGAGACAGCGAGCAGGCGTCCGGCGAAGGGCAGCTTCATGGGTTTACTCCGATCTTATGATTGTTATCGAGCGCAGCTTGCGGAAACCCGCAAACGTTTGCGTGAGAGGAACTATGGTCAGGGATCGGAGAATTGTCAATCGGTGCCGAGGGCTGTAGCACGGGTCATCACAGCGCCGACTCGGGGCGGGCCGAAACACGGCAGGTTACAACAGCGGGAAACCTATCCCTGATTCCTGTTTATCGGTACTGCCATGACTGACGCTGCTGCTCACACCATCCATGCTGCAACCCCTGCCCTGCGCTGCTTCGACGGCCGGGCGCGGGTGCTGCGCGAGATTGCCTACCACCGCGACCAAGCGGGTCCTGCGCAGGCCCGCATCACCCGCTACGGCCATGACGCCAGCGGGCAATTGATCAGCAGTATCGATCCGCGCCTTCACGCCGCCCAGGCCGAGCGTCCCGAAGTGGCCGCCAACCTGGTACAGGTGCGCAGCTTGAGCGGTCGATGCCTGTACACCCGCAGTGTCGATGCCGGCAACACGCGAACGCTGTACGACGCCTGTGGCCGCGAGGCGATGACATGGCTGGCGAACGGTGTCGAGCAGACGCGCTGCTACGAACCTGAGGCACTGCCCGGCCGGCTGCTGTCGATCCGGGAGCGCTCTGCCCAAGGCGCCTTTCGCACCGCCGAGCGCTGGCAATGGGCGGGCGTTGACGCAGAGGCCAAAGCGTTCAACCTGGCCGGCCATTGCCAGACACGTTTCGACAGCGCCGGCAGACACGTCGTGCAAGCGCGCAGCCTGCTCGGTGCAATCGCCGGCGAGACCCTGCAACTGCTAGCTGGCCACACCGAATGCGACTGGGCGCAGGACGATGCCCAAGGCGAGGCGCGGTGCCTGGAATCGCAAAGCCTGACCAGTACGGTGAGCTTCGATGCCTGCGGCGCAATCATCGCCAGCGAGGATGCCAGGGGCCATCGGCAACGCCATGGCCATGACCGTTGCGGGCAGTACCGGGCCAGTTGGGTCACTCGCAATGGCGGCTTGGAGACGCCGGTGGTGCTGGACGTGAGCTACACAGCCGGGGGGCAGAAAGAAGTCGAGCGGCATGCCAACGGTGTCGTCATCACCCATACCTATGCAGCCGACACCCAACGCCTGGCCGGCATGCGTACCCAGCGCGCCAGCGACCGCCAGACCTTGCAGGACCTGCGCTACCGCTATGACCCGACCGGTCGGGTGACTCAGGTGCGCAACGAAGCGGAGCAGACACGCTTCTGGCGCAATCAGAAAATCGATCCGCAGCAGGACTACCGTTACGACTCGCTGTCGCAGTTGATCATGGCCAGCGGCCGGCAGATGGCTGCACTCGGCCAGATGAGCAGCAGCCTGCCATCTGCACTCCCCATCGATACCCACGCCCATGCGCTGTACCAGCGTCGCTACGCGTACGACGAGGCCGGCAACCTGCAGAGCATTCGGCACACCGTGCCAGCCACCGATTCCGGCTACACGGTCAGGCTGACGACCTCGGCGTGCAGCAACCGGGCCGTGTTGAGCAGCGTGTGCGATGACCCTGCACTGGTCGACAGCCAGTTCGATGCCGCCGGGCAACAACGCTGGCTGGACAGCTCCCAATCTGTCGCCTGGAACAGTCGCATGCAGCTGGCCAGCGTGACGCGCGCGGGGGCCGGCACCGAGCACTACCTCTACGGCCAGCAGCACCAGCGACTGCGCAAGACCCACGCGCAGGGAAGCACTTGCTACCTGCCGGGGCTGGAGTTGCGCCAGCATGACGGCCAGACCCTGCATTGCCTCAAGGTAGCCGAACATAGTCGCCTGTTGCACTGGCCAGACGGCAGTCCCGAGGGCCTGGCCAACGATCAGTTGCGCTACAGCTACACCGACCTGCTGGGCAGTCATGGCCTGGAACTCGACGGCGACGGTCAAGTCATCAGCCGCGAGGAATTCTTTCCGTTCGGCGCCACCTCGGTCTGGGCCTGCCGCCACCAGGTCGAGGCGAGCTACAAGACCGTCCGTTACTCGGGCAAGGAACGCGACGACACCGGGCTCTACTACTATGGCTACCGCTACTATCAGCCTTGGGCCGGACGCTGGCTGAGCGCCGATCCGGCGGGGACGGTGGATGGGCTCAATCTGTATGCCATGGTGCGCAACTCGCCGTCGTCTGCAGTGGATGACGATGGCCGGATGATGCGTGCCTTGTTCAAGGGCGGCGTCGGCGCAGCGGGTATCGGCTACGAGGCGTACAAGTACCACGAACGTCAGTCGCAAGCGCCAGCACAGCCAGCTGCTGCTCCAACCAGCACCTCGATGGGCGACCAGCGTGCGGACAACGCCATGGGCAAGGTTCAGCGCATGAAGGACCAATTCAGCCCGGGGCAGCAGATTCTGAACAGTGCCAAGGGCCGTGCGCAGACGGCAGATCACCTCGCGCATGGGCAAGTGCCGGGCGTCGGTGCAGTGCTCAAGGGCGCTGAAAGCGTTGGCACCGTGGTCGAGTTCAGCCAGACCGGCGACCTCTCGCAGATCAACAAGGCACCTCTGGCGGGGGCTATTGCCACGGATGCGGTGAACGGCGTTGCGCACAGCATCAAGGCCACTATCAAAAACACCCAGAAAGCCGTGCAAGGCACTGCCGAGCTGGCAACCCTGTCCGAAACCAAGGCCGAGGAACTGCAAGCGTCACTGCACGACCTGCAGGAGCTGACGCAAGACAAGCTGATCACCGGCCTGTCGTTCGGCGCTACGGTCAAGGCAGGCCTGGACGGCGCTGCTGCGGTGGTGCCGCATCCAGTAGCGAAGTTCGGACTCAAGGTGTTGTCGACGGCGTGGACCGTGACCGGTGTGGTGCATGGCGCGGAGGAGCTTGGAGAGATTGCCAAGACTCATGAGGATCTGCTTGCGAGCAAGACCGGTGAAAACCTCATGGGGCAGATGAAGACAGTCAATGCGTCGAATCGTACGGGGATCATGGACCGCGTCAAGCAGAGCTATGGTCTCTCGGGCAATCCATAACGCCAGCTCGCCGCCTGTGCCAGTAGCCACTGGCCGCGACGTTTTGCCACTCAACTAACGCTCTCCCTGGCAGTCACAGCTGAAGCGGTTACATTTTGTAGCCATTTCAGGGGCGCAAGCCCGGCGAGGCCTGATGAGCTTTATTTTGTGGATGGCCGTTCTTGGCGTCCTGCTGTTGATGCTGGCGCTGACGGCGTCTTACTTGCGCTGGCTGCCGGTGACGACCTCTGCGGTGTGCCTGGCATTCGGCGTGGCCATCGGTCCCATGGGGCTGGGTCTGTTCACCACCGATTTCAAGGACACCGCCTCGTGGCTCGAGCGCCTGGCGGAGGCTGCCGTGCTGTTCTCGCTGTTCAGCACCGGGATCAAGCTGCGACTTGGCCTGGGGCGCAGCGCGTGGCGAGCGGCCTATATGCTGTCGGGTCCGGTCATGCTGGTGTCGATTCTGGGCGTGTGCCTGGTGGCGCACTACGGCCTGGGCTTGTCCTGGGGCGTGAGTACCTTGCTGGGGGCCATGCTGGCGCCGACCGATCCGGTGCTGGCATCCATGGTCCAGGTGAATAGCGCGCAGGACTTCGACCGTGTGCGCTTCGGGCTGTCGGGTGAGGCCGGGCTCAACGACGGTACGGCCTTTCCCTTCGTGATCCTCAGCCTGCTGATGCTGCACCATGGCAGCCTGGACAGCCACTGGCTGGGCCAGTGGGCCTTGGAGAATCTGCTGTGGGGCGTGCCGGTCGGGCTCTTGGTCGGTTACGGGATGGGCCGGGCCATCGGTCACCTGATGATCTACCTGCGCGTGCGCAATGCCGACAGTACCAACTCGCCCAACGACTTTCTGGCGTTGGCGCTGATTGCCCTGTCGTACTTTGGCGCCGCATCCCTGGGCGCTTTCGGATTTCTTGCAGTGTTCGCGGCCGGCCTGGGGCTGCGTCAGGCAGAGGTGCGTACGTCGAGATCCGAGGTACCTTCGGAGCATCTGGCCAAGCCGATCGTGGGTCACCGCGACCTGGCGCCCGAGGAAGGTACCGTCACCCATCCCAAGGATCTGGAGGACGGGCAATTGGCCGCTGGGGTGATGATGGGAGACATCCTGGTGTTCGGCAATCTGGTGGAACGGTCCATGGAAGTCCTGCTGATCACCATTCTGGGGGCAACGCTGTCTGCCTACTGGGACTGGCGTGCGGTCGGCCTGGCGGCGGCACTGTTCTGCGTGATCCGCCCGCTGAGCGTGTGGCTGCTGGTCAGCCGCCGCCTGCTCGATGGCCATCAGCGAGCATTGCTGGGCTGGTTCGGCATCCGCGGGATCGGCTCCATCTACTACCTGTGCTACGCCCTGGCCCACGAACTGCCGGAGTCGGTCGAGCAGGTGTGTATCAGCCTGACGTTGTCGGTGGTGGCCTTGAGCATTCTGGTGCATGGCATCAGCACCCAGCCGTTGCTGGAACATTACGAACGTCGGCGGAAATCCGTCTAGCGGTGGTTGAGGTGGATCAGGGGCTCCGCGGTGCTGCTGGACGCGGCTTGCGCCGCTGCTACAGGGAGTGCGAACACCTGCCATACCGTTGGCGCAAGCCGCATCGACGGTGTATGCGATGTATCTGAATGGATGCAGTGACACCTGACGCGGCTTGCGCCGCTGCTACAGGGGCATGGGTTTGGATGCACTGGCTTGGTCAAAAAGGTATAGAATCCCCAGCATTTGATGGATCGGTCACCGTCGTGCAGACATGGCCGATCGCGTACAACCCATACAGGCAGATCGGATATTGGAACAGCTAAAGCGCCTCGCAAGCGGGATTGAAGGGCTCGATTTGTTGCTCAAGGGTGGGCTGGTGGCCGGTGCGTCATACATCGTGCAGGGCCGTCCGGGTTCGGGCAAGACCATCCTGGCCAACCAGTTGGGCTTCAATCACGTGAGCCAGGGTGGCCGCGTACTGGTCGCCACCCTGCTTGCGGAATCCCATGAGCGGCTGTTCCAGTACCTGTCCACGCTGAGCTTTTTCGATGCCTCGAAGATCGGCAACGAGATCCAGTTCGTCAGCGCATTCGACACCCTGGAAAACGAAGGCCTGGACGAAGTGGTCAAGCTGCTGCGCCGCGAAATCAGTCGGCAGAAAGCGACGGTATTGATCGTTGATGGCGTGCTCAATGCCCGCTCCAAGGCCGACTCGCAGATCGACACCAAGAAATTCATCTCCGAGCTGCAGGGCCATGCGGCGTTCGCCGGGTGTACGGTGCTGTTCCTGACCAGCTCGCGACTGGACGACGGCAGCCCAGAGCACACCATGGTCGATGGTGTGATCGAACTGGGCGAGGAGCTGTTCAACACCCGTTCGGTGCGCCGCATCCAACTGCGCAAGACCCGTGGCAGCGGCGCGCTGTCAGGGTTGCACGAATGCGAGATCACCGACGATGGGCTGGTGGTCTACCCGCGCCTGGAAAGCCTGTACAGCCACCCCTCGTGCCCCGACCCCACCGATCTTACCCGCATACCCAGCGGCATTCCGGCGCTGGACAACCTGATTGGCGGCGGTCTGCCGCGTTCCTCGGTGACGCTGGTAATGGGCCCGTCGGGCATCGGCAAGACCAGCATGGGAATCAGCTTCCTGTCGGCGTCCACGCCCGAACAGCCGGGCATGCTGTTTGGCATGTACGAGTCCGAGCGCCGTTTGCAGGTCAAGGCGCGATCGCTTGGCCATGATTTCGAGGCGCTGCAAGCCAGCGGCGCTTTGCACGTGTGCTGGCAGCCAACCACCGAAGGGCTGCTCGACGGTCTGGGGGCAAGGCTGCTGCGCCATGTCGAGATCCATGGTATCAAGCGACTGCTCATCGACAGCCTGGGCGGCATGGCCCGCACGGCGACCAGCACCGTACGCCTGACCGAGTTCTTCAGTACCCTGATGAGCGAGCTGCGCGCCCGTGGCGTCACGGTGTTCGCCACGTGGGAGGTTCGCGGCCTGTTCGGTCCGGAGATCACCTCGCCGGCGCCAGACCTCTCCAGCATCGTCGACAACATCCTGCTAACGCGATTCGTCGAACATGAGTCTGAACTAAAACGCCTGCTTTCCATTCTTAAAATCAGAGACAGTTATTATGATCCGTCGCTATTGGAGCTGGTCATCCATGGTCATGGAATCGACCTGAGAAAGGCGTTCACAAATGCAGAGGCAGTGTTATCGGGTAGTGCCTCCACGATTTCGAATCCGTGATGTTGCCGGGGTCGAACTGACATGCCCACTATCCTGATCGTCGACGATGAGTATCTCATCGCCGACATTCTTGGTTACGCGTTGGAAGACGAAGGCTATATGGCCGTCAAGGCCGGTAATGGCAAGCGTGCGCTTGAGATCCTCGATCGCGAGCGTCCGGCATTGGTCATTACCGACTTCATGATGCCTGGGATGAACGGCCTCGAACTGGCGCAGAAGATCCGTAGTCACGCTTCGTTCGAGTCTGTGCCCATTCTTTTGATGAGTGGCGCCCAAGGCAACGTCGGCCGGGCAACGCCCGAACTTTTCAACGCCGTATACGACAAGCCCTTCGACATCAACGAAGTGGTAGCACGCGTGCGCGAATTGGTGCCGCTGGATCCGGCCTAGGCGCAAAAGCCGCCGCTCGCGCGTTACAGCGTGAGGATTTCGTAGCCATCGGCAGTCACTGCCACCATATGCTCCCATTGCGCGGACAACGACCGATCGCGGGTCACCACGGTCCAGCCATCGGCCAACTGGCGGGTTCCAGCCTTGCCGGCGTTGATCATCGGCTCGATGGTGAAAATCATGCCCTGACTCAAACGCATCCCCTCGCCCTTGCGGCCGTAGTGCAAGACTTGCGGATCGTCGTGGTAGATCTGCCCGATGCCGTGCCCGCAGTATTCGCGTACAACGCTGAACCCTTCGCGGTGCGCCACGCTCTGGATGGCGTGGCCGATATCGCCCAACGTCGCTCCCGGCTTGACCACTTCGATACCGGCCAGCATCGCCTCGTGGGTGGTGTCCACCAGTCGCTTTGCCAGCGCGCTCGGCTCACCGACGTAGTACATGCGGCTGGTGTCGCCGAACCAGCCGTCTTTTATGACGGCCACATCGATGTTGACGATGTCGCCGTCGGCCAGCACCACTTCGTTGCTGGGCACACCGTGGCAAACCACTTCGTTCACCGAAATGCACACCGTCTTGGTAAACCCGTGATAGCCAACGTTGGCCGGGATTACTTTCAATTCGTTCACGATGTAGGCATTGCACAGCTCATCTAGGTACTGGGTGGTGACGCCGGCCTGTACGTGCGGTGCAATCATCCGCAGTACGTCAGCGGCAAGCGCCCCTGCGCGGCGGGCCAAGGCAACTTGCTCGGGGGTGCGGTTCAGATTCTTGCGGCTCACGGGTTTCTCCTGGGATTCAAGCCTCTATGCTAGCAGAGCGCCGCTGCCGTGCCTGGGCGGCGCACGCCGACATCATTTAATTTCAAACGATACAAAACTTTTTGTAACCACTTCGTTCATAAGACTCACAGCCCAGCGCCATACCGGCAGATGGTCGCGAAAAGCGCACAGGCAGTGTCTTCGGCAGCATGATCGAATGCGGCCCGAAGACTTCAACATTCAAGCAGTTCGACATAATCATAATATCCGCTGGAGCCGACGGCCTTAGGGAGTGTTCCCTTCCCGGGCCGGCATCGCAACACCGAACGCTGATACCTGCCTTGCCCCTTTCGTGCGCGATCCTGCGTGGCGCATCACGACGCATTGCCTGCGCGCAATGAAAGGAATGAGCCTTGTCCAGTTCCAACACCACAACACCCGACACTTCGCCCGCAGGCGAGGAAAACGACGCCACACGCACCTCTCCCGGCCAGATAGTGGTGCGTGTGGCGATCATCGCCACCATGGGCGCGCTGGCTTTCGGCTACGACACGGGGGTGATTTCCGGCGCCCTGCCCTTCATGACCCAGGGGCCGGACCAAGGTGGCCTGGGCCTCACTCCGTTCACCGAGGGCCTGGTGGCTTCCTCGCTGATTCTGGGTGCCGCCTTCGGCTCATTGTTCGCCGGCCATCTGGCTGACAAATACGGACGCCTGACGGCGCTCAAAGGCCTGGCCATCCTGTTCATGATCGGCGCCCTGGGTTCAGCCCTCGCGCCGACGGTGGCGATCATGATCGCCACTCGCTTCGTGCTGGGGTTGGCAGTCGGTGGGGCATCGGCGATCGTGCCGATGTTCATTGCCGAAATCGCCGGCCCCAACAAGCGGGCGCGGCTGGTGAGCCAGAATGAGTTGATGATCGTCACCGGGCAGTTGGTGGCCTATGTCTCCAACGCCCTGCTCGCGCATTTTGCCCACACCCCCGATGTATGGCGCTGGATGCTCGCCATCGCGGTGATTCCGGCTGCCCTGCTGTGGATCGGCATGCACTTCGTGCCCACCTCACCGCGCTGGCTCGCCAGCAAGGGCCGCATGGACGAGGCACGCGAAGTGCTGGAAAGGCTGCGTTCGAGCAAGAAGCAGGTCGACAAGGAAATGAAGGAAATCATTGCCCAGAACGAAGAGCAGCGCGCCGATGTCAGTTGGTCCTCGATCTGGGCCGAGCCCTGGCTGCGTCGCCTGCTGCTGGTGGGCATGGGGCTGGGCTTCGTGGCTCAGCTGACGGGGGTGAATGCGTTCATGTATTTCACGCCGGTCATCCTCAAGTCCACCGGGCTGGGTACCAACGCGGCACTCACCGCCACCATCGGCAACGGCGTGGCTTCGGTGATCGCCACCCTGATCGGCATCTGGCTGGTCGGGCGCCATGGCCGTCGGCCGATGCTGATGACCGGCCTGTGCTTCGTGATCCTCGCGCAGGTGCTGCTCTGCTGCGTGCTGACCATGCTACCCGCCTCGCTGCTGCAGAGCTACCTGGCACTGGCCTGCATCCTGATGTTCCTGCTGTTCATGCAGACCTTCATCGCTCCGGTCTACTGGCTGCTGATGTCCGAGCTGTTTCCCTCGCACCTGCGTGGCCTGATGACCGGCACTGCGGTGTGCTTCCAGTGGCTGTGCAATGCGTCGGTGGCGTTCATGTTCCCGATCGCCCTGGCCGGCTTCGGCCCTTATACCTTCATGTTGTTCGCGGTGATCAACGTCATGTCGCTGATCTTCGTGATGACTTGCGTGCCGGAAACCCGGGGCAAGTCGCTGGAGCAGATCGAACGGCACATGGAGAAGGAATTCACTCCGGACGAGGCCGCCAGCGCCTGAGCCGGCAACGGGTCGATATGTCCAGTGCGAGACGTTGCAGGTAACATGGCTGAAGTTGTTTTCATATTCGCCATGTTGCCTGCAAGGACGAACGCCCTCCATGACCCATCCCGACGACGTCATCGCCAGCCGCGTCCTGCAACTGCTGGAACAGCGCGCTCCCGGCGCTTCGATCTGCCCCTCCGAAGTGGCTCGCTCGCTGGAGCAGGATGAACCGCAGTGGCGCGCGCTGATGCCCGAGGTTCGCCGGGTGGCCAGGGCCCTGGCCGCCGCTCGCATCATCGACGTGACTCAAGGCGATGTGCGGCTCGACCCGGACACTGAAGCCGAAGGGCCGATCCGGCTGCGCCGTGGCGCGCATTTCAAGCACCCGTGATGCATGGCCGGCCGCCGCTGCTGACGGGCGTCCGGCCAAATGCCACCGACGGGTACTCCGACTGCCTTCTCCGATCTGGCTGAAACCGATGACTCGAACACCTGCGCAAGCCCCTGACGTCACCGACGACACCTGCAACGACCGGCGTGCCCGGACTCGCTTCTGGCTGATCGCCCTGGCGTTTCTGATCACCATGATCGGCACCACTCTGCCAACACCGCTGTATGCCTTGTATCAACAACACCTGGGTTTCGGTCCGACCTGGGTGACCTTGATTTTCGCCATCTATGCCGCCGGCGTGATCTTTGCGCTGCTGGCGGTCGGCAGCTGGTCCGATCAACTGGGCCGGCGACCGATGCTGCTGGCCGGCCTGGCCATGGGCGCGCTCAGTGCGCTGATCTTCCTCTGCACCGACTCCATCGGCGGGCTGCTGGTCGGTCGGCTGATCTCGGGCTTATCGGCCGGCATCATGACCGGTACCGGCACGGTGGCGGTGATCGAGGCGGCGCCCAAGCGCTGGCAGGGCAATGCCACCCTGGTCGCCACCGCGGCCAACATGCTGGGCCTGGGCCTCGGGCCATTGCTGGCCGGGCTGACTTCGCAATTCCTGCCGTGGCCGGTACACCTGGCGTTCGTCGTCCACCTGATGCTGCTGCTGGCGGCTACCGCAGCCATTCTGTCTGTCGGTGAAACCGTCCAACGCCCGGCCAAGCCGCGGCTTGCCTTCCAGCGTCCCAGCCTGCCAGCGGCGGTGCGCGGGCCGTTCATTCCTGCGGCCATTGCCGGCCTCGCCGGTTTCAGCGTGACGGGGCTGTTCACCTCGCTGGTGCCGTCGATCATGCGTCAGGTCATGGGTCACGACGGCGGGGTTGTGATCGGCGCGGTGATCTTCGTGCTGTTCGCAGGCTCGGTCGTCGGCCAGGCCTGGGTCCGGCGGATCCGCGACAGTGCACAGATGAGCATCGGTTGCAGCGTGCTGATCGTGGGCGTGGCCTGTTTGGGCATGAGTATCGCCAGCGCGCACCTGTGGCTACTGGTGCTGGGCGGCGCCTTGAGCGGCATCGGCCAGGGCCTGACCTTCCGCGCCGGCATGGGCGCGGTGGCCAACGCCGCGCCGGCCGGCCAGAAAGCCGGGGTGACCTCGGCGCTGTTCATCGTCTACTACATGTCCATGTCGGTGCCGGTGATTGCGGTCGGCGTGAGCATTCCACAGTTCGGCCTGCATCATTCGGCGGAATTTTTCAGCGTGCTGGTTGCCTTGGTTGCGGTGGTGGCCATGGTCAGCATGAACGTCGTGCGTGCCCGAGCGTCCAACGTCTGAGGCGACCCGTGCAGGTCGCGACGTATTTCTTCTACAGGAGAATGACCATGACACCGGAAACCGAAGGTACGGAAGAGAAAGGCCCGAACGGCGTGCCTTTCATCAACGATCCAGGCAACGAAGACCCCGGATCGGGCACGAGCAATGCCCCCGTGCCGCTTGAAGACGAAGATGATCAAGATGACGCCTATGAATAGGTCGAATCGGCCACAAGCATGACTGTACGGGCCAGTGCTCCCCACGACGGAACACTGGCCGCTATGCTGGATGCCTCCTGCATCCCCTAGCGAGGCATTGGTACAGATGGAGCCCCTTACTCCCGCTGCAAACAGCTGGTTGACCCTTCCCGCCCACCGGCACTGGCTGGCCCTGCAGGGGCAGCGATTGCTGGAGTTTGCCAAGGCCGCGCGGATCGAGAACGGTTTCGCCGACCTCGATCACCGTGGCCGACCGCTGCTGTCCAGTGGCGCATTGACCATTCAGACCGCGCGCATGACCCACAGCTTCGCCCTCGCCTGTCTCCAGGGGATACCGGGCAGCGCAGCCATGGTCGACCACGGCATTCGCACGCTGCAAGGCCCACTGCGTGATGCACGAAATGGCGGCTGGCATGCCAGCGAGAAACCCGTGGCTGCAGAGCGCAAGCAAGCCTACCTGCATGCCTTCGTTGCCCTGGCGGCGAGCTCGGCGGTTGCCGCCGGACGGCCCGGCGCGACAGCGTTGCTGACGGATGCGGTCGATGTGCTGGAACGACGCTTCTGGTGCGAGGAGGAGCAGGCATTCCTGGAGTCCTTCGCCCAGGACTGGAGCGATCCGGAAAGCTACCGCGGTGGCAACAGCAACATGCACGGCGTGGAAGCGTGCCTGGCGCTGGCCGACGTCTGCAACGACGACAAATGGCTGGATCGCGCGCTGGCAATCAGTGAACGGCTGATTCACCACCACGCGGCCGCGGCCAGCTACCTGCCGGTCGAACATTTCGACGCCTGCTGGCAACCCCTGGCGGACTACAACCACGAGCGCCCCGCCGACGAATTTCGCCCATACGGGCAAACCCCAGGGCACGCATTCGAGTGGGCGCGATTGCTCCTGCACCTGGAGGCCGCCAGGCACCGCATCGGCCTGACCAACCCGAGCTGGCTGGCCGACGACGCCCAGCGTCTGTTCGCCGCAGCCTGCGACCTGGGCTGGGCTGTGGACGGGCAGCCGGGAATCGTCTACACCATCGACTGGCAGCACCGTCCAGTGGTCGCGCAGCGCCTGCATTGGACGCTGGCCGAGGCAGTGGCCGCCGCCGCGGCGTTGCACCAGCGCACCGCGGATGCCGCTTACGAGCGCTGGTATCGCGAGTTCTGGGACTACATCGACCTCTACCTGATCGACCGCGAGCACGGCAGCTGGCATCACGAACTAGACGCTCGCAATCGACCGGCAGGGACCATCTGGCCGGGCAAGCCCGATCTCTACCACGCTTACCAGGCAACTTTGTTGCCGACCTTGCCGCTGGCTCCGAGCCTGGCAACCGCGCTGGCCCGCCAGGCCGGCCTGGGCTGAGCTGAGCTGAGCTGAGCGACCATGCAATCTGCGGATTGGCGCGGACGCGCCAATCCAACGGAATTTTTCTGGCGGGCCATACTCCGACGCACATCACGCCGCTCATCACAAGGAAGAACCTCGGCCCCATGAACAACGCGAAACTGTTCGTCATCGACTATACCCTTCACGGTGATCCCAAATCCTTCGTCATCAGAGCCGAGAAAATGGACAACAGCGAAGCCTGGCATTGGGCGAGCTGCGATGCTGGCGTTGGCCGCATCGGTCGATTCGGCCGCGAGCATGTGACCAAGACCAGCCAGCCCTCGGCCGAGAAATTCGGCATTCACGCGGTGAGCTGGCGCCCTGCCTGAGCAGGCTCGGCGCTCGGATTACTCACGCGGCAATGTGGCTGGAAAAACTTAGCTAGCGAACGAATTCACTTTACCTGAGGTTGATCTGGAACATATTGTTACAAGATATGTTCCCGGAGTTGGACAGCTGTGCCCGATCGGCCAGGTGTTCGAATCCATGGGTCATCAACAAGATCAAGTAGAGTGAGCACGGCCATGACGTCTGAGGTGGGTAAAGGCAAGGCGATCTTTCGCGTTGTCAGCGGCAATTTTCTCGAAATGTTCGATTTCATGGTCTATGGCTTCTATGCCACGGCAATCGCCAAGACTTTCTTTCCGACCGACAGCGCCTTCGCTTCATTGATGCTATCGCTGGCCACCTTCGGTGCCGGTTTTCTCATGCGCCCGCTCGGGGCAATCTTTCTGGGTGCCTACATCGACCGGCACGGGCGCCGCAAAGGGCTGATCGTGACCCTGGCGTTGATGGCCATGGGCACGGTGTTGATTGCCTGCGTACCGGGCTATGCGACCCTGGGCGTTGCAGCGCCTTTACTGGTGTTGCTCGGCCGGCTGCTGCAGGGCTTTTCCGCAGGCGTCGAACTGGGCGGGGTGTCGGTGTATCTGGCGGAAATCGCCACACCAGGGCGCAAGGGCTTTTTCGTCAGTTGGCAGTCTGCCAGTCAGCAGGTCGCCGTGGTCTTCGCCGGCCTGCTGGGGGTATTGCTCAACCACTTCCTGGATGCACGACAGATGGGCGAATGGGGCTGGCGGGTGCCGTTCCTGGTGGGTTGCATGATCGTACCCGTGATCTTTTTCATCCGCCGTTCGCTGGAGGAGACGCCGGAGTTCGAGGCTCGCACCCACCGCCCAACCCTCAAGCAGGTGGTGCACTCGGTGGCGCAGAATTTCCGTCTGGTGCTGGCGGGCATGGCGCTGGTCGTGATGACCACCGTGTCGTTCTACCTGATTACTGCCTACACGCCGACGTTCGGCAAGAACGAGCTGCACCTGTCGGACATGGATGCGTTGCTGGTGACCATGGCGGTGGGCATTTCCAACTTCATCTGGTTGCCGATCATGGGCGCGCTGTCGGACCGCATCGGGCGCAAACCGTTGCTGCTCGCGGCCACGGTGCTGGCGATTCTGACGGCCTATCCGACCTTGTCATGGCTGGTGGCTGACCCCAGCTTCGCGCGTTTGCTGACGGTCGAGTTGTGGCTGTCGTTCCTGTATGGCTCGTACAACGGTGCCATGGTTGTGGCGTTGACCGAGATCATGCCGCTGGACGTGCGCACCACCGGGTTTTCTCTGGCCTACAGCCTGGCCACGGCGACGTTTGGCGGGTTCACCCCGGTCGCCTGCACCTACCTGATTCATGCCCTGGACAACAAGGCGGCACCAGGCATCTGGCTCAGTGGCGCGGCGGTGTTGGGGTTGGTGGCGACTTTGGTGCTGTTTCGTGGCGACCGCCATGCGCAGCGTACTGCGTTGGCAGCGCAGGCGTGAAACGGTGGCGCGGCCTTCGCGGGCAGAGACCCGCTCCCACAAAAGCACGCGGGCTCTGCCCGTGACGGGGTCCTGACTGACACCCACACACAAAAACGCCCCGAACCAGTCGGGGCGTTTTCATTCAGCGGTCAGGCTCAGTGAGGGAAAGCTGGAGGGTTGACGCCCGCCATGTCTTCCATCACGCGCACGACCTGGCAGCTGTAGCCGAACTCGTTGTCGTACCAGACGTACAACACGACGCGGTTGTCGTTGCAGATGGTGGCTTCGGCATCGACCACACCGGCGTAGCGCGAGCCGACGAAGTCGGTCGATACCACTTCCTGCGAGTTGACGAAGTCGATCTGCCGGGACAGGTCCGAATGCAGCGCCATGTAGCGCAGGTACTCGTTCATTTCTTCGCGAGTGCTGGCCTTTTCCAGGTTCAGGTTGAGGATGGCCATGGAGACGTTCGGCGTCGGCACGCGGATCGCGTTGCCGGTCAGCTTGCCAGCCAGTTCAGGCAGTGCCTTGGCGGCAGCGGTGGCGGCGCCGGTCTCGGTGATGACCATGTTCAACGCCGCGGAACGGCCGCGACGGTCGCCCTTGTGGAAGTTGTCGATGAGGTTCTGGTCATTGGTGTACGAGTGAACGGTTTCGACGTGGCCGTTGATGATGCCGAACTTGTCGTTGACCGCCTTGAGCACCGGCACGATGGCATTGGTGGTGCAGGACGCCGCCGAAACGATCTTGTCGTCTGCGGTGATCTGGCCGTGGTTGATGCCGTGCACGATGTTCTTCAGCTTGCCCTTGCCCGGTGCGGTCAGCACCACGCGGTCGATGCCGGGGCAGGCCAGGTGCTGGCCGAGGCCGTCGGCATCGCGCCACACGCCGGTGTTGTCGACCAGCAGGGCATTCTTGATGCCGTACTGGGTGTAGTCGACTTCGCTGGGGTTCTTGGCGTAGATGACCTGGATCAGGTTGCCGTTGACCGTCAGGGTGCTGTTGGCTTCGTCGACATGGATGATGCCGTCGAACGAACCGTGCACCGAGTCGCGACGCAGCAGGCTGGCGCGCTTGACCAGATCGTTGTCGGCGCCCTTGCGCACGACGATCGCCCGCAGACGCAGGCCATCGCCGGCACCTGCCTTCTCGACCAGAATGCGCGCCAGGAGGCGACCGATGCGGCCAAAACCGTACAGCACCACGTCGGTACCGGTACGCTCGCCTTCGTTCTGCTTGCCGACCACGTCTGCCAGTTCTTCACGCACGAACTGTTCGGCAGTGCGCCCGCTCCCGCTTTCCTTGAACTTGACCGCGAGTTTGCCCAGATCGACGGAGGCGGCGCCCAGCTTGAGTTCGCTCATCGCCTTGATCAGCGGGAACGTCTCGTGCACCGACAGCTCCGAGGAATCGGACTGGCGGTGGCGAGCGAAGCGGTGCGCCTTGAGCAGTTCGATCACCGAACGGTTGATCAGGCTGCGGCCGTAGATGGAGGTGACTACGTTGTTATTGCGGTAGAGCTGGCCGATCAACGGAATCATCGCTTCGGCGAGTGCTTCACGATCGATCCATTCACCAAGACACTGGTCGGGCTTCTGAGTCACGGTAACCTTCCACATGTAGGGGCTGAGAAAACGGGCTACATTATGACTTCGCCGCGCGGCCGGAGCAATCCGCGCTTATCGGCGTCGTGAAGTTTGGCGAATCGGGCCGTCAAAAAAACCGAGGTGTACCAATGAGGTAGGTGACACCAG
>Ga0265798_10003846_pt1 | contig 21090 bp, 14 predicted proteins | sample P3T30metagenome_FD_192430 | JGI IMG/M metagenome (GOLD analysis project Ga0265798, IMG submission 192430) | Plant litter microbial communities from East Loma Ridge, Irvine, California - P3 T30 | ecosystem: Environmental > Terrestrial > Plant litter > Unclassified | place: USA: California... | reverse complement strand
TTCGCTAAATTGCTACCCATCCCGGATACCAACTGTCGGGAAGTGTTGTATTTTTCAGTTATTGAACAGAAAAAGTGCTGCACTGCATGATTAAGGGGAGAATCATGCATTCTCCACGGTAAAGTCACTACAGACGAACCTGCACAACCTGCTGTATTTACAGAATTTTTTAACCAGTTAGGGTATGTGATAGTCAGTTTGACATTGATACATTTGGTGAGAATATTTACAGAATTTCTCTGTAAAATCGGAACAGGATCGTGTTGGTTTTTAGAACGTATGTCCTGAACACTCCCCATATCCAAGCTGAATAATTTCTTAGGTACGTCGCGTACTGGCCAGCCCTGGCCGTGCATGCTTGTCCCCTGGAGCACCCGGCGAAACCGGGAAACCTTAATCCTTTTAGGAGTAGTGAATGTACGATAGCAACGCCCAAGCCGTCAGCAGCGCGCTGACCGCCACCTCGACCGAAGTCTTCAACGCCGCTACGATCCAGCAGATCCTGTCGCTGGTGTCGTCGTCGACCGACACGAAAGTCGTTGTCGATACCACCACCGTCGCCAACAACGCCACCATCAGCGGCGGCGCTGGTGTTGAAGTCCTGTTCGTGAACACCGCGCCAAACGCAGTGACCAATGTCACCCTGACCGGCGATACGCCAGTCGTGTTCTTCCAGGGCGCTGGTGGCGTGAATGCTACCGTCGGCACCGCTGCTGCTGCTAACACCGCTGAAGCTGGCGCATCGCTGGCAACCGTTGCTGGCGTGAACGTCGAGCGCGTCATCGTGGGCACCGCAGGCGCCGACACCATCACCATCGTTGACGGCAAGAACACCCAAGTCATCGCTGGCGATAAAGACACGGTCGTTGCAGGCACGGGCCATCTGGTCGTGAACGCAACCCAGGGCACCAGCAAAGTCGTCGGTAACGACGAAACGGTCATCGTGACCGCCGGCGTTGAAAAAGACTTCACCATCATCACCAACAACGGCATGTCGAAAATCATCAACACGAAGACCAACGTGTCGGTTGAATTCACCGATGTCGACTTCGTTCAGCTGAACGGCACCGAAGCGCTGATCTTCGCAGACAACGCTGACCAGGCCGTCGTTGCCCATATCTACCAGGCGCTGCTGGGTCGCACCGCTGACGCTGGTGGCCTCGACTTCTGGTTCGACCGCGCTGATGCAGGCGCTGCGCTGACCTCGATCGCCATGGGCTTCATGGACGCTGCCGAGTACACCGGTGAAACGCAGACCAACGCGCAATTCATCGATGCACTGTATGACGGCCTGCTGGACCGTGATGGCGATGCAGCCGGCACCGCATTCTGGACGGCTCAGCTGACCAGCGGCATGTCGCGCGCTGCCGTTGCTGTCGAGTTCGTTGAATCGGTGATGTCGGGCGTCGAGACCGAAATCGTCGGTAGTGTCACCATCGTCGATCCAATCGGCTAAGCAGTCGTACTATGCAGCATCCAAAAGGGGGCCCCGCCCCCTTTTTCCTCACCTCGTGCACGTCCCGCTTGCGGGACGACGCACTACTGACGCGAGCGCTTGAACTGTTCGCGGCGGGCCACCACGCCGATGCGCTGCTGGCTGCCGAGTACGTCTGCCGCCGCTTCCCCATGAAACGCATTCCAGCCATCTTGCGCGCCAAGATCCTGCAGACGGGCTATCCATCGTTAGCCGCCCGCGCATGGCATGCCGCATGGATGACCGAAGCTGAAAACCCGTTATTACAAGACATCATGCTGCAGAGCTGGCTCAAGGACGGCGGCCGTGCCGACGTCGCCAGCCTGGGCCCTGCTTTTTTGCCCGCGCGCTGCCGCGCAGGCCAGCACACCAGCCTGCTGCCGATATTGCGCACGGCCGGCGTCGCCCATACCGGCGCCTGCTGGACCGAAGGCGACGCCATCGACGTCATGGTCTTTCTTGGCACCAGCAGTGCGACCGCGCCACGCGCGACCCTGCTGCTGTCCGACGAAACCACGCAATACCAGTTCGAGATCCCCGGCGACGGCACGCGGGTACGTTTGAGCCCGCCCCGCCCCGGCGCGGTCTGGTCGCTCACCCTGCTCCAACCCGACGGCCGCCGCCAGTTGCTGCCGGGCTCGCCACTGGCGTTCTATCCGGCCCCATCGATCCGCGCCGACGCTGCGCCCGACGCCACCATGACGGCTGCCCCGCGCCCGGTGTCAATCGTGGTGCCGGTGTACCGCGACCTGGCCCTGGTACGGGCCTGCATCGACAGTGTGCGGACGAGCCTCCCGCTGAACCACACGCCGGCCCGCATCGTCGTGGTCGATGATGCGAGCCCCGAGCCGGCCGTTTCGGCCTGGCTCGACAAGCAAGCCGCCAGCGGCGCACTCACACTGCTGCGCAATCCGTGCAACCTCGGTTTTATCGAAACGGTGAACCGCGGCATGCGCATGTTTGATGACCATGACGTGTTGCTGCTTAATGCCGACACCCAGGTACACGGCGACTGGATCGACCGCCTGGCCGCGGCGCTGTATGCCACGCCGGACGTGGCGTCGGTCACGCCATGGACCAATAATGGCGAGATCAGCAGTTTCCCGGTGATCAGCCAGGCCGCACCGGCGCCCGACACGCGCGAGCTCGCGCTGATCGACCAGACCGCCGCCACCGTGCGCGCCGCGCCGGGCGGCGCCGACATCGAACTGCCGTCATGCTGCGGCTTCACGATGCTGATCCGCCGCACGGTACTCGACGCTGTCGGCATGCTCGACGGCACCGCGCTCAACCGCGGCTACGGCGAAGAAGTCGACTGGTGCATGCGCGCGCGCGCCGCCGGCTGGCGCCATCTGCAAGCCACCGGCGTGTTCGTGGCCCACGAAGGCACGGTCTCGTTCCGCGCCGAGAAGACCCTGCGCGTGGCGCAGAACCGCGGCGTGGTCGTGGCGCGCTATCCCGATTACTACGGCGAGTTTGCTGCGTTCCAGCGCAACGACCCGCTCTATGGCGCGCGCGACCTGCTGCGCAGCGCACTCGCCCAATCGCGCGCGGCCGCGTGGCTGCGCAAGGCCGAGACGGCCGAATACACGGCTGCACTGCCCAACACCGTCGCAAAAAAACCGATCCCGGCGAACTTGCCGGCACTGGCTTCGCCATACGAACGCATCGCCGTCTGGCGCCACGATCCGCTCGCGCCGATGGCGCGCCAGGTACTGGCGCTGGCACGCACCATTGCCAGCCGGCCGCAGCTGCGGCTGCGCCTGCTGATTCTTGGCGGCGCCAGCGACGCCCTGCTGCATACCGGCGTAGTCGACCAGGTTCCGGCGCTGCTCGGCGAAGCCTTGCCGCTGCTGGACGATCTGCGCCTGCTCCAGGTCGCCGGCTGCCGCGCCGTGCTGACCGCTTCCCCAGCGGGCCTGCCCTCCCGGGTACGCCCCGTCCTTCTCGACGACAGCTTCGATGCTGCCGCGTGGCTGAACGACTGGATGTCCCGCAACCCAGGTGCCAAGGCTGCCTGACTTCCCTTTCCCGTAATGAACACCGAATCTGTATTACCTGATGGCGCTACCGCAGTCGCGGTGCGATGGCATGGCGTAGTAGATGGACTTCACGACAAACTGGTGTATGGCTGGGCCATCGATGCAGAACGACCCAATAGCCGCGTCGTGGTCGAAGTGTGCCTGGATGACGAACCCATCGCCTGCATCATTGCCGACGTTGCCCGATCCGACCTGCTCGACGGCCTGACGGCACTTGGCGCCACCGACGTCTGCCACGGCTTCGTGGCCGATCTTGGCGCGCTACCAGCACACTCGGCCGGCGTCATTTCGGCGCGCATCGCCAACACCAGCGCGCCGCTGGCCGGCCACGTGCGCCTGCGTCAGCCGACCTTGCCGCCAGCGGCCGCTATCAACACCGTGATCGGCGACGGCGGCCTGCGCCTGCACGGCTGGGCGCTCGACCCGGCCGACCCGAACCGGACGCTGACAGTGCGCGCCTTTGTCGGCAACGACATGGTGGCGCAAGCGACCGCCAATATCATCTTTCCATCGATGCGCGGCCATATCGACGGCGCCCATGGCTTCGACCTCGCCCTGCCCGCCTCGCTGGCGGACGGCACCATGCACAGCGTGCGCGTGGTGGACGACGAAGGCCGCCCACTGAACGGCAGCCCGCTGACGATCTGCTGCGCCCTCGACGGCCTGGCCGGCCTGCTGCCGCCCGACGCCGACGAATTGCTGGTGAACGTTGCCGACATCTACCAGCGACACCTGCCACGCAGCCTGCCCATGTCGGCCTGGCCGGAATGGTCGGCCCGCTTCGACCGCGAGGGACCGGCGACGCTGCCGACCCTGAGCACCGCCATCATCATCACGGGCGACGCCGATGCGGCGCAGCTGGAACGCACGCTCGCCAGCGTACAAGCGCAGCACGGCATGACGGCGCAGACCTTCTCCGGCCAACCATTCCCGGCGCTGCTGGCGCAGGCACTGGCGTCCGGCAGCGACGTCATTGGCTGCGTACGCGCCGGCGACACCCTGGCGCCACACGCACTGGCGTACGCGCTGGAAGGCTTTGCCCTGCCGGATGCGAAGGTCGTGTACACCGACAGCGAATTCGAAGGCCGACCGTGGTTCAAGCCGGCATGGAATCCCGATTACGCGTTTGCGAGCGACTATCCGCTCGATTTCCTGCTGGTGCGCAGCGATGTCGCGCGCGGTTTGGCAGGCATCGACAATGCCGCCAGCTTCGCATGGGATGCACTGGCCGCGGTATGGCACGACGGCGCTACCTGCGTCGTGCACGTGCCGCGCGTGCTGCTGCGCATGTTGTCGCCATTGACGACAGAAGAACGCACCGCGCGTTTTGCAGCTGCCACGCGTGCCTCGCTGGCAGTGCAGCCGCAAGCAGTGCTTGAGCCATTGTCCAATGCACCGCAAGGCGTTGCCTGGGCGGCGCGACGTGCGCGTCATCCGCTGCCGGAAGGCGCGCGGGACATGACCATCAGTCTGGTGATCCCGACGCGTGACCGCGTCGACCTGCTGCAGCGCTGCATCAGTTCGATCCAGCGCTTCACCGACTGGCCTAAGCTCGAGATCATCATCATTGATAACGGTTCCACCGACGAGGCAACGCTTACCTATTTTGCGGAGATTGCACAGCAAGGTGTGCGGGTGCTGCCGATGCCGGGACCGTTTAACTATGCGGACCTAAATAACAGGGCGATTGCACAGGCTAGCGGCGAGATCATTGGCTTGGTGAACAACGACATTGAGGCGCTGCATGATGGGTGGCTTGACGAGATTGTCTCGCAGCTACTGCGGCCAGGCGTCGGTGCAGTTGGTGCGAAGTTACTTTGGCCTAATGGGATGGTGCAGCACGGAGGTGTCTTACTCGGGGTCGGCAACGTTGCAGGTCACTTCGGCAATTTATTAGCGGATGAAGATTGGGGAGATCATGGTCGCAATCAGCTTCATCTTCAAGTAAGTGCATGCACTGCCGCCTGTCTGTTTGTACAACGTGAAGATTATAAAAATCTCGGCGGGATGAATTCTCAAGCATTTCCTGTCGCATTTAATGATGTTGATTTTTGTCTTAAGATACGCGCATCAGGAAAATCAATAATCTGGACACCATTCGCCAAATTGCTACACGCCGAGTCAGCGAGCCGCGGAAATGAAGATACACCACAAAAGAAAGCACGTGCAAAAAGAGAAATAGATGAATTACGCCGCATCTGGGAAAACGTACTCTTAAAAGATCCAGCCTATCACCCGAATCTAAATTTGGACCCGAATAGTCACGCATTTGGGGGACTGGCATCTCCACCTCAGAAACGTCAAGCACGATTATCTAAATTGACTTCAAAATAAGTATATTAAAATTAGTACAAAACGTAGTCGTAGTTGCACTCAATCATAGCTACATTGAATGAATTTGAATACAGTTAGAAAAATGAAAAAAAATCCTCAAGTCACTCCACGTCGCTGCTTTCTATTTGCCGCCTATTATTCGAACAATAAAGTTGATAAGGCCGATCTGTATCACCTAGAACAACTTAGCCGATTGGGCGACATATACTATTTCGTTGACTCCGACTATTTTTCGCCACGTGAAGTTTTAAAAATTCAGCACATGACGAAATACGTGGGATGGGAAAAGCATGGTGAGTACGACTTTGGATCGTGGAAACGTCTATTCGCCAAAATTGAGGACGACGCGTTTCAATATGACGAAATATTTCTAGTAAATAATTCATGTTATTTGGTTGGCGATCTTTCTCCAACTTTGAGCGCATTTAGCGCAAGCGAGGCGGAATTTTTCGCGCCCTGCATCATTGATGATAACTACGTTGGCCAAAGCTTGCATTACGAGGATTATTTCCATCGATTTAGTGCGTATCATGACAACGCAATGTTCTCAAGCATATTCATTGGGTTCAAAAAGAGTCTTGCACAACAGCCCTATATTCGCAATTTTTTCAGCTCAGTGAAAAAGCAGTATGATCGGCTCCAAGTCTGTATCACATACGAGCGCGGCCTTACCCGAACTATCCTAAGAAATAAAGTCCAGTACCATGTTGCGCATCCATTTGTACTCAAGAATTCTTATATTTACTCGCGAGACAGCTTCACATTAGTGCGCGACGGTTTTCCTTACTTGAAACGTAAAGTTCTAAATCAAGAGTTTTACAAGTTCGATTTGCCGCAATACAGAGTTTTAGGGCTACTAAAATCCTTGCCCGCTTCAATTGCAGAGATAATCGACGAGGACTATAGTAAAATTAAAAAAACTGACACGCTTTTAGCTGAGAGTATATTCATAGAGCAAATCTTCGATGCAGAATGGTATTTAGACCGATATCCTGATGTCAAAACAGCGCAAATCGGTGGGTTATCACATTACTTACGATTTGGAATAACAGAGAACAGACAGCCGTGTGAATGGCTTAATCTAGAAAATCATGCTTGGGGTTTTCCATCAAAAGATCCGACCGTATTTATTGCATTCTTGAATCACCTTGAATCATTCTTAAAATACGACTTTCAAGCATCATGGTATGAGAACGAGTATGCGAACATTATTCCTTCGGGAGTTAAACCGCTCCAACACTATTTTGAAACTGGCTGGAAGATTGGTTGCCGGCCGTTTGAAAACTGCGAGTTAGACTATTCTGTATCAGTCATTAACCCAGCATCGGGAACTAACTTTAATCCGTACTTTTACTTCGTACAAGATTACGATAAGTTTACACATACTTATCGCACTCATCAGCGCCAACTCGCATCAAACCTTGCCAACGCCAAAACGCTTTATATATTTTTTAACGTTGCACGTGACGTCATTGGTGGCGGTATGCTGTCCATCAATCGGTTCGCAAAGCGTACGCACGAATTAACTAAAAATGATCCAAGCAAACAAGTCGCAATCTCGAACGTTCCATTATTAAACGAGGCGGTTAAACATACGCAATTTGAACCCTTTGCTGAACAAATCGATTTCCGGCTAATCGTTGAACAATGTCGCGCCGAAGACATTCACATGTTTATTCCAGAAGTATTTGCAATCGAATTTGAAGCCCAACTAAATCAATTGCAAAGAAAATGGATCTACTCGCGCAAAAGCGTTAATATTACGATACTAAATCAAAACACAGATTTGATGCCACCTGCTGATTTGTTACAGCAATGCTTTTCAAGTCTACCGGCGAAACTTAATATTTCTACAGCCCATAAAAGCTACTGCACCCAACGTTTGGCATCTCAATATTGCCTACCTGTCAAGCAATTGACGCCATACTTACCTGCCATTACTCAGATTAAGAAAAATAGAAAAGAGAACATAATAATGGTTTCGCCAGATCAAATTGAGCGCGGCTCAGATGGTCTGACACGTGATGAAGTTATAAAATTGCTAGCGGAAGCATTACCAGAATACAGATTTGTTATGGTTCAAAATTTAACGGTTGATTTATATTTGGAGCTCGCTTCCATTGCAATGTTTTCTATAACATTCGGGGAAGGACTTGATGGATATTTTATCGAACCAATACTTTCTGGTGGTGTTTCTTTCGCAGTCTTCAATTCGGCATTTTTCCCTAAGGAAATGGCAGATTGCCCTACACTATATAATAGTTGGGCTAACCTTATTGCAAAAATAAAACCGAGGATACAATATTTAGCAGACAACGATGATGCCTATGAATCACTTTCATCGGAATTGCAAGAAATTATTCGCCGACAGTATTCTCAAGAAATAAGTGACGGTGATCTGATTAGCCTACTCAATAGGAAATATGACTATTTTCCAGGAGCGAAGCTGCGAGATACTCAGGCCATACCCGAAGGCCCGTCATATTTGCAGAATATTCCGGGTATGAAAGTGACAAACTGTGAAAATAGAGTACATAGTGTTCGGCTGCCAAGTGGGGACGTCATGGATCACTTTGGGGGTTATAGCTATATTGAACTAAGCAACTGCTATTCCGAAAAGCTTTACAGCTTGAGTCTAGACAAGAAGAAATCTTACGTTTTAATCGACGCTACGGCGTCTGCCGCCTTTATAACAAATTATCTTCTTGACCAGCACCAGAATATCAAAAGTGCTTACGTCTACGAGGGGGCTGATCAATCCGCAATACTGACTCAAAGAAATATCAAAAACAGCAGTTCGGCGGATCGAATTAATTTTAAGCAGATATTTTTAGCTGACCAGTATAGAAAGAAGGTTGTAAGTTTTCGTCGCGAGTGGGCTAGCTTTGTTAGCCCGCACATCGAAGCTTCAAATGCCTACGTCGAAGACCAAAGTCGTGGCTCAGAAGATCTACGTGAGCTGAGTGAGCTAGAAACAGCTAATGCAAGTGACGAGATTGCTGCAATCTATGCGAAGCATCCAAATTCTAGGCTTATTCTACGAATTAATAACGAAGTAATGGCAAAAATCATATTGAGTGAACTTAACAGTTCTGGGCAATTAGCTGCTGTTTCACTAATCATCCTAACTATTCCATTTATCAAGGAATACCCTGATGAGCTGCTACTCACTAGCTTTGGATTTGAGATGGAGCCGCCCCGTCTTTCTCGAAACTTTGATGCAGTCGTGGTCGTCGCCAGACGTCGAGACCTTCATTGAAAAGTAAATCGATCAATGAGATATTAGAAAGTAATTTATGACATTGCGAGATGAAACTGTTCATGCTAAGAAGACTATTACTATCCTGCGACCACAGCTTCTAAAAGATCGTTGTAAAACGCAATACAACGTTATTGCGTGCGGAAGTATCCGAGGTGGCACTTCCGCCATGGGACTCACGCTTCGTACTCTGGGTTATTTCATGGGTAGAGACGTACATGAATTTACTCATGAAGATATTGAATTTATCGATGCGGTTCAAACCGAAGATGTTTTTACAATTGCAGCACTTATAAAAAGAAGAAATATCGAGAATCCTGGTTGGTGCCTGAAATTACCATCAGTTTTAACCTTGCTGGAAGTCTTTGACGAGAATGCAAACGCGCCGATTTTCTTGATTGTAACAAGAAACCAGTTTTCCGTTGCGAAATCACTTGTGCGGAGGGATGAGCGGTTTATCGGGGCGAAGGTTAGTGATTATGTCGCGGCATATGAACATGCTGATTTATATTTAAATGAAATTCGAAAAATAGTTTACCTCAAAGCTCCGGCGATTATTTGCGAGTACGAAGAGATGCTAAAGCATCCAGGTCTATTTATTGAAGAATTAGCATCCGCCCTTAATTTGAAAATAAACTCAGACGTCTTTGAACGACTAAGAAAACTGATCGGCGAAAAGGACTATAAGACTGTCGACGGAGTACTGGCTGGAGAGACTGATCAATTACTAAGCCCTACACCTAACTCATGGATACAAAAATTAAAACAACGAGTTCTTAATAATTTTTGAAATTAATAATATGAAAAAACCTCTCTACGTTACAGTACCTGACCTACCGCCGCTTAGCGATTTCATTCCTTATCTCGAGAAAATTTGGGAAAGTAAGATTCTCACGAATGGTGGATCGATGCACATCCAGCTTGAAGCTGAACTGTGTAAATATCTCGGAGTGAATCACATTTCGTTGTTCTCCAACGGCACCATTGCCCTTATCACAGCGCTACAGGCGTTACGCATAACTGGCGAGGTGATCACAACACCTTATTCGTTTGTAGCTACCGCACACTCTCTCCTTTGGAATGGAATCAAACCGGTATTTGTGGACATCGATCCGGTAACCTTGAATCTGGATCCTGCAAAAATTGAAGCAGCAATAACGCCTCAAACTACGGCTATTATGCCCGTGCATTGTTATGGCACTCCTTGTGACACAGAGGCAATTCAGATTATCGCAGATCGATATAATATTAAGGTTATTTACGACGCTGCCCATGCATTCGGTGTCAGCAATGATAGTGGTAGTGTTTTACAGCATGGTGATTTATCTGTACTAAGCTTCCACGCGACAAAGGTCTTTAATACTTTTGAGGGGGGCGCAATTATCTCTCCAGACATTAAGACGAAGCGTAGGATCGATAACCTAAAAAATTTCGGGTTTGTTGATGAGTTAACTGTGGTTGCTCCTGGCATTAACGGGAAAATGAGCGAAATTAATTCCGCAATGGGACTTCTGCAATTAAAGAATGTAGATAACGCGATTAAACGACGCGGCGAAATTGATGCGCTTTACAGATTAAAGCTTTCAGAGTGCAAAGGCATTACATGCGTTCCTCGACTTTCTGGAATTCGTGACAATTATTCTTACTTCCCGATACTCGTCGAGCAAAATTATCCGCTTTCTAGGGATCACTTATACGAAAAGCTGAAATCCAGCGGGATTTACTCAAGACGTTACTTTTATCCTCTAATTTCGGATTTCCCTATGTATCGAGGATTTCCCTCAGCTACGCCAGCAAATCTATCAGTTGCATCCTCAATCGCGAGCAAAGTTCTGTGCTTGCCAATATTTCCGGCGTTGACCGATGAAGAAGTTATCACAGTCACTGCTGCTATTCTGGAGGCCTAAGTGCGCTTGGCAGTTATGCAACCTTACCTGTTCCCATATATCGGTTATTTTAAACTTATTGCTGCGACTAATAAGTTTGTTTTTTATGATGATGTTAATTTCATAAAAAATGGCTGGATTAATAGGAATAGACTTGAACTTTCTGGTTCAATCAAATATTTCACTATTCCACTGGTAAAACAAAGTTCATTTAAAAAAATATTAGATACCGAAACTGCACCACATACGGTCTGGCGTGACAGTATTCGCGAAAGTATTCGCCATTCCTATAAAAAAAGCCCGTTCTTTCGTCAAGCCATCGAGATTTTTGATGAAGCAACTGCGTCAGGCAACATTGCCGAGGTCGCTAAAAATAGCGTGAAACTTTCGGCGAGCTATATTGGTTTAGAATGTGATTTTATCGATAGCTCGACGGTTTATGGAAACGCTACTCTAACTGGTCAGGAGAGAATTCTTGATATATGTTTTCGCGAGTCAGCCAAGACTTACATCAACGCGCCTGGCGGCCGTGAGCTCTATGACCTAACTGAATTTGCTAAACGAGGAATTGCACTGGAATTTTTGGATCCTAACCTACCAACTTATTCGCGGGGGACTGGAGGTGAGATTTCAGGATTGTCAATATTAGACTTACTTATGTACCACTCCAGTTCTGACATAAAAATTCTGATCAATGGATAATATTAATAATATAAATAAGCCTATCGGCGGTTTTTTTGAAATCGAATTATGCTCAGTAGGTAATTTCCCCCACTCTCAAGCTATAGCATTTCAGTCTGGTAGGGCAGCTTTTTATGCGCTCATTAACTCTGTTCGCCCAAGTAGAATCTGGCTCCCAAAATATATCTGCAATTCAATGCTGGCTCCTATTCTCGCATCTGACATTGCATATTCTTGGTATGACTTGACAGATGATTTGAATATAGATAGACGAATTAGGCTTGATCCAGGTGATGTAATCTTGTATGTTGATTATTACGGAATATGCAATAGGCATATTCGAGGAATAATTGATGACTTCGGGAAGGAGAATGTCATTCTCGACTTCTCGCAATCTTTTTTTGCAAAATTAGAAGACTGCCTGGGCTCTTTTTATTCTGCTAGAAAGTTTGTTGGCGTACCCGACGGTGCCTTTTTATATACCAAAGAACTTATTGAAAGGCCGACTCAATTACTGGCTCTAGATTCGGAATCCATTTCACATCTTATGGGAAGGCTGATTGACGGCCCTGAAAGGCACTATAACTCCTTTAATCGACATGAAAGCCAGTTTGACGATTTGGAAGCTAGAGCACCTTCGCAACTCACCTATCGAATACTTAGTTCTATTAATTGGGAGTATGTTGAAAGCTGTCGCATAGAAAACTTCATTGCGCTTCATGAGGAACTTGCAAGCACTAATAAATTTCCAATAGAAGATATTCCTGTTACTGCCCCTTTATGTTATCCATACGTAGGTGTAAATGATGACCTACGTCTGGTTTTGCAACGTGAGCGAATTTACGTCCCTACTTATTGGAAAGAAGTCTTAACCAGGACGAGTTTAAACTCAATTGAATTTAAACTTTCGACCAGCCTGATGGCGTTGCCTTGCGATCAGCGCTACTTGGTAGAAGACATGAAATATTTAGCTGCTCGCATTTTAAAAAATTACAATGTCTAACATTATTAACGTACTGGTATTTCCTTGCGGTTCCGAGCCAGCTAGTGAAATTTATTTCGCCTTGAAGAGATCGTTGCATGTGAAGCTTTTCGGCGCATCTAGCGTAGACGACCATGGTCGATTCATTTTCGAGAACTATATCGCAGATGTACCTAGAATTGACGATCCGTCGTTTATTAATTATTTCAAGAATTTAATTTCAGAACTAAAAATCGATGTGGTGTTTTCCACACACGACTCGGTTAACGTAACTTTGTCGAAAATCTCAAATGATAGCGGATTCTATCTGGTAAATGGCAATCCTACGACCGCAGAAATTTGCCGGAGTAAACTCAAGACTTACCAGGTGTTGAAGGGAGCTGACTGGTTGCCAAAAATATTCAATTCCCGACTATCTGAAATAGAATTTCCCGTCATAGCCAAGCCTGACATGGGACAAGGTGGGAATGGTGTTCAGCTATTAAATTGCAAATCAGATCTTGATACATTAATTGGTGAAGCAGAAAATAACTGGGCAATTGTAGAGCACCTTCCGGGAGAAGAAATCACTGTCGACTGTTTTACTGATTGGGAGAGAGAACTTATCTGGTTTGGCGCGCGTAGTCGGGATCGTGTTCGCGCAGGAATTTCTATGCGGTCGCGCTTCGTCGAAGCTGATATTATCATTAAAAAAATTGCAAATGAAATAAACTCGAATATTTGCATGAGAGGACCTTGGTTCTTTCAACTTAAAAAAGATGTATTAGGGGCTTGGAAGCTTCTTGAGGTTAGTTCACGAATTGCCGGCACAATGGTGGCTCATCGTGCTAAAGGAATCAATCTTCCTCTCATGGCTATTCAAGATTATATGAATAGGAAACAGGCAACCATTTCTCTTGCAAATGTAAAATTAATTGACAGAAGACTTTTGACTGAAGCGCAATTTGACTATTTTTTCAATAATGTCGTAATTGATTTTGATGACACAATAGTTTGCTCAAAAACAGGAAAGGCTTTTCCTGAAACTATGACCTTTTTATACAAAATGGTCGAGCTTAATAAACGAATTATATTGGTCACGAGGCATGCTCACAACCTGAACAACAGTCTAAAGCTCGCCCGAATCTGCCCGGAAATTTTCAGTGAGATCATTCATCTGAAAAAAAGTGAACCAAAATCCTCGTATGTAGGAAAAGATTCGATTTTTGTAGATAATCACTTTCCCGAGAGACTCGAGGTCGCAAATTCTATTGGATGTCCCGTTTTTGACGTAGACACCCTTGCGCTTATCCGATGGAGATGAGGCAGTCTTAGGCTGAGTCGACTAACGAATAATTCCTCGATCATAAAGCTTAGATATTACCAATTGAACGGCGTCCTCTAAGTTTATTAGACTAGTATTTACAATAACTGACGGTTCTGTAGGTGGTTCATAGGGAGAGCTAATGCCTGTAAAATCGGCAATTTTCCCCACCCTCGCTCTTTCATAGAGACCTTTCACATCTCTCTCTTCGCAAACTTCGACCGGGCAATTACAATATACTTCAATGAAATCGTTATGCGAAAGCAAGGCACGTACTCGGTCACGATCAGTTTTAAATGGCGATATGAATGCTGTCATTACGATTGTACCTGCTTCTACAAATAGTTTGGTGACTTCGCCAACTCGCCGGATATTTTCGGTCCGCTCTAAATTTGTGAACCCCAAATCGGCACACAAACCATGCCTAACATTATCTCCATCCAGTACAAAAGTATGGCATCCGAGCTCATGTAATTGCTGCTCCACTGCATGAGCAAGTGTAGATTTTCCTGAGCCCGACAGTCCGGTGAACCAAACAACTGCACCTTGGTGGCCATTGGAACGTTCCCGGTGAATTCTTGTAACTACGGAGTTATGCCATTGAATATTTTTTGATTTCATTTTTAATAATAGAGCTATAACGATGGTTAAGTACTACGCGAGCGGAACTACATCAACGAACAGTAAATAGCGGATACTATAATTTATCCAGCTGATCAATTGCTAAAAATATCGTAGAGTATAGGAAATATCGTACGGATCTTCTTCAAACGGGACTATACTCATTTAGTGAATAAGTATATATGAAAAATTAATATGAGAAAAATTTTTGTGATTGGCGCAGGGTTTTCTGGGACTTTGATCGCAGCTCGGCTCTTGATGCAGGCAGCAAATCAGCCAATACGTGTTTATTTACTCAACGGCAGCGGAAGAATTGCTAGGGGAATGGCATATGGGACGCAAAGCGCTCGTCACGTGCTGAACGTTCCCGCTGGGAATATGAGCGCATTCGATGACGATCCTGATCATTTTCTCCGATTCGCTCAAAGCATTGATCCCACTATAAAGGGAGGTACATTCGTCTCGCGTCGCGTTTACGGTGATTATCTTGAATGGATATTAAATGAAGCCGAGAAAAAAGCATCTGTTGGGGTTGAGCTTTTACGAGTTTATCAAAAGGTCGAGAGCATCCATTTATCTAAATCTGACAATAGTTGGATGATACGTCTAGAGGGCGGAGAACACCTCGAAGGTGAAAAAGTTATTCTGGCCCTAGGTCATTTTTCTTCAAGTCGACCTAAAATTTCGAATATGAAATTTTATGAAAACAGGCGTTATTTACATGACCCTTGGGATAGTTCTCGCATAGACGCAATACCAGCAAGAGCATCAGTGTTGTTGCTCGGTACTGGGCTAACTGCAGTTGATGCGGCGATGACTTTAATGGACCGTAATCCAAATCGCCGCATAACTGCTTTATCTCGGAGGGGTCTACTTCCACAGGGACATCGCCAGACCGCAAATACACCGCTGGAATCTAGATTGAAATCTATCTGGGGTGACTGCGCTACGGTGCGTACCCAGCTGCGTGCATTTAGGAAATATTGTGATGTACTGCACATGCAAGGCCGTGATTGGCGAGAAGGCCTAGCAGTACTTCGGCATGAGACGGCAGGAATTTGGCAATCGTATTCATATTTTGAACGAAAACGTTTTTCACGTCATGTACAACCATTTTGGGATACGCATCGGCATCGTCTTGCACCTGACATAGCCGAACGTTTTTATAGTGCGCAAAAATCTGGTGTAATTCAAACCCTCGCTGGACGTCTTTCAAAACTTGAGGAAAATGGCGATACCGTAGAAGCTACTTTATGCCGGCGCGGGCGAGATGAAATGCATGTCATACAGGCTCAATACGTCATTAATTGCACAGGTCCCTGCTCAGACCCTAGACAAGCCGATAGCGCTCTGGTCCAGCGGTTACTTATCGATGGACTTATACGCCCTGATGCTTTAGGTCTTGGTATCGATGTCGCTGCAGATTGTTCAGTAGTGACTGCTAATGGACGTCCATTAAAAAGTCTCTTTTATATCGGTCCTTGGTTAAAATCAACCTATTGGGAAGCAACAGCCGTTCCAGATTTACGTGTAATTGCGGCTAAATTGACGGAAAGAGTTTTATTTGACACTGTTTGAGTAGTAAGGTGCAGGAAGTAGTCGCCCTACTTCCTGCTGCACATAGATAAACCACTTCTTTGGAACCCCATCTATAAATACAGCAAAAATTTCTAAATGTTATTTTTTTATTTCGATTACTATCTTGAGTTGTAATGTTGGTCTAAATATTTTACTTCCATGTCGTAAAGAGGTGAGACTTTTGCGACTCCGCTTTACGTCGTCAATACCTATCAAGTACAGTGGGTGAAGATTAACAAAAGTCGTGCGGTCCTATGGTGGGGAGCTAAACGGTCACGTGTAATGGCATCTTCGATCGTTCCATACTCAAGCGGCTGGCAGGTTGGTATTCGCCTAGTTCCACAAGGTTTCGGCCTTGGCTGGTGTCCCGCGTGACTGGACACTGTCAGGAGATGGCCGCCCCAGCCTGCCGCACGTGGCGGGGCACCCTGCCCTGCCTTTTCCGGCGGCTGTCGCCCTTCTCTGATTGGTTTCTTTGACTATGAACCAAAGTACTACAGCAGTCAGCGTGCATGTGAGAGATGCGGGAAAGCGAACAAAATCATCAATGGAGTTTCTACTTTAATATATAGTTTCCTAGCTTGCTGTGTGAGCAAGCATAGCAGCTGAAATCGTCACGCTATCGATGTGATTTTGGAACATTATTTAATTTTACAAAGTTACCCAAGAAGCATGAAATCGGCAGCATTGGCATGTGCGGTTTCCTGACAAAGAACTCGATGCGCCTTGTACGGCTTTTCTTACTGACGAAATGCTCAATAGAGCTACTAGTACGATAATTTACGGCTTGCAGTCGCCAACGGCACGGCATCACTTACGTTCGCGCTCTTTAACACGTGCAGCCAACAATTGATTTTTTAAGAAAAAGACAAACGTTAGCTCCAACTTCAAAAACACGTAGGCGGTTTATAACCATTGGATTACCATGTCAATATTATATAAATTAAATATTTATGACGACTTTTAATAACTCGCTGCCCGGTGTTCCCAGCATCGAACACCCTTTATTCGCGCGCATCTTTGACGAATCCATCGATCCAGAAACCCGTCGCATAGCCTTCGAACTGGCAACCAAAGGCTACGCAGTACTGGACTTCCCCGATCAGGATTTCGATTCAATGGCCGAGTCGATCAAGCAAAAGCTTCACCCCCACTACGATTTCGAGGGCTGGCGTGACCACGGCCACAAAGCCGGCATCAGCCTGCGCGTGCAAGACGCCTGGGAGTTCGACAACAACGTCAAGCGCATCGCCTGCAATGACAAGGTGCTGGCCCTGCTGTCGCAACTCTACGGCCGCCAGGCCTGGCCATTCCAGACGCTGAATTTCCCGGTCGGTACCCAGCAGCACTTTCACACCGACTCGATTCACTTCAGCTCCAGCCCCGAGCGATTCATGTGCGGTGTGTGGGTCGCCATGGAAGATATCGATGCGTCCAACGGACCGCTGATGTACTTCCCCGGGAGCCATCGTTGGCCGATCTATACGAACGAACACATCGGCAAGTGCATTGCGGAGCTGGAAGGGACGAAGTCGCAGGCCATTTACGAGTCGATGTGGCGCGACCTGGTGGAAGCACATGATGCACAGCCGGATTATTTCCATGCAAAGAAGGGGCAGGCGCTGATCTGGGCAGCCAACCTGATGCACGGCGGCACGAAGCAACTCGATCCGAGCCGCACTCGCTGGTCTCAGGTCACCCATTACTTTTTCGACGACTGCGCGTATTACACGCCGATGATGTCCGACCCGTTTTATGGCAGCATCGCGTTCCGTACGCTCACCAACATCGTGACGGGTGAGCCTGTGCCCAATCGTGTCGCCGGTTATGAGATACCCGAGAGTTTTATTGAAGCGACGTCGCCCGGGCAAACTACCTGGCATGCGGCGCCTGCCTTTGATCCGCAGCTGTACCTGCTGGCCAATCCGGACGTCGCAGCAGCTGGCGTCGATCCAGAGCAGCACTACCTGCAGCATGGGAAACGTGAAAAGCGCCGGCTGCGTCCCTGAGCGCTAAATCAGTAGCAGCCATGCGTCGATGCACGGCCGCTGGTTGACTCAGCCGCGCAATAAGCGCGATAACGCCTTGTCGGGCCGCGAGTCAGGGAACAACACCTGCGCAGTGCGTTGCGGATCAAGCAAAAACGCGTCGGCGCAGGCCTGCGCCACCAGTGCGTCAAGGCCGAGAGTCGGTCGCAAGTCACGATTGTCGAGCAGGTCCGCGGGCGCAAGTCCGGGCCAGTCTGCGACGATCTTCCCGCCCTTCACCGCCCCGCCAATCAGCATGGCAGCCGATGCCGTGCCATGGTCGGTCCCGCCTGTGCCATTTGCCGCAACGGTGCGGCCGAACTCGGTGGCAACGAGGATCGTCGTCTGGCGCCATGCATCGCCAAGGCCCTGCTGCAGTCCACTGATCAAGTCATCCAGGTTATTCAACTGCGTGGCCATGCGCCCTTTTTGCGCACTGTGCGTATCCCAGCCGTTGGTTTCGATCATGGCAATCCGGGGGCCGTCCGCGCGTGCCAGAAAGCCGGCAGCGGTCTTGCCCAGTTCGACCGGGGACTGCTGGCCCTTGCCACCGGCAGCCGCACTAGCCATGCCCTGCGCCTTGAGCGCCGTCGACCAGAGTCCGCTCAGCTGCGCATCGCCTTCATACAGCTTCTGCACGCGCAGCAGCAGATCGTCGTTGGCGTGCGGCAGGCCGGATGGCGCGTACGACGCGACATCGATCGCGCCGCGCAGCGCCAGCGGTAGTGTGGGCGCGAATGCGATCGCCTGATTGCTGCGTCGTGGCAGCATGCCGGCCAGCCGGTTCATCCAGCCGTCCTTGACGTCGAACGGCGCCTTGCCGCCCGTCTCGAGGACATTTTGCGCGTCGAAGTGCGAGCGATCGCGGTAGGGTGACGCCACCGCATGGAACAGGCTGGCCTGCCCTGCCTTGTACAGCCCGGCGATGCCGGTCAGCGACGGGTGCAGCGCAAATGTGCCGTCCAGCTTCAACGCTTCGGTGGGATCGATGGCAAGCGCCCCGCGCAACCTGGCATACGCAGGATCGGCGTAAGGGATCAGCGTGTGCAGGCCATCGGCAGCGCCGCGCTGGATGATGAACACGAAGCGGCGCTCGGTCTCGGCGCCTGCAAAGGCGATGCGGGGCGCGGCAAGCAATGCGGCGGCGCTGGAAATAAAACCTCGTCGGTTGAGCATATTTACCTTCTCAGGAATTCAGGCGATGCCAAGAGCAGCGCCAGCGCATTGGCCGGGCTTTCTGCCTGTGCAATCGCGGTGGCGGTCGCGGCGCTCAAGGTACCCGGCAGTACGCGCGGCGCCAACGCGCGTGCATCGATCTTGCTGCCAAACTCCGTAGCCAGGCGCTGCGCGATTTCTACGCGGCGCAACAGCGCATCGGGAGCCGCCCAGGTGGCAGTCACGTCGCCATAACCGGCCGGCGAGCCAGGCCGCCAGATGGGCTGGCCAAGACGGCCCGTCAGAAACTGGATGCGCGCCGCCGGCACGCTCTGCACGCCCATGGCGCGCAGACCGGACAGCATCCAGTCCCATGGCGACTTGAACTTGGCGGCCACTGGCGGCACATCACTGGCGGCGCTCACCAGTTCCCGGTACAGCGCCGGCAGGTCGCCGCCAGTCTGCAGGAACCGGTCCGCCAGCCGCTTGACTAACGCTGGCGGTGGCTCGTCGGTGATGAAGTGGCGCGCCAGCTTGGTGGCGATGTGGCTGGCGGTGGCCGGCGCCCTGGCCAGATCGCGCAGGATGGCCGTTGCCTGCTGCTGCCCATCGTCGGCATAGCTGCGACCAAGCACCGTCCGCACGCCGGGCTCGTGCTGGTTCGCCTGGAACCGGAAAGTTTGCGCGGCGTCCTCAAGCGACTGCTGGCCGGGCAGCGTCCAGCCAGTGAGTGCGCGGGCGAATTCCAGCACATCTGCCTGGGTGTAGCCGCTGCGCACGCCCAGCGTGTGCAGTTCGAGAATTTCGCGCGCCAGGTTCTCATTCAGGCCACGGGTTGGGCGATCCGGCGCTTTCGCGCTGGCCCGGCGCGCTGCGACGCTGTCCGGGCCCGTCGACACGGACTGGTCCAGATACAGCAGCATCGCGGGATGGCGCGCCGTGGCGAGCAGCAGATCCTCGAACCGCCCCAGGACATTCGGCCGGATGGCATCGGCCTCGAAGCTGGCGGCAAAGCCCAGTACCGGTACTTTGTCGACCGAGATCGCAAAATGGTTGGCCCAGAAGTGGGTCAGGCGCTCGACGAACGGCGTGCTGCTCTGCAAGGCACTGTTCGTGCGCGCCTCCACGCCGGCCAGATAGGTTGCCCTGCCCGCGCGCTGGTAGTCTGCACGGACACTCGCACGCTGCGCCTCGGGTGCGTTGCGGATGGCGGCTTGCTGCTCGGTCCACTGCGCCACGCGCATCGGGGTGCGCTCGATGGCGCGCCATGGTGGCGGCAACGGCTCGTAATCGTCGAGCTGCGCCAGCAACCAGCGCCGTGGATCGGCAACGGGCGGGTCGTCCGGTCGCGCACCAAGGCCCAGGCGGTTGCGCGCAATGGAATCGTTGATCATGCACCGAGTATAGGACCGGAACTGTCCTGGCAGGTCACACCGGCGTGTATGGTCTGTAACTGTCCGTAACGCCTGGTCCGGCAGTGCGTGCAGAAATTCTTTTATATTTGTGTCATTACAACAGTGCGGGCGCAAATACATTCGCACAAATCTATATAATGTGGCCTCGTCCCCTCGAGCCCACCATGTCCCACGACCCCTCCCCGCACGACGTACGCTCCGCCTTTAAACGCGAACTCATTTCTGCCAATCTCTGGCGCACCCGCATCGTCGTCGTCGGCACGGCCTCCATCGCCGGCCTTGTGGTCGTGGCGTTTACCTGGCTGGCCGAATCGGCATTCGCCCAGTTCAACA
>Ga0265798_10003845_pt1 | contig 21093 bp, 21 predicted proteins | sample P3T30metagenome_FD_192430 | JGI IMG/M metagenome (GOLD analysis project Ga0265798, IMG submission 192430) | Plant litter microbial communities from East Loma Ridge, Irvine, California - P3 T30 | ecosystem: Environmental > Terrestrial > Plant litter > Unclassified | place: USA: California... | reverse complement strand
CCCATGACGCTCGAACAGATCGGCGGGGCGGCGCTGATGGCGCTGTTCCTCACAGACATTCCTGACGATCCTGCACGCCCGCGCCGCCATTGGTCTGCTCGCACCGCGCTGGAACCGGTTCGTTTGGGCGGTCATCAGCGCGTTCGCCCGAACCGCCGGCCGTCACCCGGCAACGGTGCTATCGTTCGCAGGGCCGCTGATCGTCGTTTCGCTGATCGTCTTTTGGGCGCTGGGCCTGGGCTATCCAATCGACGAGATCGAAGGCCGACGGAGCACACCACCGACCCTCACCTGACGGAACCATCGTGTCATCAGAAAGGAGCTTTCCATGGACACCGCCTCACCCGAACCATCGCTGGACGCCACCGCGCGTGCGTCCGTCACGATCGGTCGCTCCGCCGACGAGCTGCGCGCGCTATGGCTGCGACCCGATACCCAATCACGCATCTGGGCCGACTTCGCGGACGTGACCGCGGCGGATGATGGCAGCGCCGATTGGACCGCGCGGGGGCCCGCCGGTGGCGAATACCGCTGGCGCACCGCGGTTCAGGACGTCGACCCGACGACGGTGCGCTGGGCCTCGCTCGACGGTGCCGACATCGCCAACACCGGTGTCCTCACCTTCCGGCCCGCTCCGGGCGACCGCGGCACCGAAACGCATCTCGATGTCAGGTTCGATCTCCCCGGCGGTGTCGTCGGCACGGCGGTGAGCAAGCTGTTCCATATCGTGCCGCGCGAGATCGTCTCCAAGGCGCTCTACAGGTTCCGCGCGCTGGCCACGACCGGCGAGATCCCGACCACCGACCCACAGCCCGCCGCCCGCAACGGCGGCACCGACAAGTAGGAGAAGCGTAATGCGTGCACTCTGCTGGAACGGCGTCAACGATCTGCGCGTCGAGACCGTCGATGACCCCGCCATCATCAACCCCAACGACGTCATCCTCAAGGTCCGGCTGTCGACCACCTGCGGGTCGGACCTGCATCTGATCGACGGCCTGATCCCGACGATGAAAGCGGGCGACGTGCTGGGCCACGAATTCATGGGCGAGATCGTCGATGTCGGGCGCGAGGTGACGAAGGTGAAGCGCGGCGACCGCGTCGTTGTACCGTCCTTCATTTCCTGCGGACAATGCTGGTACTGTCAGCACGATCTCTACTCGCTGTGCGACACCACCCACCCCAAACCCGAGCTACAGGAACCGCTGCTGGGTTATCCAACCGCCGGCATCTACGCCTATTCCCATGCATTCGGCGGCTATGCCGGAGCGCACGCCCAATATGTCCGCGTGCCGTTCGCCGACACCGACTGCTTCGTCGTGCCCGACGGCGTATCCGACGAGGCGGCGCTGTTCATCTCGGACGCGGCGCCGACCGGCTTCATGGGCGCAGACTTCTGCAACATCCAGCGCGGCGATGTCGTCGCGGTGTGGGGCTGTGGCGGCGTCGGCCTGATGGCGCAGCAGGGCGCGATGATCCTTGGTGCGGAACGAGTGATCGCAATCGACCGCTATCCGGAGCGTTTAGCGCAGGCAGCGGCATTCGGGGCGATCACGCTCAACTATACGAAGGTGGATGTTGTGGAAGCGCTGAAGGAGCTGACCGGCGGGCGTGGTCCGGACTCCTGCATCGATGCGGTCGGCATGGAGGCGGGCGGCACCGGGCTCCAGCATGCTTACGACCGGGTGAAGCAGGCGCTGTACATGGAGACGGATCGTGGCACGGCACTGCGCCAGGCGATGCTGGCAGTGCGCAAGGGCGGCACGCTCTCGATCCTCGGCGTCTACGGGGTGATGGACAAGTTCCCGCTCGGGGTGCTGATGAACAAGGGCGTCACCGTGCGGACCGCGCAGCAGCATGGTCAGGCCTATGTTCCACGCCTTCTAGAGCATGCGCAACGTGGCGAGCTGACGCCAGCGGCGCTGGCCACCCACCGCTTCTCGCTGGAGGACAGTCCCAAGGGCTATCACATGTTCAAGCACAAGGAGGATGGCTGCTTGCGCGCGGTGTTCGCTCCCTGACCTAGTCAGCTAGTGTAACGCAGAGACATGCAACACGCCTTGGGGATGACACATAGACATGGCTACGCGAGCAAGGCTCTGACACTTACAGCTTGGACCAAGGTGCGACGGCCGACCTTCTTGATCGTCAGCTTCCCTTCGCGGATGAGCTTGTTGACCGTCCCCTTGGAGACGCCAAGGACGTCGGCGGTCTCCTGGATCGACAAGGCGACCGTGCCGGGATCAAGTACCGCGCGCTGCCGTACGGCCGCAACGATGGGCACTTCGACGACGGTAAACGCCGACGGCTCATCACATGCAGGGGAGGGGGTTGGTTTCGGCTTGTTTGCCGGCGGGACGATATGCGTCACGATAGGCGCCCGCGCTGCAGCCGGCACCGCGCCATGCTCCGCGGCCGCCCGGTTCACCGAGGTGGCATCGAAGCGAATACCGATGACGCTGACACGATTCCCGTCGCCATCTTCGTCGAGGTGGACCGAAGCCTCTTCATATACGGCAGCGATTCGGTCCTCTGCGACGATCCGTCGCCAGATGTCGCGATCGATTCGACTGTCCCGGACCTCTGTGAACGGCTGACCGGCGGCCTCGCCCTCGATCAGGCGCGCATATCCCTTCACCAGACCCGCCATGGCGAGGTTGGCGAGAAGACGATGCAGATCGGCGCCTATGTCGGCAGTATCAAGGATTTGAATCGCCGCGTGGGGCGAGATCGGTCGGAAGGCAGTCACGCAGATTCCCAGCACAGCATCGTGAGCGGATGCCATGCCCGTGAAGGCGTAAAAATAAACCTACGACCCGTCGCTCGGATCGCTGATGACCACCGAGGTACACTGACGACTAAAGGAAGGTGAGGGACACCGTGTGGGACACACAATATCGCCAACCCGATATTCCGCTGCGTTTACAACGACTTATACGGAACCGAATGGTGGAGCCGAGGGGGATCGAACCCCTGACCTCTGCAATGCCATTGCAGCGCTCTCCCAGCTGAGCTACGGCCCCATCCGTCTCGGGAAGGCGGCCCAACTAGCGGGCCTTAGAGTGCTTGGCAAGCGGCGTTTCCACCGCTTGCCAGCTTTTTTATTTCTTCAGATCAATGATCGTCGTCTTCGGTCGGCGCTTCCACGCCGAGATCGTCGTCACCGCCCAGATCGACCTCGTCGTCGGCCGAGGGTTCCTCGTCCTCGCCGGTGATGGCCTCGATATCCTCGTCATCACCTTCCAGGTCCGCATCGGGCTTGGCCTGATCGGGCTTGGCCTGCTCGAAGGGCAGGGGCTGCTTGGATTTCAGGATCGGTTCGGGCTCCCACGCATACCCGCAATTGATGCAGGTGACGGGATCGTCCTTGGCGAGATCGTAGAAGCGCGTTGCGCATTTCGGACACGTACGCTTCGTGCCCCATTCCGGCTTAATCATGCCGTTCGTGCCTTTCGGAATTGGTAGACGCGGCCGAAGGTGGCCCCTCGTCCGTGACGTGGCCGCGCCTTGCCATAGCGGGGGGGCGGTGTCAAAGCGCGCCTCCCATGTCCCATCCTCCTTCCCAACCGTATCGGGTCGACGCCCGTGGCCCGCTGACCGGCACGATTACGGTGCCTGGCGATAAATCGATCAGCCATCGCTCGCTGATGCTGTCCGCTCTGGCGATCGGCACCAGTCGGATCGACGGCCTGCTGGAAGGGGAGGACGTGCTGGCCACGGCGGCGGCGATGCGCGCGATGGGCGCACGGATCGAACGGCAGGCGGACGGTAGATGGCAGGTTGACGGGGTAGGGGTGGGTGGCCTGCTGCAACCCGCCACCGCGCTCGACATGGGCAATTCGGGCACATCCACCCGTTTGCTGATGGGCCTCGTCGCCAGTCACCCGATCACCGGGACCTTCATCGGCGACGCGTCCCTTTCTGGGCGGCCGATGGGGCGGGTGATCGAACCGCTGGAGCGGATGGGGGCTGTCGTCACCGCCTCGCCGGGAGGCCGATTGCCGCTGATGGTACGCGGTCTCGCTCCGGCCGTTCCCATCGAGTATACGCTGCCGGTCGCTTCCGCGCAGGTGAAGTCCGCGATCCTGCTGGCGGGGCTCAACACGCCGGGCATCACCCGGGTGATCGAGCCGGTCGCGACGCGCGATCATTCGGAACGGATGCTGTCAGGCTTCGGGGCGAAGCTGACGGTCGAACCGTCACCGGCCGGCCGGATCATCAGCATCCATGGCGAGGCGGAACTCAAGCCGCAGACGATCACCGTGCCGGGTGACCCATCATCCGCTGCCTTCTGGCTGGTGGCGGCGTCGATCGTGCCGGGATCGGACATGATCGTGCGCAACGTCGGCCTCAATTCAACGCGGGTCGGACTGATCGCGGCGTTGCGGATGATGGGTGCCGACATCGTCGAACTGGATGCCCGCATCGTCGGCGGCGAACCGGTGGCCGATCTGCGCGTCCGGCATGCGCCCCTGACCGCGATCGAGGTCCCACCCGATCTGGCGCCGAGCATGATCGACGAATATCCGGTGCTTTTCGTAGCGGCTGCGTTTGCATCGGGCCGGACGATCGCATGCGGCGCTCACGAACTGCGGGTCAAGGAATCGGATCGTATCGCGACGATGGCCGCAGCGCTGTCGGCGTGCGGTGTCGCGGTGACGGAACATGAAGACGGACTGTCGATCGACGGGTCCGGCGGCGACGCGATACCGGGCGGCGCGACGATCGCCTCCAGGCTGGATCATCGTATTGCGATGAGCATGGTCGTGGCCGGCCTGCACGCCGCCCGTCCCGTCACGATCGATGATGCGGCCCCGGTCGCGACCAGCTATCCACGGTTCTTCACATCGCTCGATCGATTGACCGGCGTAACCGGAGCGGATGCGTGATCATTGCCGTCGATGGTCCCGCCGCAAGCGGGAAAGGAACGATCGCACGTGCGCTGGCGCGGCATTATGGTTTGCCGAACATGGACACGGGGCTGCTCTACCGCGCCGTGGCGGCGACCGTGCGGCACATGGCACTGGACCCGACGATCGAGGCCGATGCGGTGGCCGCGTGCGATTTCGACGAGGAATTGCTGGCCGATCCGATCCTGCGCGACGACGAGACCGGGCAAATGGCCTCGATCGTGTCGGCCCATCCATTGGTCCGGGCATCGCTGCTGCAACGGCAGAGGCGCTTCGCGGCGCAGCCGGGTGGTGCGGTGCTGGACGGTCGTGACATCGGCACGGTGATCGCGCCCGATGCCGATGCCAAGCTGTTCGTTCGCGCGACGCCCCAAATTCGCGCCCGACGCCGCCATGCCGAGATTCAGGCAAACGGATCGGTGCTCAGCTTCGACAAGGTACTGGCCGACATCCGCGCGCGTGATCTGCGTGATTCCGGTCGCGCCTCGGCGCCACTGGTGCAGGCGGTGGATGCGGCTACGCTCGATACGAGTTTCCTGTCGATCGAAGCGTCTATCCAACGAGCGATCGAGATCGTGACAGAACAAACCGGGCAAAAGTTCGTTACCGACTGAACTTTAACCATAATTTGTATCGCTATGGGATTGTTGGTCCCGACCAGCTTGTTGATCGTGAACGCGAATATCGGGAATAGCCCCTCATCATCATGAGGGTTCGATCCTTGAACAAGCTTATTTGCATTGCAATCGCCACTGGCACCTTGCTGTCAGCCGCACCGGCTAGCGCGACCGAATTCACGTTCGATCTGCGTAATGACGGCATCGGCACGCCAGCCGTCGCATGGGGCAACGCCTTTAAATATCAGGCGACGGTCGGTAACGAAACGCTCGACGTCATGGTCAGCGGCTGGTCGCGTCAGTTCGACAATACGATCAAGCAGGGCGCGGTCGCATCCTGGGACCCAAATGGTCTCGGCATCTTTCAGCAGGGTGAACCAGATCGCGGCGCGCTGCACCAGGTCGACAACGTTAATGGCTGGGAGTTTCTGTCGTTCCAGTTCAGCAAGGCGGTAACGCTGACGTCCGGCGTGTTCAATTCCTACCAGCTGGCCGCAACGAACCCCGACGGTACCCTGCAGCTGAACTGGCGCGGCGATACGATCGGCCGCGGTTATATCGATAACGACGCCTTCATAGGGTGGGGCAACAGCCCGGTCAGCTGGAACAGCAATCTGGGTCTGAACAGCTACAATCAACAGACGGTGTTTGGTCAGCTTTCCGGCAGCATGAACACCAATTCCGATGGCACCGCCTATCAGAAGCTGAATCTCGGTACCGCGTCCGGCAACACGTGGCTCATCGGCGCGTCGATTGACGGCCCCGACTGGCGGAACGATGCGTTCAAGCTGGCAGGCCTGACGGTCCGTACCGTCGGCGGGACGAGCGTCGTCTCCCCGGTGCCGGAGCCGGCGACGTGGGCGATGATGCTCGTCGGATTCGCGATGGTCGGCGCCGCCGCCCGCTATCGCCGTCGCAAGACGACCGCCGTCATCGCCTGACAATACCGACAATAGCGATCGGCCGGTGATTGACGCCGGTCTTCTGACGAAGCCGGCGCGCCCGATTGCGGCGTGCCGGCTTTGTTGCTATGATGAACCATCCGATGGGCAGGCGCCCGTGGAGGTCCGGCGCGGGAGGGTAATCCTCCACGCGCCCTTTTCGCATACGCGTCTTGCCTCTCCACCCGCTTTTCCGAAGGATGCCGCGACCGGCACGGGGTCGACGCGGCGTTTTGGCCAAGACCATCGGACCCAACCGATTGGCCGGAAACAACGACCGAGGAATACTGCTCTTTATGGCTACCCAGGTTCAGCCCACCCGCGACGATTTCGCGGCGATGCTCGATGACATGTTCGGCGGCGCCGACAGCTTCGAGGGGCGCGTGGTGCATGGCACCGTTACCGCAATCGAAAACGACATGGCCGTCATCGACGTCGGCCTGAAGTCCGAGGGTCGTGTACCCTTGCGCGAATTCGCGCCCGCCCCCGGCCAGAAGGCCGAGTTGAAGGTCGGTGACGAAGTCGAGGTCTATGTCGACCGCGTCGAGAACATGCACGGCGAAGCGATGCTCAGCCGCGACCGTGCCCGTCGCGAAGCTGCATGGGACAAGCTCGAACTCGAATTCTCCAATTCGGCTCGTGTCGAAGGCACGATCTTCGGTCGCGTCAAGGGCGGCTTCACCGTCGATCTGTCGGGCGCCGTCGCATTCCTGCCGGGCTCGCAGGTCGATATCCGCCCGGTTCGCGACGTCACGCCGCTGATGGACATTCCCCAGCCGTTCCAGATCCTGAAGATGGACCGCAAGCGCGGCAACATCGTCGTATCGCGCCGCGCCGTACTGGAAGAAACCCGCGCCGAGCAGCGTTCGGGCCTGATCCAGAGCCTGGCCGAGGGTCAGATCATCGATGGCGTCGTCAAGAACATCACCGATTACGGCGCGTTCGTCGACCTGGGCGGCATCGATGGCCTGCTGCACGTCACCGACCTGAGCTACAAGCGCGTCAACCACCCGTCCGAGATGATCAACATCGGCGACACGGTGAAGGTGCAGATCATCCGCATCAACAAGGACACGCAGCGTATCTCGCTGGGCATGAAGCAGCTCGAGTCCGATCCGTGGGATGGCGCCAGCGCCAAGTATCCGGTCGGCGCCAAGCTGTCGGGCCGGGTCACGAACATCACCGAATATGGTGCATTCGTCGAACTGGAAGCCGGAATCGAGGGCCTCGTCCACGTTTCGGAAATGTCCTGGACCAAGAAGAACGTTCATCCGGGCAAGATCGTCTCGACCTCGCAGGAAGTCGATGTCGTCGTGCTGGAAGTCGATCAGGACAAGCGGCGCATTTCGCTGGGCCTGAAGCAGGCACAGGCCAATCCGTGGGAGGCATTCGCCGCCGCCCATCCGATCGGCTCGACCGTCGAGGGTGAAGTCAAGAACGCCACCGAGTTCGGCCTGTTCATCGGCCTGGACAACGACGTCGACGGCATGGTTCACATGTCGGATATCGCTTGGGGCGTGTCGGGTGAGGATGCCCTCAACCTGCACCGCAAGGGCGAGACCGTGCAGGCCATCGTTCTCGACATCGATGCCGAAAAGGAGCGTATCTCGCTCGGCATGAAGCAGCTCGAGCGCGGTGGCCCGTCGGCCGGTGGCGTTGCGGCCGCGGGTGATCGTCTGGGCAAGAGCCAGGTCGTCACCGTCACCGTCCTCGAAGTTCGCGATGCGGGCCTCGAAGTGCAGGCGGGCGACGATGGCGCGGCAGGCTTCATCAAGCGTACCGATCTCGGCCGTGATCGCGATGAGCAGCGTCCGGAGCGTTTCCAGGTCGGGCAGAAGTTCGATGCGATGGTGACGGGCTTCGACCGTTCCAAGAAGCCGACCTTCTCGGTCAAGGCGATGCAGATCGCCGAAGAGAAGCAGGCCGTGGCGCAGTATGGCTCGTCCGACTCGGGCGCATCGCTCGGTGACATCCTGGGTGCCGCGCTGAAGGCCCAGAACGAAAAGAAGTAAGCGTCAGCACTCCCATGCGAGGGGCCGGGTTCATTCCCGGCCCCTTTTTTATGTCCGCACCGGTATAATTTTTACCGAATGATCTGTTCGAAACACATGTTAATCTGTATCAACCTGGTCACATTCAGACCGGGGGGTCGATTTTGATTCGTTCAGAACTCGTGCAGTCGCTGCTGGAAGAACACCGGACGCTAAGTCCGCGGGAAGTCGAAACAATCGTTTCCACCTTCTTCGATACGATCACCATGCGCCTGGCTGAAGGGGGCAGGGTGGAGATTCGCGGGTTCGGGGCTTTCTCGACCCGGCCGCGCGAGGCCCGTGTTGGACGCAATCCCCGCACCGGTGAGACCGTCGATGTTTCCGCCAAACGCGTTCCCTATTTCAAGCCCGGCAAGGAAATGCGTGCCCGGCTCAACGTCTGACGTCGTTCGGGCTTGACGCTGGGCTGCGGCCACGCTTTCGGGTTGTGCGCGGCGGACGTGGCGGAATGGTAGACGCTACCGACTTAAAATCGGTTTCCTTATGGAGTGCGGGTTCGAGTCCCGCCGTCCGCACCACTAGGTAACGGAGGGAGGGAGGTCACCCTCCCAACTTCGTCGACCCATTTATTCGATAATATATATTATGTTAAATACGGTTATTGAACAGCATAGATAGCGAGCATCCCCAAGCCGAATATGGCGACCCAAGCCAATCCCGATTTGATGAGCGTGGTTGCCGGCGCCCGTCGTGCCATCAGCGCCGTGATCGGTAGAACCAGCAGCAATGCATAAAACAGCAGCGCCGGCCCGTCGCTCACAGTTCCACCATCATCCCGTCATATCCGGGTTCGACTCCCTTGGGCAGCGATCGGCATAGCGTCACGTAATCCATGCTCTGGTCCATATGGATCAGTATCGTCCGGCGCGGCTGGAGTTCCTCGACCCAGCCCAGTACGGCCGTAACAGTGGCATGGGCCGGATGCGGCGCATAACGCAGCGCATCGACGACCCACAGGTCGAGCCCGGAATACAGATCCCGCATCGCCGACGTCATGTCGTGAAAATCGGTCGCGTAACCGATGGTCTTGCCCGACGCGGTGAACCGGAGGCCCGCGCTGGAGATATTGCCATGCGGCTGGTCGGTGACGTCCAGCTCGATCTCGCCGATCGACAGGCTATCCGGTAGCGTCTCGGCCGTGATCGTCGGCGGATACCCAGGTCGCCCCTGAAAGGCGTAGGCGAAGCGTGACTCCAGTGTCCGCATCGTCGATGCTCGCGCCAGTCCGCGAACAGGTGCCCGCATCGCGTGAAACAATTGCCGCAGATCATCGATGCCATGACAATGATCGGCATGATCGTGCGTCCAGATTACCGCATCGACCCTTGAAACATCGGCGGCAAGCAGCTGTTCCCGCATATCGGGACCGGTATCGATCAGCAGACGCGTCGCACCTTCCTCGACGAGGATCGACGCTCGGCTACGCCGGTTACGTGGTTCGCCGGGATCGCACGCGCCCCAGTCGTTGCCGATCCGCGGCACGCCGGACGAGGTGCCGGACCCCAGGATCCGGACCCTCACGAGGTGGTCTTGCCGAACAGTCTGTGGAAATTGGCCGCGGTCGTTGCCGCCAGCGCGGCCGGCTCCTCGCCTCGCAACTGCGCGAGAAAGGCAAGCGTATCGGCGACGAAGCCGGGTTCCCCGGTCTTCCCCCGGTGTGGCACCGGTGCCAGGAAAGGCGCGTCCGTCTCCACCAGCAGCCGATCGGCCGGCAGATCGCGGGCGATCGCCTGAAGATCGGTCGCATTCCGGAACGTCACGATCCCGGAGATCGAGATGTACAGGCCAAGTGCCAATGCCTTGTCCGCGAAAGCGCTGCTGGCGGTGAAGCAATGGATGACGCCGGGATAGGCCCCCTTCCCCATCTCTTCCGTCAGGATCGCCGCGGTATCGTCTTCGGCGTCACGGGTATGGACGATCAATGGCAGGCCGGTGTCACGACACGCGGCGATATGGGCGCGGAAACTAGCACGCTGTCGATCGCGATCGGAATGATCGTAATGATAATCCAGCCCGGATTCACCGATCCCGACCACCTTGGGGTGAGCCGCGCGTTCCACCAGCGCGGCACGATCTATATGCGGATGCTGATCCGCTTCGTGCGGATGGATGCCGACCGTCGCCCAGACATCCGGCTCGCGCTCCGCTGTCGCGATCACCGCATCCCATTCGCTTTCCCGCGTCGCGATGTTGAGCATCGCGGTGACGCCGCGTGCGCGTGCGCGCGCCAGTATGGCAGGCTGATCTTCCACCAAGCCCTTGTAATTCAGATGACAATGGCTGTCCGCAAGCATCAGCCCGCCTCCACCACGGCGGGCATTTCCAGGCGGGGAAAAGCGGGTGTCGGCGTACCGAGCCGAAAGCCGGATGCCGCCTGCCGATCGTACCAGTCATCGTCGTCGATCGCGGCATGGTCCCGCGTCTCGGCGCCCAGCAGATCGAGAATGCGCCCCGCCCCTTCCGGCACCACCGGCAGGATCGCGATCGCCAGCATCCGGATCGCCCGGACGAGCGTACCGAGTACGGCATGCATCCGTTCGGGATCGGTCTTTCGCAAGGCCCATGGCGCCTGCGTATCGATATACTGGTTGCAGGCATGGACGCCGCGCAGCCACGCCTCGATGCCATGGCTCAACGCCAGATCGCCGAACGCCGTCTTCATCGCGGCGCAAGCCACGATCACTTCTTCGACCAGTATCGCGTCGGCCGGGTCCGTCCGCCCTTTTGTCGGCAGCGTGCCATCGAGGTTCTTGGCGATGAACGACAGCGTCCGCTGCGCCAGATTGCCGAAGGCGTTCGCAAGTTCGGCATTGATCCGCGTCACGATGGCTTCGGCCGAATAGCTGCCATCCTGCCCGAAACTCACTTCGCGCAGCAGGAAATACCGCAGCGCATCGACGCCGAACGCCCCTGCCAATTCGCCGGGATCGACCACGTTGCCGAGCGATTTCGACATCTTTTCGCCCCGGTGGAGCAGGAAGCCATGGCCGAACACCTGCTTCGGCAAGGCAATATCCGCCGACATCAGGAAAGCAGGCCAATAGACGGCATGGAAGCGCACGATGTCCTTGCCGATTAGATGCAGGTCGGCCGGCCAGTACCGCATGTCAGAAGTTTCCCGCGGGAAACCCAGACCCGACAGGTAATTGGTCAACGCATCGACCCATACGTACATGACATGCCCATCGCTACCGGGCACCGGCACACCCCAGTCGAAGCTGGTCCGCGACACCGACAGGTCATTCAGGCCGCCCTCGACAAAGCGGACAACCTCGTTGCGGCGGCTGTCGGGGCGGATGAAATCGGGATTGGCGGCGTAGAAATCGAGCAGGGGTTGCTGATATTTCGACAGGCGGAAAAACCACGTCTCTTCGGCGGTCCATTCTACCGGGGTACCCTGCGGCGACAGCTTGCCGTCCGTTCCGTCGACCAGTTCCGTCTCGTCGTAAAACGCCTCGTCGCGCACCGAGTACCAGCCCTCGTAGCGGCTGAGATACAAGTCGCCACTGGCCGCCATGCGCTCCCACAATGCCTGACTGGCGTGGTGATGCTCCGGCGCCGTGGTCTGGACGAACTGATCGTAACTGATGTTAAGTGTGTCGCACATCGTCTTGAAATGTGATGACATTTCTGCGGCATAGTCGCGTACCTCGCGGCCCAGATTGCGCGCGGTCTGGACCATCTTCAGTCCGTGTTCGTCGGTACCAGTCTGGAAGCGCACGTCACGCCCGGCCTGTCGTTGGAAACGCGCGATGGCGTCGGCTGCGATCGCTTCATAGGCATGGCCGATGTGCGGCCGACCGTTGGGATAGCTGATCGCGGTGGTGATGTAGAAGGGTTCGCCCATCCGCGCGCACCTAATGCATCGCGGTGCCGTCGTGAAGCCTTGCGACGATCCCCGCCATCTCGATGACCGTGGCCTGCGGATCGAGCGACAGACCGCGTGCCGCGCCGGCCAGATCGCGGGCAGCGACATGGGCGTCCAGCGCGGTGAGCAGGGCATGGCCGGTACGGATACGCGCCTGCCGCGCGATGAACCCGGGAACCCGATCCAGAAACGCCTCGTATCGGGGTTGTGCTGCCTTTCCCATCAGTTGCCGGGCCAGTGCCGTGCGACGGCCATTGTCGCGGTCGCCATCGCCCGCGATCGCAGCGATCGCCTGATCCACCGCACCCAGATCAAGCCCGGCAAAGCGCAATGCTCGCCCGGGTGCTCCGTCCGCCGCAGCCACCAAGGTCGCGATCTCCGCGTCGTCGGCATCGGGCAATGCCGCCCGCAATGCCTGCGCGACCTCTGGCTCACGCATGGCTTCGAACCGGAGCAGTCGACAGCGCGACCGGATCGTCGGCAGCAGCTTGCCGGGGGCATGACTGATGAGCAGGAAGATCGTGCCGGCCGGCGGCTCCTCCAAATTCTTGAGCAAGGCGTTGGCGGCGTTGCGTTCCAGATCGTCGATCGCATCGATTACCACCACGCGCCGCTCGCTCAGCGCGGGCATCGTGGCGAACAGCGGCTGGAGCGTGCGGACCTGTGCGATGGTGATCGAACGGGCCAGTTCGCCATCCGGCTTTTCGGCATCCTTGGCCAGCCGCGCCAGCATGCGGAAATCGGGGTGGGAGCCTGCATCGAGCAGCGAAGCGATGCGATGCCCGGCCGGCACGTCCAGCCCGGGCAGCAACATCGGATCGACTGCCGCCGCCAGCATCCGCCGGGCGGCGGCCTTAGCAAACAGCGCCTTGCCGACCCCTTCCGGCCCCACCATCAGCCAGGCATGATGCAACGAGCCACTGTCCAATGCCGCGAGAAACGCGCCATGGGCAGCGGCATTGCCGATCGGAACCGTCAAACCCCTACCCCGTCAGGCAAAGAACGACGTCAGCCCGTTCCAGGCCCGACGAAAGAACCCCGACTCGCCCACGTCGGTCGCGGCGACCAGCGGCAGTCGCTGTTCGGGAACATCGGGCGAGGTGATGACGAGGTCGGCGATATGCTGGCCCGCCTTGATCGGGGCCTTGATCGGGCCCTGATAGACCACCTTGGCGGACAGTTCGGGGGCCAGCCCGGCGGGCAGCGTGACCTTCAGGTCCTGCCCGGCGATCAGCGCTACGCTGCCGGCATCGCCCGCCTGCACTTCGGCGGTTTCGACCTGTTTGCCCTTGGTGGCGATCGGCTTGGCCTGCCAGGCACGGAAACCCCAGTCCATGAAACGGACTGATTCCTCGATCCGCTGATTGGCGCTGGTCAGCCCCGCCATCACCATCACCAGCCGCCGGCCGTTCTGATCGGCCGATCCGGTGAAGCCATAACCGGCCTCCTCGGTATGCCCGGTCTTCAGTCCGTCTGCACCGGCAACCCGGCCCAGCAAGGGGTCGCGATTGGCTTGGGTGATCGCGCTGCCGCCCATAGTCTTGCCCCAGGTGAAATCCCGGCGCGAATAGAACTGCTTGTACAGCTGCGGATAGTTGGTGATCGTCTGTTGCGCCAGCCGCGCCAGATCGCGGGCGGTGACATAGGTGACGCCATTGTCGGGCCAGCCGTTCGACGTGCCGAACTGGCTGTTCTTCAGCCCGATCTGCTGCGCGACGCGGTTCATCCGTTCGACGAACGCCTGCTCGGAACCCGCGATGTGTTCGGCCAGCACGACGCAAGCGTCGTTACCGGACAGGGTGACGATACCGTAGAGCAGATTGGCCACGCTGACCTGTTCGTTCACCGACAGGAACATCGTCGATCCGGCAGCCGGTCCGTGCCAGCGCTTCCACGTTTCCGGCCGCACCGTCGCCGTGTCGGTCAGCTTCAGCTCGCCACGACGGATCAGGTCGAACGCGACATAGACCGTCATCATCTTCGCCATCGACGCGGGCGGCATGCGCCGGTCGGGATCGCGTGCGAACAGTACGGCGCCCGTCGACAGGTCTTCGAGATAGGCGACCGGCGCAGCCGTCTGGAATTGCGGCGCGGCCGCGGTCGACGGGCAGGCGAGCAGGGCCGTCATGACGGGAGCCATGACGAGGGTTTTGATGGGGGTAGCGAACGGCGTCTTCATGGGGCGGCAGGTCCGTTATCGGTCGGTGGCACAGGAACGGCGACCGGCATAGCGACGCATCACGGCGACGTCACGCGGGGATGACGGATGACACGCGGTCAGCCCGCGCGCAGGCTCCATGCCAGCCACAGCCAGCCGCCGATCAGCAACGCCCCGCCGATCGGGGTGACCGCCCCCAGCCAGCGGGGCGCGCCGAAGGCCATCGCGTAGAGCGTGATCGCGAAGACGGCACCCCCTGTCACGAACAACGTCGCGGGGCCGCGCGCCTCCCAGCGCAAGGCAATGAGGGCCGCGACGGCATGGATCAGTTGATATTGCCCGCCGGTGCGTAGCCATTCCGCCGCCGAGCCGGAAGCACCATGGGCACCGAACGCTCCGGCGGTGACCGCCAGCGCGCCCGACAATGCGGCAAGCACCGCCAGCATCATACCGGCCGCGACGGTTGCGTGATGATCTGGTCGCTCGCCGCCTTCAGGTCACCCGCCTCGACCTGGGCATGCAGCCGCTCCTTGTCGCGGGCGCGATAGAGTTGTTCGGTCCGGTCGATATGCCCCGTCTCGACACCGAGTGCCCCCAGCGCCCGTCGTGCCATCGACACCGCCGATTCCAGCACCTCACGCACGACATATTCCACCGGTGCACCGCGCAGCTTGATGAGCGCGCGTCGGTCGAAGGCGCGGACGAAGATCGTCGCGTCCGGAAAAGCGGCATTGACGCCTTCGAGCATGGTCGGCTCGATCTGGTCGCCATCGAGGCAGAACAGGATCAGTTCCGCCTCAGCCGCGCCGGCCTGTCGCAACAGGTCGAGCCGGGTCCCGTCACCGTAATAGACCTTCGCCCCGAATTCGCCGGCGATGTCGATCATCTCGATATCGCGATCGATCAGCGTGACGGGCACTCCCTCCGCGATCAGCATCTGCGCGACCGTCTGTCCGAAACGACCATAGCCGACGATGATCGCATTGGCGCCATCGGTCTGCGGCCCGTCGCGATGCTGGTCCGCCTTCACGATCGGGGCGGTGCGGAAACGGCGGGTGGCGCTCATCAGGAACGGTGTCGTCGCCATCGACAGGGTGACGATCGCGCCGAACAGGCTGGCCGCCTCCGGATCGATCAGCAGCCCGGCCTGCGCCTGCGCGAACAGCACGAACCCGAACTCGCCGCCCTGACTGAGCAACAGGCCCAGCGCGAGGGCGCCGCGCCACGGCATCCGGAAGGCAAGGCCGATACCGAACACCACCAGCGCCTTGGTCGCGATCAGGGCGAACGCCATCGCCATCACGAACAACGGCCGATCCGCGATCGCCTGAAGGTCGAGCATCATGCCCACCGCAAGGAAGAACAGACCGAGGAGGATCGACCGGAACGGCTCGACATCCGCCTCCAGTTCATGGCGATAGGGGCTGTCGGCCAGCATCACCCCGGCAATGAATGCACCCAGCGCGGTCGACAGGCCCAGCACTTCCATGACGGCGGCGCTGGCGATGACGGTAAACAGCGCGGCGAACACGAACATCTCGCGTTCGCCCAGATTGCCGATCAGGCGGAAGAAGGGTCGCAACAGGAAGCGCCCGGCCAGTACCAGTCCGACGACGGCGGCGGCGGTGTAGAGGCCGAGCAGCCAGCCCGGCGGTGCCCCGGCATCGGCCGGGTTCCGGCTCATCGCGGCGATGATGGTGATGAGCGGAACGATCGACAGGTCCTGGAACAGCAGGATGGCGAAGGTCCGCTCGCCGAACGGCGTCCGCATCCGCCCGGCCGATTGCAGCATCGGCAACACCTGCGCGGTCGACGACAGCGCCAACGGCAGCCCCAACGCCAGTGCGGCGGCCGGTGAAAATCCGGCGATCCAGATGATCGCGGTGATCGCCAGCCCGCACAGCACGACCTGCAACAGACCAAGCCCGAAGATTTCCTGCTTCATCCGCCACAATCGCGACGGGTTCAGCTCCAGCCCGACGATGAACAGCAGCAGGGTGATGCCGAGTTCGGCGATGCCCATCTTGGATTCGGCATCGCCGACCAGCCCCAGCACATGCGGCCCCACCACCGCGCCGGCCACGAGATAACCCAGCGTCGCCCCGAGACCGAGCCGCCGGAACAGCAGGACGAACAACAGTCCTGATCCCAGCAGCACCGCGCCGTCGCGCAACAGCGAGAAGCCCGCCTCTTCATGCATCAGGTATGGGCCGACATATGCTCTGCCGCCAGCGCCGCCGCTTCGGCCGCCGCCTCGAACGCGAGGCGGATCGAAGGATGGCGGGCGGTGTAGGACAGGGCCGGCGTGAAGATGGCGAGACCCGGCCAGTCGGGTGCGTCGCCCTCGCCCGCTGTCAGCCATGCCGTCATCGCGTCGCGGGCGACGGCGAGTTCCGCAGGGGTCCGGCCGATCACTTCCGCCGCCAGCAGCGATGCGGATGCCTGACCAAGGGCACAGGCGCGGACCAGCAGCCCGATTTCCTCGACCCGGCCGTCCGCATCAAGGCTGACGTCGACGGTAATACGGCTGCCGCAGATCGGCGATCGCCGCTCGCTCGTCCCCATCGGCGCGTCGAGGCGGCGATGATGCGGGATCGAGGCGGCGAGGCGCAGAATATCGGTATTGTATAGAGCGGCGCTCATCGACCGTTGCCTGTGCGGGTGCTGCTGTCCGGGGTTTCACCGACCATGGTCGACCGGGCGCCGAATACCGGCAGGCCACGACGACGGCGATCGACGAAATCGGCGATACCCGCGCTGGTCGCATTCAGCAGCGGATAGGTGCGACTGGTGGTCATCCATGCCGGCCGTCGTGACGGACCGCCGCCGACCGTGTCGGTCACCAGGGCGACGAGAAGAAAGGCGAGGCTGGACAGGATCAACCCCTTGAGCGCGCCGAACCCGAAGCCGAGTGCCCGGTCGACCGGGCCCAGTATCGAGGTCCGCGTCCGCGCCCCGATCGCGCGAGCGACCAGTCGACCCCCAAACCAGGTGACGCCGGCGATGAGCGCGAAGGCCAGCACGGCCGCGCCCGAGGCGGTGCCGACATAGCCGGTCAATGTCTGTGCGACAGCGATGTGGAACAGCTTCAATGCCGCGACCACAGCGACCCAGGCGAACAGCGACAGCACCTCCGTCACGAAGCCGCGCAACAGCCCCAGGACCGCCGCTCCGACGACCGCCAGCAATACGATGATGTCGAGTGAGGTCAGGCCCATCTAAGGACCCGCCTAGCCCCGCCCCAGCATATGGTCAACGAACTGTCCGAGCGTGCGGAACCCCGTCAGGCGAAGCGGGCCTTCCCCCTTGACATCCTTCGCCACGCCGATCGGCACCAGCGCGCGCTCGAATCCGAGCTTGCCGGCTTCCTTCAGCCGCAACGGCCCATGCGCGACGGGGCGCAGTTCGCCGGACAACGCGACTTCGCCGAACGCCACCGACTCGGGTGGCACCGGCCGTTCCGACAGCGCGGATACCAGCGCCGCCGCTACCGCCAGATCAGCGGCAGGGTCCTGTACCCGGTAGCCGCCGGCAATATTGAGATAGACCTCGGCGGTCGAAAAGCTGAGGCCGCACCGTGCTTCCAGCACCGCCAGGATCATCGCCAGCCGGCCCGAATCCCAGCCCACCACCGCACGGCGCGGGGTGGCGCCGCTGGCGAGGCGGACGACGAGAGCCTGGATCTCGACCAGCACCGGCCGGGTCCCCTCCAGCGCGGGAAACACGGTCGCGCCGGTCACTCCCTCCTCGCGATGGGTGAGGAAAAGCGCGGAGGGGTTGGCAACCTCCGCCAGCCCTTCGGCCTGCATCGAGAACACGCCGATCTCGTCGGTCCCGCCGAAGCGATTCTTGATCGCGCGCAGGATGCGATACTGATGCGACCGCTCGCCCTCGAACGCGAGCACGGTATCCACCATATGTTCCAGCACGCGGGGGCCGGCGATCGTGCCGTCCTTGGTGACATGGCCGACCAAGACCAGCGCGGTGCCCCGTTCCTTGGCGAAGCGGATCAGTTCCTGTGCCGAGGCACGAACTTGGCTGACGGTGCCGGGGGCGCCCTCGATCAGGTCCGAATGCATCGTCTGGATCGAGTCGATCACCAGCAGGTCGGGCGGTGTGGCGCTGGACAGGGTCGTCAGGATATCCCGCGTCGAGGTGGCCGATGCCAGTTGCACGGGCGCATTGCCCAGACCGAGCCGGCGTGCGCGCAACCGGACCTGATCGGCCGCCTCCTCGCCCGAGACATAGGCCACCCCCCTGCCCGCCATCGCCATGCGCGCCGCCGCCTGCAACAGCAGCGTCGATTTGCCGATACCCGGATCGCCACCGATCAGCGTCGCCGACCCCTCGACGAAGCCGCCGCCCAGCGCGCGATCGAACTCGGCGATGCCGGTCGCCATCCGGTCCGGCAGCGTGACGTCGGCGTCGAGCGACGACAGCAGGATGGTCCGCCCGCCTCCCTGAAGGTGATGCTTCGCGGCGAACGGCGTCACGGCTGCACCCGCCTCCTCGACCATCGTGTTCCATTCGGAACAGTCGGCACACTGCCCCTGCCATCGCGACGACACCGAGCCGCACGCCTGACACACATATCGCTTCTGCGGTTTTGCCATGCATGGGATATAACGGAACGGGAGGGGAACAACAACGGCCGTGCATCGGGTCCCACCCGATCCGCGGTGGTATTCGGTTCGCCGCAGCGCTATCGGCGGGTTTCCATGCAGCCATCCGACCTTCGCGTCGCGCTTTTCAGCGGCAATTACAATTATGTGCGCGACGGAGCCAACCAGGCGCTGAATCTGCTCGTCGGTTATCTGATGACGCAGGGGGTGACGGTGAGGGTCTATTCGCCCACGGTCGCCCGACCGGCCTTTCCCGCCACGGGCGACCTTGTCGGGGTTCCCGCGATCGCATTGCCGGGCGGACGTGGCGAGTATCGGGTCGCGTGGGGAATGCCGGGATCGATCCGCCAGGATCTGGCGGCGTTCGCCCCCAATATCGTCCATGTCTCTGCCCCCGAGCTGCTCGGCCACCGTGCGTTGAGCTGGGCGCGACGGCACGGCGTCCCCGCGATCGCCTCACTCCATACCCGGTTCGAAACCTACCCGCGCTACTACGGATTGTCGGTGCTGGAACGGCCGATCGAGCGACTGCTGACCCGCTTTTACGACCGGAGCGACGCGGTACTGGTGCCGGGACAGTCGATGGCGACGATCCTGCGCCACTGGGGCGTGCGGGCCCCGATATCGATCTGGTCGCGCGGCGTCGATCACGACCGTTTCAACCCAGACCGTCGCGATCTTGGCTGGCGTCGTGAGCTGGGCATTGCCGACGATGCGGTCGCGATCGGCTTCCTCGGCCGATTGGTGAAGGAAAAAGGGCTCGACGTCTTCGCGGAGGTCGCACAAGCGCTGACCAGGCGCGGGGTGCCGCACGAGGTGCTGGTGATCGGTGACGGCCCGGCGCGCGAATGGTTCGCCGCGCAGGTGCCGGGCGCCCGCTTCGCCGGTTTCCAGCGCGGCGAGGCACTGGGCCGGGCGGTCGCGTCGATGGACGTGCTGTTCAATCCGTCGGTCACCGAAACGTTCGGCAACGTGACGCTGGAGGCGATGGCCGCCGGGGTTCCCGTCGTTGCCGCCCGCGCGACGGGTGCCATCGATCTCGTCGAGGAAGGGCGAACGGGCTTCCTCGTCCCCCCGCGCGACGCGACCGCCTATGCCGACGCCATTGCCCGGATCGTCACGAAGCCCGGTCTGCGGCATTCCCTGGGTGATGCCGGTCACGCAAAAGCGGCCGGTTATCGCTGGGATCGGATCAACAGCGCGGTGCTGGATACCTATCTGTCGACGATTGCCGCTCGGGGGTAGCCTACCCGTCATGCCAGTCGAACGGTAGCGGCGCCTCGCGAAACGCGAAACGGTCGAGATGGCTTGCCACCACTTCCCGCATCCGTGCCACGTCGCCATCGGCAGGGACCGTCAACACGACCTCCAGCATCTCGGCAGCGGCGGCCATCATGAGTCGCGCGCCGTTCGGAAAGTCGATCGTCGCCTCCTCCGGCGTGACGACGACCGCCATCTTGTGGCTCCAGTGCTTGGCGAGTTGCTGGAGATAGCGGCTGGCCGACCTGGTCGGCACATGGGCGATGGAGATACTCATTTCAGGCGCTCGATCTTCTGTGCGACCTCGTCGATCAGGGCGACGATCTCGTAGCGGCGTTCCTCCGACAATTCCTCACGCCGCAGCTTGCCGCGTACCACCTCGCCCAGATTGCGCATCGCGCGGCGCGCCGCCTCGCTGTCGGTCCGCTCGTGATGTTCGGCGAGCGCGGCGAGCCGGGCGGTCAATGCCGCGACCTGTCCGGCATGATCGGTCAGGTGGGCCATGCCGTCATCGGTGACGGCGAAACGCTTCTTCGCCCCATCGCTTTCCCGAGCGGCGATCAGGCCCATCTCGTCGAGCAGCGCGATCGTTGGATAGATCACGCCGGGGCTCGGCGCATAGGCGCCGCCGGTCAGTTCCTCGATCCGGCGGATCAGGTCGTAGCCGTG
>Ga0265798_10003844_pt1 | contig 21093 bp, 18 predicted proteins | sample P3T30metagenome_FD_192430 | JGI IMG/M metagenome (GOLD analysis project Ga0265798, IMG submission 192430) | Plant litter microbial communities from East Loma Ridge, Irvine, California - P3 T30 | ecosystem: Environmental > Terrestrial > Plant litter > Unclassified | place: USA: California... | reverse complement strand
GGTAGCCACCTGAGATGAAGCTCGAACTGCGGGGCATCACCAAGCGATTCGGCGCACTGACCGCCAACGACCACATCAGCCTGACCGTCGAGCCCGGCGAGATCCACTGCCTGCTCGGCGAGAACGGTGCCGGCAAGTCGACGCTGATGAACGTCCTCTACGGCCTGTACCAGGCCGACGAGGGCGAGATCCTGCTCGACGACGCCGTCCAGCACTTCTCGGGCCCGGGCGACGCCATGGGCGCCGGCATCGGCATGGTCCACCAGCACTTCATGCTCGTCCCCGTGTTCACCGTCGCCGAGAACGTCATGCTCGGCCACGAAGAGACCAAGTCCGGTGGACGGCTCGACCTCGCCGCGGCCCGCGCCAAGGTGCGTGAGATCAGCAGCCGGTTCGGGTTCGACATCGACCCCGACGCCCTGGTCGAAGAGCTGCCCGTCGGCGTGCAGCAGCGCGTCGAGATCATCAAGGCCCTGTCCCGCGACGCGAAGGTGCTCGTGTTCGACGAGCCCACCGCCGTCCTGACGCCGCAAGAGACCGACGAGCTCATGGTGATCATGCGTCAGCTGCGCGACGCCGGCACCGCCATCGTCTTCATCACCCACAAGCTCCGCGAGGTGCGCGAGGTCGCCACCCGCATCACGGTGATCCGCCTGGGCAAGGTCGTCGGAGAGGCCGAGCCGACCGCCTCGAACGCCGAGCTCGCCTCGCTCATGGTCGGTCGCGCCGTCGAGCTCACCGTCCAGAAGGCACCGGCCCGAGCCGGCGAGCCCGCCCTGGTGGTCCAGAACCTCCGGGTGGTCGATCCCATCGGGCAGGTCGTCGTGGACGACGTGTCGTTCGAGGTCCGCCGGGGCGAGATCCTCGCCATCGCCGGCGTCCAGGGCAACGGCCAGACCGAGCTGACCGAGGCCATCCTCGGCCTGCAGCCACGGGTCGAGGGCCGCGTCTCGCTCGACGGACGCGACATCACCGGTCGCAGCGTCCGCCAGGTGCTCGACGCCGGTGTCGGCTTCGTCCCCGAGGACCGCAACCAGGACGGACTCGTGGGCGAGTTCACCGTCGCCGAGAACCTCATGCTCGACCGTTCGCAGTCCGGCCCCTTCGTGAAGCGCGGCTCGTTGAAGCTCGCCGAACTCGCGGCGTTCGCCGTGGCCAAGGTGAAGGAGTTCGACATCCGCACCCAGGGCATCACGACTCCCGCCGGCCGCCTCTCGGGCGGCAACCAGCAGAAGGTCGTGCTGGCGCGCGAGCTGAGCCGCGACCTGCGGCTCTTCGTGGCGGCCCAGCCCACCCGGGGCATCGACGTCGGCTCGATCGAGTTCGTGCACAAGCGCATCGTCGAGACACGCGACCAGGGCGTGCCCGTCATCGTCGTCTCGACCGAGCTCGACGAGGTCGCCGCCCTGGCGGACCGCATCGCCGTGATGTACCGCGGCACCATCGTCGGCATCGTGCCGGCGGACACCCCTCGCGACGTGCTGGGGCTCATGATGGCCGGCGAGATGCCGCAGGGAACGGAGCAGGCAGCGTGAGCGACGCCACGACCACCACGCAGGGCCAGGGCACACCACCCGCCCCGTCGACACCGGAGTCGGCCGAGGGACGCGGCTCGCGCCTCCTGCGAGAGATCACGACGGGCAACGCGGCCATCTCGGTGCTCGCCGTCGTGCTGGCCCTCGTCGTCTCCGGCCTGTTGATCGGGTTCACCGACACCACCGTCCAGGGCACCCTGGGGTACTTCTTCTCACGCCCGGCCGACTTCTTCCAGGCGTTCTGGGCCGCGGTCGGCGGATCGTACTCGTCGCTCTTCCAGGGCGCGATCTACAACTTCCGGGTCGACGGCTTCGCGGCGGGCATCCGTCCGCTGACCGAGACGCTCAACTACGCCGTGCCGCTCATCGCCGCGGGCCTCGGCGTCGCGGTGGCGTTCCGCGTGGGCCTGTTCAACATCGGTGCCCGTGGGCAGATGCTGATGGCCTCGGCCGCCGCCGGGTGGGTGGGATTCTCGTTCCACCTGCCGCTCGCCGTGCACCTCCCGCTCGCCCTCGCCGCCGGCATCGCGGCCGGTGCGCTCTGGGGCGGCATCGTGGGTCTGCTCAAGGCCCGCACCGGCGCCCACGAGGTGATCCTCACGATCATGCTCAACTACATCGCCTTCTACCTGCTCGCCTTCATGCTGCGCACGCAGGGCCTGCTGCAGGCCCCGGGCAGTGCGAACCCGAAGTCGCCCGCCACGCTCGACACCGCGATCCTGCCCGACCTGTTCGGGGCCCGGTACAACCTCAACTGGGGCTTCGTGCTGGTCATCGTCATCACGGCCGTCGTCTGGTGGCTGATCAACCGGTCGACGCTCGGCTTCCGGTTCCGTGCCGTGGGCGAGAACCCGCACGCGGCCCGAACGGCCGGCATGAACGTCAAGAACATCTACCTCTACGCGATGCTCATCTCGGGTGCGCTCGCGGGTGTCGCCGGGTCGACGCAGGTTCTCGGCACGCTCACCAGCGGCTTCACCTCGGGCATCGACGCCGGCATCGGCTTCGACGCGATCACGGTCGCGCTGCTCGGTCGCTCGCGGCCGTGGGGCGTCTTCGGTGCCGGTGTCCTCTTCGGGGCGCTCAAGGCCGGCGGGTACTCGATGCAGGCCGCCAACGGCGTGCCGATCGACATCGTCCTCGTCGTGCAGTCCCTCATCGTGTTGTTCGTGGCCGCGCCCCCGCTGGTCCGAGCGATCTTCCGTCTGCCGGCCCCGGGCCTCCGCCCGGTGCGCAAGGCCTCGAACAAGGAGGCGGTGGTCACCAAGTGAGCACGCTCACCCCCGACACGGCGGTCCCCGCCGCACCGTCGCCCGACCTGGCCCGGACCACGACCCGCAGCCTCAAGGCCCCGATCGCGTTCGCGATCTTCACCGTCGTCGCCGCCGTGCTCTTCCTCGGCCTGGCGAGAGACGGCGAGAGCACCTTCCGCCTGTCGACCGCGACCGACTTCTTCGCCTTGCCCGACGCGGTCCTGCCGGCGGCGGGCACGGGCATCGTGCTCACGGTGCTCCTGGCCGTCATCACCGTCGTCGCCGTGCTGCGCGCCGTCCGTTTCGAGAAGGTGCCGATCTGGCTGATCGCCGTGTTCGGCGTCCTCTTCCTGCTCGGCTTCCTCACGTGGGCGAGCGCCGGTCAGACCATCCCGGTGCCCGGTCTGCTCCTCGGCGCGCTCGCGCTCAGCACCCCGCTGATCTTCGGTGCCCTCGGCGGCGTGATCAGCGAGCGGGTCGGCGTCGTCAACGTCGCCATCGAGGGGCAGCTGCTCGCCGGGGCCTTCGTCTCGGCGATGGTCGCCTCGGCGACCGGGTCGGCCTACGTCGGCCTGGTCGGGGCCATGATCGCGGGCGTGCTCGTGTCGATGGTGCTCGCGGTCTTCAGCATCCGCTACATCGTCGACCAGGTCATCGTCGGCGTCGTGCTCAACGTGCTCGTCACGGGCCTCACCAGCTTCCTGTACTCGCAGGTGCTGTCGAAGTCCGAGTCGCTGAACCGCGGCGTGCGGTTCCCGCAGCTCGACATCCCGGTCCTCAGCCAGATCCCGATCGTCGGGCCGGTCTTCTTCCGTCAGACGATCATCGTCTACCTGATGTACATCGCGATCGCGGTCGTCTTCTACGGTCTCTTCCGCACGCGGTGGGGGCTGCGCCTCCGTTCGGTGGGCGAGCACCCGCAGGCGGCCGACACCGTGGGCATCAAGGTCAACGCCACCCGGTTCTGGAACGTCTCCCTCGCGGGGGCGATCGCCGGCCTCGGCGGGGCGTACTTCACGCTCGGTTCGCTCGGCAACTTCCAGAAAGAGATGACGGCGGGCGCGGGCTTCATCGCCCTGGCCGCGGTCATCTTCGGTCGGTGGGACCCGATCCGGGCCACGCTCGCCGCGCTGCTGTTCGGCTTCGCGAGCAACCTGCAGAACGTGCTCGGGGCCATCGGTTCGCCGGTGCCCAGCGAGTTCATGCTCATGCTGCCGTACGTCGTGACGATCTTCGCGGTCGCCGGCCTGGTCGGGCAGTCCCGGGGCCCCGCGGCCTCGGGCAAGCCCTACATCAAGTCGTGACCGCCCGCAGCAGCGAGTCGGTCGTCGCCGAGACCGACTGGGACGCCCTCCGCGGGGCCGCCCGCGACGCCATGCGCAAGGCGTACGTCCCCTACTCGAACTTCCCCGTGGGGGCCGCGGCCGTCACGGACGACGGTCGGATCGTCTCGGGCTGCAACGTCGAGAACGCCTCGTACGGCATCACCCTCTGCGCCGAGTGCTCACTGGTGTCCGACCTCGTCATGTCGGGAGGCGGCCGCCTGGTCGCCTTCGCGTGCGTCGACGGCAACGGCGGGGTCCTGATGCCCTGCGGGCGGTGCCGTCAGCTGCTCTACGAACACTCCGACGAAGCCATGGTCCTCGACACCGTCTCGGGCTTCAAGACCATCGACGAGGTGATCCCCGACGCGTTCGGACCGCGGCAGCTCGAGGCGTACCGCGCCTCGCAGGGCTGACCCGCGCCTCCTCGTCCCTCCCGGTCGCGACCCCGTGGTCGCGTCCTCGCACCACCCACCGCACCACCGCTAGGAGCCCCGCCGTGACCCAGAACGCCGTCGAACCGTTCGACACCGTCGACCTCATCCGCGTCAAGCGGGGCGGCGACGCCCTCAGCACCGCGCAGATCGACTGGCTGATCGACGCGTACACGCGCGGCTACGTGGCGGACGAGCAGATGTCGGCACTCACCATGGCGATCTTCCTCAACGGCATGGAGCGCCGCGAGATCCGCGACATGACGATGGCCATGATCCGGTCCGGCGAGACCATGGACTTCGCCGGTCTCGGCAAGACGACCGTCGACAAGCACTCGACCGGCGGCGTCGGCGACAAGATCACCCTGCCCCTGGCCCCGCTGGTCGCCTCGTTCGGCGTGGCCGTGCCCCAGCTCTCGGGCCGGGGCCTCGGGCACACCGGCGGCACACTCGACAAGCTCGAGTCCATCCCGGGCTGGCAGGCGTCGATCTCGAACGACCGCATGCGCGAGATCATGGCCGACAGCGGCGCCGTCGTCTGCGCGGCCGGGTCGGGCCTCGCCCCCGCCGACGGCAAGCTCTACGCGCTCCGCGACATCACGGGCACCGTCGAGGCGATCCCGCTGATCGCGTCGTCGATCATGAGCAAGAAGATCGCCGAGGGCACCGCCGCCCTCGTCCTCGACGTCAAGTTCGGGTCGGGCGCCTTCATCCAGGACATCGAGCGGTCGCGTGAGCTGGCCCGCACGATGGTCGACCTCGGCACCGACGCCGGCGTCGCGACGACGGCCCTGCTCACCGACATGAACGTGCCCCTCGGCCTGACCATCGGCAACGCCCTCGAGGTGCGCGAGTCGGTCGAGACCCTCGCCGGCGGCGGCCCGGCCGACATCCGCGAACTCACCGTCGCCCTCGCCCGCGAGATGCTGACCCTGGCGGGTCGACCCGACGCCGACGTCGAGGCCGCCCTCGACGACGGCCGCGCGATGGACGCCTGGAAGCGCATGATCCGCGCCCAGGGCGGCGACCCGGACGCGGCGCTGCCGACGGCCCGAGAGACGCACGTCGTCACCGCCGAGCGCACCGGCTACCTGACCGAGCAGCACGCTCTGCCGTTCGGCATCGGTGCCTGGCGTCTCGGTGCCGGTCGTGCCCGCAAGCAGGACCCGGTGCAGGCGGCCGCGGGCATCGAGCTGCACGCGAAGCCGGGCGACCGGGTCACCGAGGGCCAGCCCCTGTTCACGCTGCACACGGACGAGCCCGGCCGCTTCGAGCGCGCCCTCGAGGCCGTCGACGGGGCGTGGGCGATCGGCGACGAGGCACCGGCGGCGCGCTCCATCGTCGCCGAGCGGATCGGCTGACCGGGCTCCTCCGACGGACGACCCTCCGGCACCGCGCCTCCGTCCAGGAGGCGCGGTGCCGGTTCTCGTGGTGCGCGCACCTCTCTCGTGGCGCGCGTCCAGAGTCGTCGGCCGGACCGCTAGTAGATTGAGGGCATGAGCGCTCCCGACAAGGACTACCGGCTGCCGAACGGGGGCCCGCGGCTCGCGGCCCTGCCCAAGGTCTCGCTGCACGACCACCTCGACGGGGGCCTCCGACCCGAGACCGTCGTCGACCTCGCGGTCGAGGCCGGCGTCGACCTCCCCGCCTCCGACCCCGAGGCGTTGCGTCGCTGGTTCGTCGAGAACGCCGACTCCGGCACCCTCGTCGACTACCTCGCCACCTTCGAACTCACGGTCGCGGTCATGCAGACCACCGACCAGTTGACCCGGGTCGCCCACGAGTTCGTCCTCGACCTGGCCGCCGACGGTGTCGTCCACGCCGAGGTCCGCTGGGCACCCGAGCAGCACCAGCGGCAGGGGCTCACCCTCGACCAGGCGGTCGAGGCGGTGCAGGCGGGCTTCGCGTCGGCCGTGCGCTCGCTCGCCGCCGACGGGTACGAGATCTCGGTCGGGCAGATCCTCAGTGCGTTGCGCCAGGGCGAGCGATCGCTCGAGATCGCTCAGCTCGCGGTCCGCCATCGCGAGAACGGCGTGCTGGCCTTCGACATCGCCGGTCCCGAGGCCGGGTATCCGGCCGCCGACCACAAGGTCGCCTTCGACCTGCTGGCCCGCGAGTTCATGCCCGTCACGGTGCACGCGGGCGAGGCCGACGGCCTCGACAGCATCCGTGGCGCGCTGATCGACGGGCGGGCCCTCCGACTCGGCCACGGTGTCCGCATCGCCGAGGACATCCGCGTCGTCGCGAGCAAGGGGTCGACCTCCACGGTCGAGATCGGGCCCATCGCCTCGTGGGTGCGCGACCGCGAGATCCCGCTCGAGCTGTCACCGCAGTCCAACCTGCAGACGGGTGCCATCGCCGCCTGGGGCACGGACCTCGACGACCACCCCTTCGACCTGCTCTACCAGCTCGGTTACGGCGTGACGGTCAACACCGACAACCGTCTGATGAGCGACACGAGCCTCTGCAAAGAGCTCGCCCTCCTCAGCCAGGCCTTCGACTACGACCTCGACGACCACGAGACCTTCCAGCTCAACGCCGCCGCGTCGTGCTTCCTGCCCCTCGAAGACCGCGAAGCGCTGGCCGACCGCATCACCGCCGGCTTCGAGGGGGTCTGAGCATGGCTCTCCCTCCGCTGCCCGACGAGGCGGTCGTCATCGGTGCCCGGGTCGCCGACTGGCGCGAGGCCGTCCGTGTCGCGGGGCACGCGCTGGTCGACTCCGGCGCCGCCCGCGAGGGCTACGGCGACGAGATGGTCCGCATGATCGACGAGCACGGCCCCTACGTGGTCATCGCGCCGGGCCTCGCGTTGGCCCATGCCCGTCCGGGCGACGACGTGGTGCGCGACGGCCTCGCGGTGGTCACGTTGGCCGAGCCCGTGCCCTTCGGCCACCCGCACAACGATCCCGTCAGCGTGGTCCTCGGCCTCGCGATCGTCACGGTCGGCGGCCACCTCGAATCGATCGCGGACCTCGCGAACGTCTTCAACGAGGCCTCCGTCATCCCCGCCCTCGCGGCCGCCACCTCGGTCGACGAGGTGCGTCGGCTGATGGGCGTCCCCGCCTGACCCTCCCACGACGGATCGAGACAGCCCCATGAAGATCGTCACCATCTGCGGCGCCGGCATCGGCAGCAGCGGAATCCTCAAGGTCAACGCCGAGCGCGTCCTGGCCAAGCTCGACATCGAGGCCGACGTCGTCGCCGCCGACATCGGCTCGATCGCCTCGGTCGGTGACGACGCACAGGTCATCCTCACGTCGGCCGAGTTCGTCGAGGCCATCGGCTCCACGTTCGCCGACGTCATCGTCATCCAGAACCACTTCGACCAGGCCGAGCTGACCGAGAAGCTGCAGAAGTCGCTCGGCTGAGCGCGGCGGGCGGCACCGGGGCGAACCGCACCGGCCACGACGAGAGAGACCCCGGAGGCGCAGATCGCGCCTCCGGGGTCTCTTCCGTCGTCCGGGCGGTCACCGCCCCGACCGTCAGGTCAGCAGGGCCCGCATGCCCGCGTCCAGGTCGGCCACGGCCGCCTCGGCAGCCGTCCGACGGGCGACGGCGTCGCCCTCGGTGCTCGACGCGTCGATGTAGACCTTGAGCTTCGGCTCGGTGCCGCTCGGGCGGACGATGACGCGCGAGCCGTCGGTCAGCCAGTAGCGCAGGATGTCGCCCGCGGGGAAGGCCCCGAATCCGTCGCGGAAGTCGTCGACGCGGTCGACGCGGTGCGAGCCGATCGTCGCCGGGGGTCGTCGACGCAGACCGTCGGTGAGCGCCGTGATGGTGGCGAGGTCGTCGACCCGGATCGAGATCTGCGACGAGGCGTAGGCGCCGAACCGCTCGTCGAAGGCGACGAGGTGCTCGGCCAGGCTCGACCCGGCCGTGTGCAACTCGGTCGCGAGGGCCAACAGGTCGACGGCGGCCGAGATGCCGTCCTTGTCGCGGACGACGTCCGGGTCGACGAGGTAGCCGAGGGCCTCTTCGTAGCCGTAGAGCAGTCCTCCGACGCGGGAGACCCACTTGAAGCCGGTGAGGGTGTCGACGTAGTCGAGCCCGTGCACGCGGGCGATCTCGCGCAGGGCGGGGGACGAGACGATGCTCGCGGCCAGGGTGCCGTCGCGGTCGTCCCGACGCGCGCGCTCGGCGGCGCGCCAGCCGAGCAGCGAGCCGACCTCGTTGCCGCTGAGTCGACGCCACCCACCGTCGACGGGGATCGCCACCGCGAGCCGGTCGGCGTCGGGGTCGTTGGCGATGACCAGGTCGGCCTCGACACGGTCGGCCGTGGCGAACGAGAGATCCAGGGCCCCGGGCTCTTCGGGGTTGGGGAAGGCCACGGTCGGGAACGCCGGGTCGGGGGCGCTTTGCTCACCGACGGGGATCGGCTCGGCGAAGCCCGCGGTCGCGAACACGCGTCGCGCGACCTCCCACCCGACGCCGTGCATCGCGGTGTAGACGACGCGCGGCTGACGACCGGTCGCAGCCGTCCCGGCCACGGCGGCGGTGCGTCGGACGTACTCCATGACGAGGTCGTCGCCGGCCTCGCGGTAGTCGTCGGAACGCGCCAGGTGGGTGACGGGCGACTGCGCCGCCTTCTCGATCTCGGTCGCGATCTCGCCGTCGACCGGCGAGACGATCTGCGATCCGGCGTCGACGCCCCCGAGATAGACCTTGTAGCCGTTGTCCTGCGCCGGGTTGTGACTCGCGGTGACCATGACGCCCGCACTGACGTCGAGGTGGCGCACGGCGAAGGCCAGCACCGGTGTCGGCAGGGCCCGCGGCAGGATCGTCGCGGACACGCCGGCCGCCGCCATGATCTCGGCGGTGTCGCGCGCGAAGACGTCGGAGTTCTTGCGCCCGTCGTAGCCGATGACGATGGAGGGGCTCGACTCGCGGCCCCGCAGGAAGGCCGCGAAGCCGGCCGCGGCCTGCGCCACGAGCACGCGGTTCATGCGGTTCGAGCCCGAGCCCAGGGCGCCGCGCAGGCCGGCGGTGCCGAACTGCAGGCGACCGGCGAAGCGGTCGGCGAGGTCGGCGGCGGCGTCGGCGTCGTGGGCACCGGCACGGCTCAGCAGCCGGCCGAGCTCGTCACGCGTCTCGTCGTCGGGGTCCTGGTCGCGCCAGGCCGTGGCCGTCGCGATGAGCTGCTCGAGGTCGGACGAGACCGCGGAGTCCTCGTTGCGGGCCCCCGTCACGTCGCCGCTCACAGGGCCGCCACGATGCGGGCGAGCAGGTCGCTGATCTTGGCCTCGGCGTCGCGCCCGGCCTCGAGCACCTCGGCGTGGCTGAGGGGGGTCTTCTGGATGCCCGCGGCGAGGTTCGTGATCAGCGACATGCCGAGCACCTCCATGCCGGACTGGCGGGCGGCGATGGCTTCGAGGGCCGTCGACATGCCGACGATGTGGCCGCCGATCGCCTTCGCCATCTGCACCTCGGCGGGCGTCTCGTAGTGCGGGCCGCGGAACTGCGTGTAGACGCCCTCGTCGAGGTCGGGGTCGATCCCGCGCGCGATGTCGCGCAGTCGCGTCGAGTAGAGGTCGGTCAGGTCGATGAAGGTCGCGCCCTCGAGGGGCGAGTCCGCCGTGAGGTTGATGTGGTCGCTGATCAGCACGGGTGTGCCGGGCTTCCAGGTCTCTCGGATGCCGCCGGCACCGTTCGTCAGGATCATGGTCGACGCGCCCGTGGCGGCGGCCGTGCGCACGCCGTGCACGACCCGACGCACGCCGTGGCCCTCGTAGTAGTGCGTGCGGGCACCCATGACGAGGGCGTGCTTGCCCGATGGCAGGGCGATGCTGCGGATCGAGCTCGTGTGGCCGACCACGGCCGACGCGGCGAACCCGGTGATCTCGGTGGCCGGGACCTCGGCCACGGTCTCGCCGATCAGGTCGGCGGCCTTGGCCCAACCGCTGCCCAGCGTCAGGGCGATGTCGTGTCGGGCGACGCCGGTCTTCTCGGCGATCTCGGCGGCGGCGGTGCGGGCGACCTCGAAGGGGTCGGCGGCGCGGTCGTCGAGTGGGTGCGTGGTGGTCTCAGACATGGCGTCCACTCTAGGGTCTGCCGACCCGCGTCCCCGGTCGCCGCGGGGCCCGGCGCGGGCTCAGTCGATGCTGAGCAGGACGTGGCCCGACGAGACGGTCTCGCCGACGACGGCCGTGATGCCCGAGACGGTGCCGTCACGGTGGGCGGCGACGGGCTGTTCCATCTTCATCGCCTCGAGCACGAGCACCAGGTCGCCCTTGACGACCTGCTGACCGGCCTCGACGGCGAGCTTCACGACGGTGGCCTGCATCGGCGCCTTGACCTCGGCGCCGGTCGCGGTCACGACCGACGATCGGGGCGCACCACGGCGTTTGGGGGCGACCGCAGGAGGCGCGGTGCGCGACCCGAGACCGGCCGGCAGCGAGACCTCGAGTCGCTTCCCGTCCACCTCGACCACGACGGTGTCGCGTGCGTCGGTCGGGCGCGGGGCCTCGGCCTCGCCGCTCCAGGCGGGGATGGTGTTGTCGAACTCGGTCTCGATCCAGCGGGTGTAGATCGAGAACGGGGCGCCGTCGGCGGGCGCGAAGGCGGGGTCGTCGACGATCGCGCGGTGGAACGGCAGCACCGTCGGCAGGCCGGCGACCTCGAACTCGGCCAGGGCCCGACGCGAGCGCTCGAGGGCGTCCTCACGCGACGAGCCGGTGACGATCAGCTTGGCGAGGAGCGAGTCGAACGAACCGCTGATCTCGTCACCCGCCTGGACGCCGCTGTCGACGCGGACGCCGGGGCCTCCCGGGGCCTTGAAGACGTGGATCGGACCGGGGGCGGGCATGAATCCACGGCCGGCGTCCTCGCCGTTGATGCGGAACTCGAACGAGTGGCCGCGGGCCTCGGGGTCGTCGTAGTCGAGCACGCCGCCCTCGGCGAGACGGAACTGCTCGCGGACGAGGTCGATGCCGGTGACCTCTTCGGACACGGGGTGCTCGACCTGCAGGCGCGTGTTGACCTCGAGGAACGAGACGGTGCCGTCCTTGCCGATCAAGAACTCGCAGGTGCCCGCACCGACGTAGCCGACCTCACGCAGGATGGCCTTGGACGACTCGTACAACTTCGTGGTCTGCTCGTCGGTGAGGAACGGCGCGGGAGCCTCCTCCACGAGCTTCTGGTGGCGGCGCTGCAGCGAGCAGTCGCGGGTCGAGACGACGACGACGTTGCCGTGCGCGTCGGCCAGGCACTGCGTCTCGACGTGGCGCGGCTGGTCGAGGTACTTCTCGACGAAGCACTCGCCGCGGCCGAAGGCGGCCACGGCCTCGCGGGTGGCCGAGTCGAACAGCTCGGGGACCTCGTCGCGGGTGCGGGCCACCTTGAGGCCGCGCCCACCGCCGCCGAAGGCGGCCTTGATGGCGACGGGCAGGCCGTGCTGGTCGACGAACTCGAGGACCTCGTCGGCGCCCGAGACGGGGTTCAGGGTGCCGGGGGCGAGCGGCGCCCCGACGCGCTCGGCGATGTGACGAGCCGAGACCTTGTCACCGAGCTGCTCGATGGCCTCGGGCGACGGGCCGATCCAGACGAGGCCCGCGGCCTGGACGGCTCGGGCGAAGTCGGCGTTCTCGGCGAGGAAGCCGTAGCCGGGGTGGACGGCGTCCGCACCCGAGCGGCGGGCGACCGAGAGGATCTTGTCGATGACGAGGTAGGTCTCGGCACTCGTGGTGCCACCCAGGGCGTAGGCCTCGTCGGCGAGGCGGGCGTGCTGGGCGTCGCGGTCCTGGTCGGCGTAGACCGCCACCGAGCCGATTCCGGCGTCACGCGCGGCCCGGATCACGCGGACGGCGATCTCTCCACGGTTGGCGATGAGGACCTTGCTGATACGCGGCATAGTTCCCCACCCTATTGCGCGGTCCGCGCCTGCCTTTGGCTGACGTGCACAAAAAGGACCAGGAGGCGCGAGGCAGAACCTACAAGGACCCGGCGGTCGCCGAGGTCCACAGCTCGTGCCACGGCACGCCGAAGCCCCGGACGAGCGACCGCAACACGGGCACCGAGAGACCCACGACGGCGCTCGGGGTGCCCTCGATGTGCGTGATGAACGCGGACGCACGACCGTCGATCGTGAAGGCACCCGCGACCTCGAGCGGCTCGCCCGTCTCGACGTAGGCCGAGAGTTCGTGCGGGTCGAGGTCGTCGGCGAAGGTGAGGGACGCGCTCGCGACCCGGCCCGCGCCTCCTGACGGGGCGTCGGCGGTGACTCGGGGAGCGCCGCCGCGGTGGTCCACCAGCCAGTGGCCCGACCAGAGGGTGCCGTGGCCGATCTCGGCCATGCGACGCCACCGGTCGAGCGCCAGCGCGGGCTCGTGCGGTTTGCCGTGCACCTCGCCGTCGAACTCGAAGGCGCTGTCGCCCCCGAGCACCAACCCGTCCAGGGGGCGGCCGTCGACCACGGTGTCGAGCACGGCCTCGGCCTTGAGCCGGGCGAGGTGCTGCACCGTCTCGGCCGCCGTGAGGTCTCGGCCGAGACGTGCCGACTCGACGGCGACCGCGGCCTCCTCGTCGACGCCGGGGCTGATCAGCACCGGCTCGATGCCGGCGGCGCGCAACAGTGCGAGACGGGCGGGGGAGGTGCTGGCCAGGTAGAGCGGGACGGTCATGCCGCCCAGCCTGTCAGACTCGACGCATGGGAGACATGCTGGGCCGCGAGGTCGAACTGGACGTGACGGGCATCGCACACGGGGGCATCTCGGTGGCCCGACTCGACGGGCGGGTGGTGTTCGTGACCGACACCCTGCCCGGCGAGAAGGTCGTGGCGCGCATCGCCGACGACCGCAAGAAGGCCTTCTGGCGGGCCGACACGGTGAGGGTCCTCGAGGCGAGCGAGCACCGCCGACCACACGTGTGGGGAGCGGCCGCCCTCGAGGTCGATCCGGCCGACCGCGCCGGAGGGGCCGAGTTCGGGCACATCGAGCTCGCCCACCAGCGCGAGCTGAAGCGGCGCGTGGTGGTCGACGCACTCACCCGGATGGGCGGGGTCGCCGACGCCGACGGACGGGTCTCGGTCGAGGCACTGCCCGGCGACGACGACCGCGGCGGCACGGGGTGGCGCACACGCCTGCGCCTGCACCTCGACGCCGAGGGGCGTCCCGGTCAGTACGCCGCGCGCTCGCACCGGGTCGTGCACGTGCCCGACCTGCCGCTCGCGTCCCCGGAGGTCGCCGAGGTGGCGCCGCTGGGCGATGCCTTCCCCGGCGAGGAACACGTCGACGTCGTCGCCCCGAGCGTGGGAGGCGCGCGCCTGATCATCGGACGTCAGGCCCGCTCGACCATCACCGAAGTGGTCGGTGACCGCGAGTTCCGCCTCGACGACGGCGGGTTCTGGCAGGTCCACCGCGAGGCCGCCGCCACGCTCACCGCCGCCGTGCAGACCATGATCGACCCCGAGCGCTTCGACCCGAAGGGTGCCAACCTCGACCTCTACGGCGGGGTCGGACTGCTCGCCGCCGCCGTGGGGGACCGGTTCGGTGCGGGGACCCGCATCACGAGCGTCGAGAGCGACGAGCGGGCCACCGAGCACGCCTCCGAGAACCTGGCCGAGTGGATCGGTGCGTCGGCCGTGACCGGACGGGTGGAGCGCTGGTTGCGGCAGACCGCGTCACAGGCCGGCGACGCCGAGCGCGAGCGCCTCGCGGCCGCGACGGTCGTCCTCGACCCGCCCCGCTCGGGTGCGGGACGCGACGTCGTGTCCGAGATCGCGGCCCTGCGCCCCGCCCAGGTCGTCTACGTCGCGTGCGACCCGGTCGCCCTCGCCCGCGACGTCGCCCTCTTCGCCGAGCGCGGCTACGAACTCGACGCCCTGCAGGCCTACGACCTCTTCCCGAACACGCACCACGTCGAGACGGTGGTGCGCCTGCTGCCGGCCTGAGCCGCCATCCCGTTACGATGTACCCCGTGCACGCCCGGGATTCAGGGACCAGGGCACACGCCGACAGAAGGATCACCGTGTCAGACCTCACGACCGAGACCCCCACCGCCACCCGCGAGACCGTACCCGTGCGGGTCGCGGTCGTCGACGACCACGAGTCGGTGCGTCTCGGCATCCAGGCCGCCTGCCAGAACGAGGGCTTCGAGGTGATCCTCACCGCGGCCGGCGTCCAGGAGTTCGTCGAGAACCTCGCGGGTCGCGAGGTCGACGTCGTCGTCCTCGACCTGTCGCTCGGCGACGGCTCGACCGTCACCGAGAACGTCAAGCGCGTCCAGGCCACGGGCTCCGCCGTCCTCGTGCACAGCATCGCCGACCGGGTCGCCTCGGTGCGCGAGGCGCTCGCCGCGGGGGCGGCCGGGGTCATCCCGAAGTCCTCCGCGACCAAGACCGTCATGGCCGCCGTCGCGACGGTCGCCCGGGGTGACGTGCTGAACAACCTCGAATGGGCGAGCGCGATCGACGCCGACCGCGATTTCGCCAAGGCCCAGCTCGGCCGTCGCGAGCGCGAGATCCTGCACCTCTACGCCTCGGGCCTGCCGCTGAAGCTCGCCGCCCAGCAGCTCGGCATCGGCTATTCGACGGCCCGCGAGTACCTCGACCGCATCCGGGTCAAGTACGTCGAGGTCGGCCGACCGGCACCCACCAAGGTCGACCTGCTCCGTCGCGCCGTCGAGGACGGCATCCTGCCGGGGCTCGACGCAGACGGCGGCGATGGCCGTTGAGGGTCGGCTGAGCGCCCCGATCCCGCTCGGAGCTCTCCGGCCCCCGCGCAATCCGATCAGCCGCGCCCTGCTCGACAAGGTGCTGGGGCGCATCATCGCCGCGGCCGGACTCGTGTTCGGCCTGCAAGCACTGCCCGGCATGATCGGTCAGGTCGACAGCATGCAACTCGCGTGGGCCTGGGTCATCGGCCTGGCGATGTTCGGCGGGTTCTTCGCGCTGGTCGTGGCGAGCCTCGTCCAGCGCGGCGTCACGACGGTGGAGGCCTTCGTCGCCATCGCCTACCTGATCGCCCTGGTCACCTGGCCCCTCGCCGTCGACGACCCCAGCGAGGTCCAGTCGAGCGTGCCGTGGCTCTGGTACCTCTGCACCGTCGCGACGGCCTCGGCCGCCTCGGCGTTCTCGACCTGGATCGCCACCGGCTACCTCTTCGTCGCCCCCGCCGTCTACGGCTTCATCCGCCTCACGCCGTCGGGCGGCGCGGTCTCCCCGCAGCGGGCGACCCTCGACTCCGTCTACGCGATCCTGCTCGGCGGCGCCGTGCTGATCCTCGTGGTGATCCTGCGCCAGGCGGCAGCGAACGTCGACCAGGCCCAGGCGACCGCCGTCGCGCGGTACTCCGAGGCCATCCGCGAGCACGCCACCGAGCTCGAGCGGGTGCAGGTCGACGCCATCGTCCACGACAGCGTCCTCACGACCTTCATCCAGGCGGCCAGGGCGTGGTCGCCGGACGAGCGCGAGTTGTCGACCAACATGGCCCGGAACGCGATGTCCCACCTCTCGGCCGCGGCGAGCACCACGCCGTTCGACGAGTCCGACACCACGATCGCCGACATGGTGGACCGCATCGAGGCCGCCGTGGCCGACCTGGGTGTCGAGGTCGAGCTGCGCCGGGGCCCGATCGAGGGCGACGGCATCCCGTCCACGGCCGCCGAGGCGCTCTACTCGGCCGCCGTCCAGGCCCTCGTCAACAGTTCGCAGCACGCCGGCGACGGGCCCGGTGTGGAGCGCTGGGTGCGCGTGACCCGTGACCAGGCCGGCCTGACGACCGTCGAGGTCGGCGACACGGGCAAGGGCTTCGAGCCGACGACGGTGCCGACGGAGCGTCTCGGGGTCCGCGTCTCGATCCACGAGAGGCTCAACAACGCCGGCGGGCTCGCGACCATCGACTCGGCACCGGGTCGGGGGACCCTCGTGCGCCTGCGGTGGCCGGTCGACGCTCTCCTCGACGGCGGCCGGACCCCCGACCGTTCGGCCGACCCCACCGACCCCACCGACGCGGCGGGCGCCTCGGGGGGCACCACGTGAGGGTCTCCGTGCCGCGGTGGCTGATCGTCTCGCTGGCCGCGGTCTTCTCGGCGTACCACCTGGTCCTGGCCGCGGTGTCACTGGACCGGTTCACCGATCCGCTGCCCGTCGTCGCGTGCATGGCGTTGTACGCCGCGGCGACCGTGGCGGTGCTGTGGCCCAGCAAGCACGTCATCATGCCCGTGTGGATGGCCTCGTTCTGCTTGGCCGTGAGCATCGTCCTGCCGCTCGTCGTGACCTCCGGGCTCGACAGCTCGGTGAAGAACGGCTACGCCACCTGGTACGTGGCCGCCGTGGGCACGCTCATGGTGATCGTGTCCACGAGGCGTCGACAGGGCTTCGCCTGGCTCGGGGTCGGTTTCATGGCGGTGCACGGCGTGCTGTGGGCCGGGCTCGAACAGATCGCCGACCTCGGCATCGTCGGCAGCGTGGTCTGGGTCGCCTTCAGTCATGCGATGTCGAGCACGCTCACCCGCGCGGGGCGCGAGACGCGCGAGTTCATCCTCGCCGAGCACGAAGCGGCGGACTGGCAGGCCGCGCAGGAAGCCCACGTGAACGAGCGTCAGTACCGGTTGCTCCAGACGGGTCGGACGGCGCGGCCGATGCTCCAGACCATCGTCAGCCGACACGGCGACCTGACCGCGGCCGAGCGACAGGAGTGCCTCAACCTCGAGGGAGCGATCCGGGACGAGATCCGGGGCCGGCGCCTCCTCGACGACGACGTCCGTCACGAGGTCATGGCGGCGCGCCGCCGCGGAGCCGTCGTCAGTCTCCTCGACGAAGGAGGCATCGACGACCTCGGACCGACGGATCTGCGACGGGTGCATGGCGTGCTCGCCGGGGCCCTGCGCGAATCCGTCGCCGATCGCATCATCGTCCGGACCGTTCAGGGCGGGGGAGACGACGCGGTCACGGTCGTCGGGCTCGGCTCGGCAGACCTGTCGTCGAGCGCGCTGGGCCGCGGGGTCTCGGCCGACGCGGACGAGGACGACGACGGCGACGAAGTCCAGCTCTGGCTGCAGATCCCTCGCTCGGCCCCCTGATCGTCCGGCGGCTCTCGGCGCGGCCGGCACCCACGACGTGAGGAAGGGCCGGACGATCGTCCGGCCCTTCCGAGACCTCGAGTCAGGGCGGCAACCCGAATGCCGCCCTGACTCCCCCCGACAGCGACCCGTTCACCCTGGTCGGCCCCTGCTCGGTGGTGTGACTCGACGAGACACCCGGCACCAGCAAGCATGGTCGTTCCGGGACGCGTGTGCAGTCGTCATTTAGGAGGACAGATGGGTGAGGACGGCCGTGCCCATCGCCGTTCCCGGGGCGTCAACCCGCGAAACCCCGCCAACGGCCCTCGCCGGACACGATGGACGGACGGGGTGCACGGGCCGAACGCGTCCAGGCCGACGTCGCGGTTCGCGAGGACGTCGTCGCCGCCGCCTCGGCCCGGCCTGCCTCGACGGCGGCCAGCAGTGCCGTCACCGCCGCGAGCTCGTCGGGCGTCGGATCTCCGGCGACGATCCTGAGCAGGGGTGTCGACTGCTGCTCGACCGCGGCGGTGGGGCGGTCCGTCGCGTCGGGGGACGCGGCTGCGTGGCGCCCGCTCACAGGGGGATGTTCCCGTGCTTCTTCGGCGGCAAGGTCGCCCGTTTGGTCTTGAGTGCTCGCAGCGCCTTGATCACGGCGACCCGGGTCGCCGCCGGTTCGACGACGCCGTCGAGTTCGCCCCGCTCGGCGGCGAGGAAGGGGCTCGCGACGTTGTAGGTGTACTCGTTCGCGAGCCGCGTGCGCACGGCTGCGACGTCCTCGCCGGCCTCGGCCGCCGCCTTGATCTCGTTGCGGTACAGGATGTTGACGGCACCCTGCCCGCCCATCACGGCGATCTCTGCCGTCGGCCAGGCGAGGTTGATGTCCGCGCCCAGCTGTTTCGAGCCCATGACGATGTAGGCGCCGCCGTAGGCCTTGCGGGTGATCACCGTCACGAGCGGGACCGTGGCCTCGGCGTAGGCGTAGAGCAGCTTGGCGCCGCGACGGATCACACCCGTCCACTCCTGGTCGGTGCCGGGCAGGTATCCGGGCACGTCGACGAGGGTGAGGATCGGGATGTTGAACGCGTCGCAGAAGCGCACGAAACGGCTGGCCTTCTCACCCGCCTCGATGTTGAGGGTGCCGGCCATGGCGGACGGCTGGTTGGCGATGACACCCACCGGGCGGCCCTCCACCCGGCCGAAGCCCACGACGATGTTGGGCGCGAAGAGCGGCTGGACCTCGAGGAACTCGCCGTCGTCGACGACGTGCTCGATCACCGTCATCACGTCGTAGGGCTGGTTCGGGCTGTCCGGGATCAGGGTGTTCAGCTGTCGATCGTGGTCCGTGGTCTCGAGTTCGACCGGTACGTCGAAGACGTGCGGGTCGGCCAGGTTGTTGTCGGGGAGGTACGACAGCAGGGCCCGGGCGTAGTCGAGGGCGTCGTCCTCGTCGCTCGCGAGGTAGTGCGAGACGCCCGAGACCTTGTTGTGGGTCAGGGCTCCGCCGAGTTCCTCGAAGCCGACGTCCTCGCCCGTCACGGTCTTGATGACGTCAGGCCCGGTGACGAACATGTGGCTCGTCTTGTCGACCATGATCACGAAGTCGGTCAGCGCGGGGGAGTACACCGCGCCTCCGGCCGCCGGGCCCATGATCAGCGAGATCTGGGGGATGACGCCCGAGGCGGCCGTGTTCAGCCGGAAGATCTCGCCGTACTTGCCGAGGGCGACGACGCCTTCCTGGATCCGCGCCCCGCCCGAGTCGAGGATGCCGATGATGGGCACCCCGGTCTTGAGGGCCAGCTGCATGACCTTGATGATCTTCTCGCCCGCGACCTCGCCGAGCGAGCCGCCGAAGATGGTGAAGTCCTGCGAGTAGACCGCGACCTGGCGGCCGTGGATCGTGCCCGTGCCCGTGACGACCGCGTCACCGTAGGGTCGCTTGGCCTCCATGCCGAAGGCGTGGGTGCGGTGCCGGACGAACTCGTCGAGCTCGACGAACGAGCCCGGGTCGAGCAGCTCGTCGATGCGCTCTCGGGCCGTCTTCTTGCCCTTGGCGTGCTGCTTGGCGATCGCGGCCTCGCCGCTGGCCGTCACGGCCTCGTGATAGCGGGCCTTGAGGTCGGCGAGCTTGCCCGCGGTGGTGTGCAGGTCGGGCGCGGCGTCGGTGAGGGGCGCGGAGTCAGGAGTCACGCGCCTCACTCTACTGACCGACCCGCAGCCATCCGTTGGAGGTTTCCACGCGTGGACGCCCCCGGACGTCGTAGGAGTCGTCAACGGCGGCCCCCTAGGCTGAGTTGATGGCCTTCCCCCTCAGCACGTCCGTCAGTCCCCGACTCGTGGTGCTCGAGTCCACCGGGTCGACCAACGCCGACCTGCTCGCAGCCGTCGACGAGCCGCACCTGGCGACCTGGCTGACGCTCGACCAGTCCGCGGGGCGGGGCCGGCTCGACCGACGGTGGGAGACCGCGCCCGGTCGTTCCCTCGCGGTCAGCGTGCTGCTGCACCGGGGCGACCTGCCGGTCGACTCGCTCGGCTGGGTGCCGCTCCTCGCCGGGGTGGCCATGCGCGCCTCCGTCCGGGGTGTGGTCGAGAGCGGCGACGTCACGCTGAAGTGGCCCAACGACGTGCAGGTCGACGGTGACAAGGTCAGTGGCCTGCTCGCCGAGCTGCGGTCCGACGCGAGCGCCGTGGTCGTGGGTGCCGGGGTCAACCTCACGGTGCCCGCCGGCGACCTGCCCACCCCGACCTCGACGTCGCTCGGTCTGCACGGAGCGCGGGGCACCGCCCTCGAACTCGCGGACGCCGTGACGTCGTCGTGGGTCTCGGGCCTGGCACGACTCGTCGGCGACCTCGCCGCGGCCCGGGGCGACGCGGTCGCGAGCGGCGCCCTGGCGTCGGTCCGCGCGAACTGCGCGACCCTGGGACGCGGAGTCCGCGTCGAACTCCCCGGAGGCGCGGCCCTGGTCGGCGAGGCGGTGGACGTCGACGAGGCGGGCCGGTTGGTCGTGCGTTCCGCCTCGACCGGCGCGCTGACGGCCGTCGCTTCGGGTGACGTCACGCATCTGCGGTATGAATGAGCCTGTGAGCACCGACGGACCGCAGCCGACCGAGTACGTCGTCGCGCGGCTGCGGCCCCACGCCCGCGTGCTGTTCTGGCCGTCGCTCGCGCTCGTCGGCATCTGCGCCGCGACCGGTTTCTTCGGTGGTCGCTTCGACGTCGAGTGGCAGAACTACGTCGTGTTGGGCGCCGCCGTCGCCCTGATCGTGCTGCTCTGGCTGGTGCCCGTGCTCATCTGGCTCGGCAAGCGCTACGTCATCACCTCGCGGCGCCTCGTCGTGCGCAAGGGACTGTTCGTGCGCACCCGTCAAGAGCTGCTGCACAGTCGTGGGTACGACCTCACGGTGCGCAAGAACTCGGTGCAGAGCGCGTTCCGCAGCGGAGACGTCCTGATCAACACCGGCCTCGACCGTCCGCTCGTCCTCTGGGACGTGCCGTCGGCCGACCTCGTCCAATCGACCCTGCACGACCTGATGGAGTCGAACCTCAACAGCGTCG
>Ga0265798_10003843_pt1 | contig 21095 bp, 24 predicted proteins | sample P3T30metagenome_FD_192430 | JGI IMG/M metagenome (GOLD analysis project Ga0265798, IMG submission 192430) | Plant litter microbial communities from East Loma Ridge, Irvine, California - P3 T30 | ecosystem: Environmental > Terrestrial > Plant litter > Unclassified | place: USA: California... | reverse complement strand
AACATCCTGCTGGACAAGCAGATCATCACTAACGAGACCTTCACCGCGCTGCTACTGATGGCGGCGGCCAGCACCATGCTGACGATCCCGCTGGTGCACCCGAAGCTGAACCAGGCGCAGAATCGGGCGCTGGTGGAGCAGGCGAGTTCCTGATGTGATCTGCCGGGCAGGCGTCTAGGCCATGCTCCGGAAGGTCGCGCGCACATGCTCGACGAATGTTTCCGGGTTTTCCATTGCCGCAAAATGGCCACCGCGCGCGGCTTCGCCAAAAAAGCGCAGGTCCGTGAACCTCGACGCCGCCCACCGCCGCGATAGACGCATCTGCTCTGCTGGAAACATGCTCACGCCTGCCGGCAGCGGAACCGGGGCGGCGGACATGCCCTGCGCCATCTCGCGCGCGCCTTCCCAATAAAACCGCGCCGAGCTCGCTCCGGCGTTCGGCAGCCAGTACAGCATCACGTCATCGATCAGGTGGTCCAGCGCGATCGCGCGTTCGGGATCGCCACCGCTGTCCGTCACGTCCTGAAACAGTGCATACAGCCAGCTCGCCAGGCCCACCGGCGAGTCCGCGAGGGCGAACCCGACCGACTGCGGCCGGGTGCACTGGAGTGTCATGTAGCCGGAATATTCCTTCTCGTAGCGCGCAGCGTCGTGCAGCATGCGCTGCTCTTCGGGCGTCGCGTCCGCGATTTCCTGTTCTGTCGGCTGGAACATCACCATGTTCAGGTGGATACCCGCCAGCCCCGGCGCCCGCATGTGCGCGAGTGCGGTCGTCACGGCTGCCCCCCAGTCCCCGCCCTGCGCTACCCAGCGGTCGCCGTAACCGAGTCGCCGCATCAATTCCGCGAACGCGAGGGCGGTGCGGCCAACACCCCAGCCCGGACCGGTCGGCTTATCGGAAAAGCCGAAGCCGGGCAGGGATGGAATCACCAGGTGAAAGGCATCGTCCGCCGCGCCGCCGTGCGCTTGCGGCTGCGTCAGTGGACCGATCACATCGCGAAATTCCAGGATGGATCCCGGCCAGCCATGGGTCAACAGCAGTGGCGTGGCGTTCGCGTGCGGCGAACGGATATGCAGGAAATGAAAGCCCAGCCCGTCGATGACGGTACGGCTGCTCCCCCAAGCATTGAGCGAGGCTTCCGCGCTGCGCCAGTCGTAGCCGTCGCGCCAGCGGTCCACCAGGGCGCGGATGCGGTCGAGCTGCGGCCCTTGCGATCCATCCTTCACCGTCCCGGCATCCGGCCACCTGGTGCGCGCTAGCCGATGGGCGAGGTCGTCCAGATCGGCTTGGGGAACCTGGATGGGATATGCGTCGATTGCGCTCTTCATAGCGTTATCTCGCCCTGTTCGGTGCTGCCCCAGTAGTGGATGCGCTTGGCGCGAACGCGTATCATGACGATCCCCGGTGTCTCGATACCTTGCTGGAACCACCGGTCTAGGCCTGGTGTCCAGTGCGCTGCAAAACCGGCCTTGTCGCGAATCAGTTCGGCCATGCCTTCCACTGCAATGAACAATGGAGGCTGGCCCCCGGGCCCTGCGGAACCGGTAAAGGTGAGGCCAACCCGGGCGTCCCGTTCGATGTCGGCGACGGTACGCGCCTGCGCATAGGTGAAGAAATAGCTGTCGCCGTCATAGTCCACCTCGCCGTTATTGCTCATGGGGCGGCTGGCGAAGGCGCCTTCTTCCGTTCTAGTGGAGAGCATGCCAAAATCGATCTTCCGCATATTGTCAGATAGAAACTTCAAACGCATGTCCATAGTGAGCACCCATTGTGATAAAAGAAACTAAACTATACCATGCAGTTCAGTTCTACGAGGATGCGGCGACATGGCGTTGAATTCAGAGAACCCGCCGACCTCCCGCAAGCGCGGCGGCCGGCCTTCGGCCGAGCAGGCGGGGGAAGTGGACCGGCGCATTCTGGATGCGGCAACAGTCCTGTTTCTACGCGCCGGGTTCGATGCGACCAGTTGCGATCAGGTGCTGGCCCTGGCCGGCGCCGGCAAGGCGACCCTGTATGCGCGTTACGCCAACAAGGACGCCTTGTTCAGCGCCGTCGTGCGCCGTATGGTCGAGCAGCGGACACAGCCCGAGGCGGATATACCGTGGGACATACCGGTGCGGGAGCGGCTGCGCCTGGTCGGCATCAGCCTGCTGCAACATACCCTCTCGGAAGAATCGATCGCACTGATGCGTATCTGCATTGCAACTGCGCAGCGACTACCCGAGCTTTCGGAACTGGTGGACCGCCAGGCCCGCGACGGCGCCGTGGCCTGCCTGGTGCGCGCGCTCGCCGGCCAGGCTCCGGCACCCGGCAAGACGGAACTGGCCACCGCCATCGCGGAACGCTTCATCGACATGGTCCTCGTGCCCCAGCAGATGCGCGCGCTCATCGGGGGCGACCGCGTCCGGCTGGACGCTGCGGCGGCTTCTGGAGTGGAGGATGCGATTGCGCTTCTCGAACGTGCGGGGCTTCTGGAGGCGTTTGGTGGGGGGCAGGATACTTGAAAAAGACAAGGGCTTACATCGCTGTAAGCCCTTGTTTTATTTGGTGCCGACTGCAGGACTCGAACCCGCCACCTGATGATTACAAATTAGCAATGAAAACAGTATGCCTTTGATATTTAAGGATATTTTACCGTAATCTGCCGGAATCTAAAGTACTTTGTCCTCAGTAATTTAGCGTAATTTTGTGAAAAGTTGAAGAACTTGTAGATGTACTGAATTTGTACCCAATCTGCCGGGTGTGCCACATTTCTCTACAAGCAAGAATGTCACATCTGTGATTTCTCTGCTTCATATAATTGTAATTTTGAAACTTTTCCGAGTTCATCTGAATGATTGAGGTCGAATGGTGCGAAAAGCCTTGACTATGGGCGTACATCATGACTATCTTATTCGAAATTCGCGAACGCCGAACAGAGGGATTGAGATTATGCTGAAGAGTCAAGACATTTTAATCTGCTTAAAACTGTGCAGCTTGCATCTGCACGACACGAAACTGAAGCAGGGGCATCGGCCAGCCTCCGCCGCACTTCTGAGTGCTTCGGCAGGGTGGGAGGCTGACCCTATCGAAACTGCTCAGCACGAGCTAAGTGGCGATTTATCTCAGCAAAGCCAGCTCGAGTGGACATATGCAACACTCTCAAAACGTCTCGGTCTAAGCGCTTCAGAGTGCAACGAGGGAGTAAAACGGGCGTTAACTTGCGGGCTACTAAGAAAATCAAGAATAGGTACAAGACCGCTACCGGCCGGTAAGGCGTTAATAGAATTTCTCGTTCACGGTCTAAAATATGTGTATCCTGGACAAGAAGGTACATTAGCTAGGGGAATCCCTACAGGATTCGCAGCACCGGTACTTTCATCCCAACTTCATAGCGCCGGTGAGCACATATATGTATGGCCAGACGCCCGCGGAGCGACAACCGGACTAGCCTTACAACCTATCCATAAATCCGTACAAATCGCAGTGCGCTACGATGTAATATTGTATGAGCTCCTAGCGATGATTGACGCGATTAGATTTGGTAAGTTACGTGAGGCAAAAATGGCATCAGAGCTACTGACAAAAGAACTAGAAAATCTATGAATCCGCAAGAACGACTGATTACTATGCTGGAACAAACCGCAGCAGCACTAGGTACCGAAATTTTGGCAAGCTCTGCATTTGTGGGCGGTTGCGTTGTTGGATTGCTTCTGAGTGACGAGTTTACAAAAGAGCAGGTTCGAGCAACCGACGACGTGGATTTAATAGTGGACGTTCTGAATTACGCAGCTTACGCGAAACTTTCCGAAGATTTGCGTGCTCGTGGCTTTAAGGAGTCTATGCACGAAAGCATTCAATGCCGCTGGCGACTAGGAGAATTGATCGTCGACGTAATGCCAACGGATGAAAAAATTCTGGGATTTACCAACAGATGGTACGCAAAGGCAATCGAATCGGCAGTGTGGCATGAGCTACCTAGCGGGCACCGGATTCGTGTGGTTAACGCCCCTTATTTTCTAGCGACGAAAATAGAGGCTTTCAGAGGCCGCGGAAATAACGATTACCTAACAAGCCGAGACATAGAGGACATCGTAGCCCTTGTTGACGGACGGGAAGAACTGCTCGGAGAAATTGCCGAAGTTGGCGAGCCCCTCCAGACATACGTAAAAGAGGCTATCGGGGAATTCTTAAAAAACGGGGATTTCGAATATTCAGTTCAGTCTGCAGGCAAAAGCAATGACGGCCGGGCCGAAGTTATCTTCTCTAGATTTGACGCGTTAGCGTTGGCTTAAAGAACTATGAATTATCATTGGAACTGGTTCAGCTATACAGGGAATGATCGGCCAGAAAATCAAGATTATGCAGGGATAGCTGTAGTTCCGAATTTTCTTTTTGCCATCATAGCAGACGGCGTATTTTCCAATCAGAAAAGCGGCGAACTGGCAAAAGATCTTGTTCATATTTTGGTCGATCGCGCAATATCACAAGAGAAAGTGCCATCAAGTGGAGACGTTCAACATTGGATCAAGGACGCTTTTCGAGATTTGAAGCGTGAAAAGGACCCAAAATCGTCCACTTCGTTTCTAGCAGCGACATTCTCTCGCGATCGAATTTTGCATACAGTCCACGCAGGAGATTGCAGAGTCGGTATGTTAAATTCGGAAGGTGGTATTGTTTGGAGAACCCGAGTGCATTCCTTGGCAAACGCGCTTCACGCTTTACCTGAGGATGAACTTCGTATCCATCCAGCACGTAACCAACTTACACGTACTTTCGGCACTAAGCGTCTTTGTATCGCCGAAACAACAGAGCTGCATTGTGAATATCCAGGCGGTGCGGCACTAGTTACAGATGGATTTTGGGCTGGCTTACCTATTGAGCTTCAAAAAACGGCGTTCTCTTCAGCATGGAAAGACAAAGAAATTTTTGATGACGATGTAACTCGTCTTTCAGTTCAGTGGACAGATTATCCAGTAATCAGAACAGCTCCAGCTGAAAGTCTCTATGTCCGAGAACTAACTTGAAAAATAATTAATATTGGATTGAGCAAGGGCCTCAAATTTGTCCAGACAAACATACGATATTAGTGTTAAGGCATGTGTTCGAATACTCATTATTCAAGCGATCCGTTTTTATTCAGTTGGAAAGCAATGTGAGACTCAAGCTCGTGAAGAGTAGAATCATCTAGCCACTCATCATGTACTAGAGATCCTCGGTAAGTGATCTCAAGGGGAGAGATTCCGAACTCATTCACCAACTCGAGAGTAACCTTGTCTAATCTTCCGCCTTTTAAACACTTATTGAAGTCAAAAATGGCGTCTCGCGAGGAATCTACCAGCACCCGCCCAGTTGATGATTCTGTCAACGGCACATCCACGAATAGAGCGGATCGAACACGGGCGTGGCCAAGCTGAACCTTACCTTTAAAGTAGTCAAGAAATTTAATGACGTCAATTCGGATTTCTTGGGCAAAGAAATCACCGTCTAAGGCTGAAGAAATGTTTAATACAAGGTCTCGTAATGTACGAGGCGGCTGAGCAATCCGCATAAGCTTTCTGCCATTAATTTCAAGGATAGTAAAAATCGTCGTTGAGTATCTTGTAATGGTACTCGATACTTCTTTACCAAACGGATCAATCTGTACGTCGCTTAGCTTGAATTCCTGGATAAATTTTGCAGTTACGGCGGATCTACTTATTTCAAGAAGTTCAAACCCACAAAAATTGATCTCAGGAATGTATTTTTTCTCTTGAAGAAGAGAAGGTACGCTTTTTAACGGGAAGCTTGTGCTAATTTCAACCCACTTGAGTCTCGTCACGACGTTCCTCCAAGAGTACTAACTCGCTGGACTGCTGCTCTTGCTGAAACTTCAACTAGCTTGCCTAATTCCCGATCTTCTGCTGTTCCAAATTGCTTTCGGCGCTCACTGAATTTTCCATCTTGTTGATATTCATAGTAGCCTTTGACCAAATAAGAAAAATTGGTGCATGTTTCAGGTTCAGAAAATTGCGCCTCGAACTCTGCAATGTCGGCATCAAAATTTGGATCGCGAACTCTCCAGATAATTTTGGAAATATAAAAGCCTTTATCAAGAAGCTCTTTAATTTCTGTAGATTCAAGAACCTGACCGCCTTTCAAACTTGCGCGTGAAATATGGATGCCAAGATCAGATTCTTCGCTCTTCCCGTAATCGCTTTCGCCATCTTCTTCTAGTTTAGGCGCTTTCTTTTTAGGGTTGAAAAGATACACGTCCGTTACATCGTACCTCTTATATCCTGGAACGCCGTCAATGAGATAACGGAAAAAACTTGTGCGCAACTTACTGTCGCGGAACTGTTCTAGATTGATTCTATCAATATCAACTTTTCCTTGAGACTTGCTCTCAATATTTGAAATCAATTCACTGCAGATCTCGGCAACTTTTTCGTTTTCTGGCCCTCGTACAACTAATACATCTCCTTCCCGCTCAAGAGTAACAATCGCTTCTTTATTTTCGACCTGGCGAAAATCGCTCTTGTTGAAATGTAGCTTTCGGTACCGAACCAGTACTTGAATTGATCCGTTACCGTTGACAGTGATACTGGCTGCATCGCTGGCCTCCTTCAATTTCGCCACTAGTTCGTGCGCTGCTGCCTCAACATCCTCATTAGTCGCGGTCGATTTAACTCGGATTGAAGTTAATCTTTCCCTACGTTGCACTGTGTCAAACATGCGGGCCAAACTTTCGAAATCTTCATAGTCGTGCATTAACCGCGCAAAATGTAAAGCTAGCGTGTGCCTCGGCGTCGACGTCGAAATGATAATCCCATGCTTAAGAAAGAGGCTTCTGAGATCATGAGCAGTAACTGATTTCTGATTTATCGCGTCGAATAAAGCCTTATCTGTCGGACTATAAATGCTTCCAAGAATCATTCTTACTCATCCCATCCAACATTAGTTTTAGAAAATGATTGCTTTGTTATATCAAGAACCTGGAAATCAATCATTTCGAGTTTAGATTTTTGATATTCGTCATTGCCCCAATCTTTGACATACGCATCGATCGCCCGAAGATAGTTGCTCTTAATCTGCTGATGCGGCGAATGGTGTGCAACTCGAATTCTTATCTGGTTATCTCCGTTTAATAATTGATAATTGGACAGAATGTCGAAAAGATACATAAACTCGTAATGTGTTGCACCGGCACGATTGTAATAGATCACATACCCTTCACCAAAAGTTTGCTTAAGCGAACGCACATCCTCATCGTATTTTGCGACTGCATCATGTCCGATAATCATATAAGGGCCGCACATTAACTCTACGGTTGCAGGCCTGTGAAAGCGTTCCAAATGAGCGCGATGTAGTTTCTGATCAGGATAATAAAAGAAATAATCCTTAACCGGGAATGTTCCCTCGAAATGCAAACGCTCTGTATCTTTTACAATTGTTTGCAAGTATGCAATTGTTTTTGGTTCAAGTAAGTGAAGAAGCTGACCAGCTTCGAGCGGTAGATTATTAATGTTTCCGCCAGTGACTTGGTCTTGGTCGTCATCCTTGGCGGGGGTTAGAAAGCGCTCGAAAGTACCATCAAATTCTGCGTCGTGGTTATAGACGAATAGGAGACCTCTTATCTCGGAAGTTCCTTCTTCTTCGATATCATATCTTTCTCTCCATTCGGGACTAACGCGAGCGCAATCAATAGTCTGTGCAAGCGACTTCAGAGCTGCTCGAACGTTAGGAGCACCCATGGACGATTTGGCGTAGCTCTTAAGGTCCGTGTTAAGAAGTATAGTGCGGTTCAGGTATGGATCGATGTATTTAAAGACAACATCAGTCGGATGAGTATGCTTTTGCTTTTTGTTCGCACGAGCATGTTTTTGCTGCTTTACGCAGTCAAAGTTCCGATCCTTCGGTGGAAGCCGAGACCATCGAAACCTCTTCATAAGTTCTTTAGAAATTTTTTCTGCGATTTCCGCAGTTGGACCAGTTTCTCCTGCCATTATTTCCCCTATACTTTCGGTTACGGAACAATAACATACTTGAGCGGGCTAGGGCCAGGTCCTCGCGAAGACCTTCGTAAGGCCCTGCGTTATACCACTTTTGCATAAACCAGCTTATCTTATTGGTGCAATTCAGTGATGGAAGAGAGATCTGTATGTCAACGATTCAAGAAGCAAGAGAGTACGTATTCAGCCTTGTTCAGCTGCCTGCCCTGAAGAGTGCCCCAGCGAGGTGGAGGCCGCGCATGCCTTGTCTTAGCACAACAAATACGTTCATTGACGGTACTCTCCTATTCCGCCTGGTCGAACCCTGCCAGTTCGAGGTAGGCTTTCATTTTGCCAACGGTTTCCCAATGCGCTAGATACTGTGAGCGATCCCAAATCTCGCCGAGCGTAGCGCCGCCCTCATCCATTAAAATGATCGCCCGCTCTAAGTCGGTCTCGGCCATATGCTGATCGACAAACTCCCACACCTCGCGTAGCTCCCTTCGACCATCGAAGGCCTTCAAATTGTCACCTACGGCGGCTCGAATAATTGCCATGCTAGTTCCACGTTTCTAGGTTGGTGCTGATCAAGCACGGGCTGCGATCTATAGCGCCAATTGGCGGCGCTTTCCGCCTTGCCCTGTTGTTGTGAGGTGGGAGGCTCGGTCGACGATGCTTTGACAAACGAACAGGCAGCGTCTTTATAAACTCAAAGGGGAGAACATGAATCAAGCTTCCAATTACTTTACAGTAGTCCAGGCGGAACTGCACGCTCTGGGACAGTCTGTCGTTCTGACAGATGACGAGCGTGACATTGTCGATAATTACGAAGCTCAGCAGTTCGGCGTGCGTCAATGCGAGCAGCATATTTGCGAACAGCGAAAATAAGCCAAAAATTCGGTCTAAAAGTGCCTACCCTGCACTTTTCGGGGAGCGGAATCATTAAAATAGCGATAAGGTTACCCAGCCGGCCGTAACCATTCAAAACAAGGAATCACATGGCACTATTCCAAAAAATTGGGCGCTCGATATCGTATCTCGGCCCGCGCGTGGGCGCTAAAACCTGGATCTTTACACTTTTTAAGGATAACTTCTTGCCGAAAGTTGGTACTGCATTGGCGGTATGGCCGGTCGCGAGCATTGTCCTGTCTATGATGGTCGCGACTACTGCCGATCCTGTAGTAGGAAAAGTCCCAGCTTCGGTTGTAACCAAAGAGATGGCAGTAAAACTTTCCGAACTGACGTTGGTAGCGAATGAATGGTGGTTGATTGGCGCTGTTATCGGAGTAGGCGCACTATGGTGCACGTCGATGATCGTTCGTGCGGCTTATAGCGAGTGGAAGATTGAAAACCAATACCTTTTCAAATTCGGGCAACTTGGTTGGCTTTTCGCGGCCGTCGCGCAAGTTCTTCTTGGAGTCATCCTCGTTCCAGTCGTGATCATCTGGGCTCTGCTTTGTATAGTACCCGGCGTTTCAACAGACATATCCGTGACGAGCACCTTATTCCTTACTGTCGCCTATGTCGCGGTAATCGCTGCAATACACTATCTCGCCTCTGTCGACAAGGAAATTGCCAACACGATCATCTACATTGTGGAAACGCCAACAATGGAACCAGCTGCGGCGTCTGTCCTCATGCTCGATGCCATGAACAAATCGATTGAGGGCTTGAGCTGGATTAGCAGTCCAGAGGTCGTTTCCCTCAGTAAGGATGGCCTAGTCGTAGTGACCCTGCCATTTCTGTATGCGGAGGCGAAATGGCGTAATGAAGAGTGTGCGCAGCTCGGCGCACGACTCAAATTATCGGAGCAGGCATGGGTAAATAGCGGACACAAGATTGTCCATCGTCAAGCTCCACCGAAGGTCACAAAAAACATCGATCCGTTCGTCGGATCGTCGCCCAAGAAGGCTTCTTCCAAGCCAGCACACGCAAGTGCGCCAATCGCATAGGCAGCAGTAGCGTTTGTACCCTCGGTAGAGAAGCTCACATCAACTGTAATCTGAACTAGCCTCAGCATGCAGCGGCCAGGCAGCAACGCAAAAGCCCCCGTTTCAGACGGCGAAACCGGGGGCTTTTTCTTGTTGGTGTAATTTGCCGTGAGCGCGCAGGTAGCGATGTTGATTATCCGCTACGTGAATTTTTACATCGCCTTTGGTGCTGCAAGCCGGTTCGTGACATACGGTCCCAGCAGCCGAAGCGTGAGATCAACAAGCTCCTCGCGGTTTTGTAGAGACATCGAAGCGACCTTGCTGTCGATTTTCGTGACTGAAGCCATTGCATCGAGCAGCGCGCACTTTGCCAGACTGGTGGCGTTCGCCGCCACCAATAGCGGGCAGTGGTCATCCGTCTCCGCTAGCAGCCTCGCGGCGATCTGCTTCTCGTTGCAGCCTCATCCACACGCTCATTTCTTTCGTACGGCGCTCCATCGAATTGGATACGCCGGCCTTGTGTGCCTTCACGCGCGAGCCGAAGTTCGATGCCATGCTGTCCGTACTGGCAATAAAGTCCATCTTAGGTAATTCGTTCAAGGCTTGGTTTTGATGCCGGAGAGATGAGCGTGGGAACCCTTGGGAAGTTGCGGCCGAGAGCGTCGACTATTGAATAAAGGCCCTCTTCTGGATCCAGCACATCGCGCCTACAAATGCTTCCTATGCCGATGAGCGAAGGCTTTTCCAGCCACCCTTCTCACCGGCCCCAGACCTCGTTGAGTAGCTCGAGGCTGAGCATGAAATCGCTGAGCACTCGACCCTGCAGGACTGGCACCGGCGGTCGCAGCATGTTTGCTACGACCGTCGAGTTGCATGTCCTAACCAGTTCGTTCTGCCATGCGTACAAAATCTGAAGCATGCCCTTCAGGAGCGTTGCAGTTGCGCGAACGTGGTACTCGACGGCGCGCCGGTCGTCGGCGATATTTCTTTCACAACCCAGATCTGCTTGGTTGTACCAGCTGCAGCCGCTCAGGTTCGCGAACGCCCTGTACCGGCTGAACGACCATGGGACTGCTTTCGATCCGAAGCAAACTGTGCTGAACATTGCCCGATCCAAAGGGGATAAATATTGTTCTATGGAATTTTTCGTGGCACCATGTTCATAGAAACATGTACCTATAAGGATGGTATGGCCAACATTAATCTTTACCTGCGCGAGCATCTGACTTCGGTATCGAAGCATGTCTCGGTGTCTCCGAACATTCCGGAAAAAAAGTTGAATAACGCAGTGGTCGCTTTTGGATATAAGGGCCAAGCGGCCAACGTCATTGCCCTGTATGACAACACGTTGTTTGGCAGTGGCAAGGATGGCTTGCTCTTCACAGGCGAGCAACTGATCTATCGGCCGGCTTTCAGCGATCCCGTCAGCATTCCATTCGAGTCGATGACGGTCGTCGAGTACAAGGAGGTCATGACTGGGAAGAACAAGGACAAGCCCGAACCCCGCGTGCTCGTCACGCGCAAGGAAGCGTCCTCGGTCCAGATCGATTCGCTTCAGGACTGCGATTACCGCAAACTGGCGGAAATCTTGCAGAAGGCGATCAGTGACTACGACGAATTCAAAGATCAAAAGCAGATCCTGCCGATCCAGGACATGACGCCGGAGCTTAAGACGGCCTACGTCAAGGTTATCATCAACATGGCGTTCGATAACGACGGCGTTGTCGATGACAAGGAGCTTGCCGAAATCCTGCTCCTGATGACACGTATCGACATGGACTCTCCGTCGCGCATGGCCTTGCGGGTATACATGGCGAATGAGGGCGGACTCACGCCGACCTTGGAGCTCCTCAGAGCGATTGACCAGCACATTCCTGAAGGCCAGGCAAAATCGGTCCATATTTCGCTGGTAAAGGACCTGATCAACACTTATTTCAGTACCGCGAATGAAGACATCACGCAGTTCGTATTTTTGAAGAAATATCGCGACCTGTTCCGTGTCAGCGAGGACGAAATCGACCTCGCGATCGAGGCTATTCGCTGTGACCGCCAGTTCCTGAAAGAAGACATCCCTGATGACCAAATAGTTGCAACGCTGAAAGCGCTTTCTGCCAAGGCTGCCGCCGTGGGAACACCGCTAGCTGCCGTGTATCTCTCCGGTTCTGTCATCGGTTTGTCAGCTGCAGGCATGACGTCTGGGCTGGCAACGCTGGGCATGGGCGGCATGCTCGGCATGTCCGGCATGGCGACCGGCATCGGTGTTGCCGTACTGATCGGTGTCGGAGCCTATGTTGGCGTGCGCAAGCTGACAGGAGCTAACGAACTGACCCGCTTCAAGCGCCGCGAACTGATGCTGCAGGAGGTTGTCAAGCTGACACAGTCGACCATTTCGATGCTGGTCCAGGATCTCAATTTCGTGACAGTACGCTTGAATGAAACTATGCTCGCCCACGGCCTCCAGGACGCGAAGATTCGGAAGCTGATGGCTCTGATGACGCAACTAACCGGTGCCGGCGCGGTACTCGCAGGGCGCAATGAAACGACCCAGGCCAGTGCCAACAAACTGAAATGCGCGGCTTACCTCGATGAAGGCAAGCTCAGGTCGCTCACGCGCGAACCGACCAAGATCGAGTTCTTCGACGTTGTGCGTTCCCACTACGAAGAGCGCGAAGTCGAGGAAGAGAACAAGGATGGGATCAAGGAAAATGTCGTGAAGCTCGTCCTTAAATCTGGCTATACGAGTAGGGACCTAGAAGAGCTGGCGCGTACTTTTGACGCGATCGGCTACTTTAAGGTCGGCGATGTCTTGAAGGGCGCCGCCAGCGACGCCGCTGAAAAAGCGAAAGAAAAACTAGCGGGACTGTTTTCGTGACCAAAAAAGTGAAGCTGGACGACGAGGCCCAGGCACTCGTCGTCCAACGGCATCAACTTGATGCAGCTGGCTTTCAGGCCGGGAAAATCGGGCTGGCGTTGGTCCAGCTTGAACAGTCCCAGCAAAATAATGACGCATTGCTGGACCAGATGTTGACCCAGGCCGAAGCCATGCTGGACTCGGGCATCACGCTCGTTGAGGCCGATACCGGAACCGACGCCGCGCGCCAGCTATTCACGGACGTGTTACTCGACGCGGATCTGCCGCCGGTACGTAATGCCATGCAGCCACTCGGATTGCTGGACAGTGTCGCCATCGACCGGCATGCGGACTGGAGCACGTATCGTCAGCAAATGCATGCCTATGCTACCCGCAACGATATCGACATCGATGACGATCCGTTCAAAAAATTGATGAGCGATACCCAGCGCATCGCCCTGGAAAAACGGATAAAGGACGAATTCAGTCTCAAGAACGCGCAGTGCGACAAATACGACTACATGATCGCCGGTACGTGTGGGCTGATAGGCGGATTGATCGATATGTTCTTCGTCGGCTTGCCGGGGAAAGGCAAGCTCGGCGAACTGGCCGACGGCTTCACCGACGGGCTCGTACAAAAATTCGCCAAGGCGAACGGCTGGAAGGGGGCACGAGAGGGAAGCGATCCAGTCGCCAGTGCAATCGGTTACCTGGAAAAGAATTACAAGGTCAATTACGATCACCGCCATGGGGGCGATGTCGGCAGGGCATTCGACATGAGCACCAAAAATCACCACATCAAGAGCCTGGCTCATTCTCCTGACCTCGTGGGGCTGTTCTTTTCGCTGCTCTCCCAATTCACCAGCACCGCGCACTTCGTCAGTGACGGTAAGCTGATTACGGTGGACACGACGACATTCGAGCTGCAGGGATCGAACCTGGTCTCGAAGCTTTTTGCTGGATTCACCAACTGGCTGGGACACCTGTTTTCGGACATGGCCGGGTCTTCCGGCGCAACGGGACGGGGCTCGGGCATTCCCATGCCGTTCTACTCTCTGCTGCAATTCGTAAACGTCGGTGAGTTCGGCCAGCATCGCCAGAGTTTTGCCACGGTCGCCGTCAAAGTATTCGAGCAGGGGTATGACCTGCGGCATGGCATAGCCCTATCCAATCCCGTACTTGTGACGGAACTACTGACGCGCATCATGTGGTCAGTCAAGCAGGCGTTTTTTCATCACAAACCGCTGCGAGAATGCCTGCCCCTGGACAGCAATCCGGAATTACGCAGAATGCTAATGGTAGCCCATGGCTCGCTGTGCTTGGTCGATGCCGCCGATGCCGCCGTCCGTTCCTACGGTGACATTACACAATTTATGCTGCGCTCAAACTTGGTCGCTTGGGCGCGTTTCGGTACGCTGGCATTGCGGGAATTGCGAGCATGGTATGCGGTGGGTAGCCTCGATGTAGAGGCAGTGGACGCGTACCTGGATCGGGAATATCGCAGGATGCTGGGTTGACTCAGCGGCGGCGGATAAAACAAGCACGCTATCGAGGGATCGCGTGCTTGTTGGAGCCCAAGTAAGCGAAGCGAAGTTTGAACTTGCGGGCAGCGGATCAAAAGTCCGGATTGTCTCCCTGAAGATCCCAGATTGCCGCAGCCTCGTGGGCACATTACTCAACTTTCTTCCGGCGACGAACGATCTTGCCTGGAGGCCTGACCGTCTGCGTAATCGCAAGACTCACAGAAGTGGCTTTTCCGGAAGGTATGTCCGCATTCTTCGCAACGTTTGAAGTGCTTATAACCACACGCGACGCAGTAGCCCCTGGAGGCGAGCACGAGGTCCGACATGCAGTTGTCGCAATCGTCGCTCACGGCCTCGCATCCGTTCTTGGTCGCACTAACGTTCTCACCCCACGCCCAATCGAGGAACGCCGCCTCCATCGCGCTTGCGTACCGTTCAGTGGCTCCGCACGCGGCGCAGGCAAATCTGATCTCCTTTAGCGGCGCCGTTGGGTCGACCGGCGAGACGAGGTCGCTCTCACACGTTCCGCAGAGGTAGTGGTCGACGGCGATGGTCAGCAGTTCAGGGTAGGGCCAGTTTATCTGCCCCATGCGGTCGTTGCAGGCCTTTTTCTCAACATCGTGGATGGCCTTCTCCTGCAACACCATTTGCCAAGTGTCGGGGTCAAAGAGCGAAGCCGCCTCAACATCCATCTGTTCTCGGCAGAACCGGTTGATCAGATTGACGGCGTTGGCGATGCTTTCTCGGATTGCCTCGACGGGCACGTCAGCCACGTAGTGCTCGATCCGATTTCGCTGTTTGATGATGCGGTCCATCTCCTTAAAGTCGAACCGGATTCCGACCAGTGCGAAGCGGTCCTGAATACCTTGGTAATCGATCGTCTTGTCGCCCTTGGCGGCCCACGAAGCCCGGCCATCTTGCCAGACCAGCTTGAAGTCCTTCTTGATCAGCGTCTCGTCCGGCGCCAGCTGAGCCAGCTTTGCCTTGAACAGCAACAGGATGCCTGCACTGATGTTTCTCAGTGCGGACAATGGTCGATGCCTCCCTTCGCTCTTATAGTCCTCGATCCCCAGCGTGATCGATGCGATGGCATTAGCGAGGATGTTGTTCATCGCCGCCGCCTTATGGAGTGCCGCCGGGAGCCACTAGCGACGTGTCGATCACGCCGCATGCGAAATTGACGTCGTCGACGATAACCTGGAACCAGGTAGGTTGGCCGGCATCCCGAGCACCTGCTCTTTAGTTTCTGATTCCATGTCGGTCATCCTTAACGTATTCGTCACGTCCGCTTTGGCTGATTGCGGACGGTCGGAACGGCTCAGTGTATCCGGCGGTTGCCTATAGAGCAACTAGCGGGTTTTGTTAGGCGTTTTTAGTGTTTCTGAAACTAACCCGATACTTTGTGTGCTGAACTGAGTTGATGTGAGATTCGCCGGCGAGTGCCTATCCTGCACTAGTCTATGATGCCGACAATTTCTTGAAAATACCAAGGTTTTCAAGCGCTGGGACTTGGTAATACCAAGAACAACCGCGTCTTCTATGCAGGAAGCACTACCACATGTGGTTCTGTAAATGGCACAGTCCGAAGGATTTGTTGGGTTCGCGGCCGCACCTTGCGTCCGCCGTGGCCAGCAGTGAGGTGTTAGCTGCTAATGTAATTTGCGGCTTGCGCACCCATCACCTCGGATCGAACCGCGAGCGCGCCCTGCGCGCTTCCTTCAACCGTTCGCGCAGATATTTATTTTAGCTTTTGCTCCGGAAGATTATGGCGCTTCCACCATCATGTCATGTTCTTTGAATTCGGGCCGGCATCAAATCCACTGAGTCACAGATCAAGCGGGAGGCGTCCCTACTTTAGCTATACGATTTGTTCACAAAGAATAGCTATGGGGCAGGTTTGTGAATGTTAGCCAGAGGACGCATGCTTAGCCGCGTAGGCGTAGGCGTGGGCGTGCTTTATTAAGTCGTCCAAGCTAGCCGTGCCATCGATGTATCGCTCTTGTAACGCCAAGTCCTCGGCGTCGGGATGCATATCCTCAATCGCGAAGTTGGCGCGCACTAAGGCTACGTGCTTGCGGCGTAGTTCTTTGGAAGCATCCACATTATGTCCCGTTCGAATCGTAATCAACGAGGACGATCTTACGGGTCATCGCGCGGTAGTAGTCGAGAGAGAAGACATTGTTTTTCGGCATGTCATCGCCAGGGTATGCGAAGCAACGCTTGCCGAAATCTCCGTGCTCGTTAATCCATTGGCGCTCGGCTTCGGAGACCGGTTTCACCTTAAGTTTTTCCATAACGATTTCCTATGATTCGAAGGCAGTCACTCTCAACCATCCGATAAGATTTCAGTTTGGGTGGTCTACGGAACGCTTGGTAGTCATAATGCAGCAAAGTTGACTTAGAGGAAACGCAAATCCAATTGCACCGTTGGCTCTGGCGGATAACTTTGCTTCATCCTCTTTGGGGCGGATTGGCCCCAGCCTACGATGACAGTGAGCGGCATTTTGAACCGCGCGGCGCCATTGTAATCCTTCATAAGCTATTAGCGCTCGAGGTCTGGTTCTTGCGGTGAGCGAATTTGCTTGCTACGAACTGCTTGTTCTTTTTGCAGCCGTTGCTGCTGTTGCTCGTGCTTCTGAGCGTTTCGTGACTTCGCCGTATGGACATCGATACCAGGCATCTCACTCAGAAATTTAACTACTTCGACTGCGAGTCCCCGATCTCGTGATTCCGTTGACCGGGCAAGCTCATGTGCCAGACCCTCGTAGGCTTTGAGAGACGCGCGCAACAGTCCAAGCGCGCGGGTGGATGGCGATAGAATTGTCCTGTCCCGACTGCCTTCACGTTTCGTTCGATGGATGTCCTGCTGACGTTTCGCGGGCCTGTTAATCCCGCGTGCGAAGCGAGGCGTCGCGTTCGCTTCGATTCCATGCGCTCTTAGCTGTTCAGCGAATCCTTCACGCCATCGCTGAAGATCGGTCTTTCGCGGATTCAGCCGCGTGCTATCAATTCCTAGGGCCTTGACACATAAGTGAAGATGCGGATGCCGTTCATCGTCATGCGTCGCAAATACGAACTGGTGGTTCGCGGCAAATTCGGATTGTGCAAATTCGCGCGCAGCATGAGTTACTGCCGCACGGTCTGTGCCTGGCGGCATAGACAGCACTATGTTGAATGATTCGCGCTTTGTACCGTCTTCTGGAATCCCATAGAGCCCGCTCTTCCATTCGTTGCACAGGTCGCGGAGGGCGTTACTCCCCTTGATCAATTCGCCGTTCTCATTTTCCAATTCAACTTTGCCATTCCTCGAAATATACTCGAAGTGAGCTCGAACCTTGTTCATGCCCTTGCCATTTCCGGAGATCTTTACCATGACCTCAGGTACTTTCTTAGCGGTCAGCGCTGCGATTTGACGAACTCGGTTCGCTCTGGTGCTGTCGCTGGCTCTGCGGCTGAACCTTGTGACGGCAATCAACAGACCGGAAGCGCTTTTTCTCGATGGTCGACTTTGAACCTGTTGGTAAAACAAGCGTTCACCCCAGTCGGCAATTGATGCTTCATCCCACGCGCTCATTTCAGCGTCCAACGATCAATGTTGGATCGCATGATTGCCGCGACTTCTTCAGTGTGTGTAACGATGAAGCGGTAAAGTTGCTCGATGCATTCAATTTCGGGAGGGGCGCTGCCTTTGTTTGCGTTCATCCAACGAGCAATTTGATTCAAATTGCGACCCACGGCAAGCAGCTGTGAATTGGACTTTCCCAATGCCTGTAATTCGTGCAGTCCAAGCTGCGGTGTCCGAGTCAAGTTAGCGCGAATCAAGTTAACGATCCAGGCGTTCGGCGAATTCCCGACTTGGCGGGCAAGTTCACCAATACCCGCGAATTCCGTGGCGGTCAGGCGTAGTTCAACCCTTCTTCGCTCATGATCTGGGTTCTCATGTTCGATCTGAAATTTGCGCCACTCATTAGCTCCCCTGTTTGTTACCTTGCGGATGACGGCGCGCATCGCCTCGCTCGACGTCGTGCTATTCGCTGCGCAAAATTTTAGCCATTGGGCCTTCATCTCAGCGCCGAGGTAGACGCTTAGCACGTTTCCAGTGGGCCGATAGCTCGTCCCTAAGGCTGGCGTTTCAGTTGTCATGCTGCGTTTCCTTTCCTCTCATAAGCGCGGCCTTGGCGGTTGCGATGGCAGCAAGTGCAACGGCCTTTGATGGAGGCGCGGTCTCGGATGAAATATGTTGAGAGTTCGCAGCTTGTTCAAGCCGCTTGCGCCTTGCTGCGACAAGTACGCCCCCCGTAGGCTCGAATTTCCCATCGCGGAAGCGGCGAGCAATTGATCGGAGCCATTGGATAGGACTTGTTCTAATCGAGCGACTCTCCATTGCTGCGCATAGCTCGTCTAGAAGCGCTTGCGCGGCGACTTGCTCGATTCCCAACACTATCGACCTGGCGGCTGCGCGCTCGTCCGGCGCGAGAGCAGCTGGAAAATGTAAATCGAAACTGACCCGTGCCAGCCTGCGTAGTGGTGGTTGTTCTGAAGATTCATATGGTGGTTCTTGGGGCGACACGATATTGTCACCCTCGGGCCTGACAGCAGCTGTCGCCCCCGCCTCTGACAAACTGTCACCCTCGGATTGCGTGTTGGTCGAGGAGGGTGACAATTTGTCGGGGTAGGGCGGATTGCCGAGCTGTAAGCGGTAGCCGTTCGATTTCTGGCGTCCGGTGGCCGAGAAGCGGCTCGTCACAGTCAATAACTTATTGACTGTGAATTCCTGAATTACGCGCTGGACCGTGCGGGTCGAAACGCAACATTTTGAGGAGACTCTGGCCACACTGGGCCAGCAGACGCCGTCATCGTCAGCCGCATCAGCGAGTGCCATCAATATCAGTTTCGGTCCTGGAGCCAGCCGTTGGTCCCATGCCCAGTTCATCGCCTTGATGCTCACGATGATGTATGGGCATTGTCGAGGATTTGACCGAGGACGCTGGCTTTGAAGAGGATTCGCCGACCAATCTTGACCTTTGCCGGCTGTAATTGACGAGCCAAATCCGTATTACCACTCATGGCAACTCGCACGCTATCAGCGCTCTTGCGCTTGAACAGCTCCGCAACTTGAGTTAGGTCCAAAAGGACCCCAAAACGCGCCACCAATATTTCTTCCGTTGTCATATGAAGCCTTGCGTAATTAGCCTGTTAAAAACCTGCATTCAGTCTAATTGCACGAAAGCTGCGTATCAACAGAGTTGGAGGAAAAGATTGCTTAAAGCATTGATTTTTAAGGAAAAATGGGTAATTCCGCCAGGCGAAACGTGCAGATTTTTCGAGCAAAAGCTGGAAGTTTTGCTTTGCAAAACCTCTGGCTTTTGAAAGCAGGTTTCTCTTGTTTTTCTTGGTCCCAGGGAAATTTATTCATATAAACCAAGTACTTGTGTTTTTGGTGAGAATTAAGCTGTCGAATGTGTAACCTGATCCCGTTACTGCAGGGTACGGGAGATGAAAAATATCTTTCATCGGTTGTTGTACTTTTGCAACAAATGAGGTTTGTGTACCTATTTTTGGAGGGTATTTACGCTCTCCTTCGCAATCCTGTCGAGTTTTGCAACTAGATCTTCCGCACGAAGATGCGTGTACCGCCGCAGCATCTGCATTGATTTATGACCGCTGATAGAGGCGACTTCTTGATCGCTTAGACCGCCCTCAACAAGGCGGCTAACGGCTTCATGGCGCAAATCGTGAAAGTGCAGGTTATCGATGCCAACTGTCTCCTTGAGATCGCCCCAGATCTTGGTGAACTGGTATGGGCGCCGCTTCCCGTCGCGCCCGGGCTCGCCGAAGAACACCAGATCGGTTTCAGTTGGGCGAAGTGGATTGTTGATTGCACTTGAGAGGGCAGCGGTTGCGGCAGCTGAAAGCGGCACCGTGCGCGCTGTGTTGTTCTTCGTGTCCGCAAGTCGCGCAATTCGACTCTTCAGGTCAACGTGCGGCACCCGAAGATTCAAGATTTCGGACTGGCGCATTCCGGTCTCGATGGCTAGCTTTACGATCCATGCCAGCATTGGGTTGCTGTAACGGTCAACGGTTTCCAACAACCGCCTCTCTTCGTCGGCGGATAATCGACGGTCGCGCCCTTTTCCAGGGCTCGGCTTTCGTATCATCGTTACTGGATTGTGCGTAAGACCAAGCCCCCATTCCTGGATGGCCACAGTGAAGAGGTTGCTCAGCATGGCAAGCTCGATGCGAACAGTATTATTGGACTTTCCTGTACCGATGCGATGATCGCGGTACGACGCCACTAGCTCGCTACTCAGCGCAGCCAATGAGTATTTTCCGAGAAAGCCAATTAGGTGTTGAGCGGTGATTTTCTCGCTGCGCTGAGTCCGTTAGCTTCTTTGTCGGAGTGACTTCTTGCAGGTAGCGCTCCAAGGCGCCTCGAAGAGTCATACGCTCCGAGCCGCTGCGCGATATGTAAACGCCGCGAACCATTTCATCCTCGATTCGGCGCGCCCAATCAATGGCATCGCGTTTGAGGCGGAATGTCTTAGAAACGGTGGGCCAGCCCTTCATGCGCACAAGCGCTTTATGGGTGCCAGAAGGGGTCGAAACGATGGTTGCCATGTAGCCTCTGTGACTGCTGAGTGTACTGAAAATGTACTTTTAGCGTACCACAAAGACAAATGCCTTACGGAAACTATCCGTAAGGCATTGTATTCAAAGCTAATTTTTGGTGCCGACTGCAGGACTCGAACCCGCCACCTGATGATTACAAATCAACTGCTCTACCTGATGAGCTAAGTCGGCTTAATCTTAGAACAACGATTATACGCGATTTGATGCGCG
>Ga0265798_10003842_pt1 | contig 21104 bp, 15 predicted proteins | sample P3T30metagenome_FD_192430 | JGI IMG/M metagenome (GOLD analysis project Ga0265798, IMG submission 192430) | Plant litter microbial communities from East Loma Ridge, Irvine, California - P3 T30 | ecosystem: Environmental > Terrestrial > Plant litter > Unclassified | place: USA: California... | reverse complement strand
GTTCGCCCGGCACGGATTACAAGACGACATCGGCATGACTTCGGCATGCCGCGAAACGAGAGCCCTGACCGACCATGCACATCCCTCCCACCGCCGCGTCACCTGCGCCTGCAGCGCCAATGCTGCAGGCGACGCTGCTCGACGGTCTGCTGGAAAGCGCAGGCGACGCCGTGTTCCGGGTGTTACCTTGCGGGACGATCCGGGCGGCGGGCACCCGCGCCCAGCGCCTGTACGGGTACGCGCCAGGCTGCTCATTGGTCTCGCTCGTGCACGAGGTCGACCAGGCCGCCCTGCACCACGCGCTCGACGGCGCCGGCACGGCGCTTGAAGCGGCGCTGGTCGAGGCCCGTTTCCGTGTCGGCGAGCGCGACATCTGGTTTGAGCTGCGAATCGCCCAGCTCACGACCGGCGACGATGCGCAGATCCTCGTGATCGGGCGCGACATGTCGTCGCAGCATGCCACCGAAGAGCGCCTGCGCCATATGGCGACCCACGATGCGCTTACCGAATTGCCGAACCGCCTGCTGCTGGCCGACCGCATTCGCATGGTGATCGCCAATGCGCGCCGCTCCGGCCAGGGTTTTTCAGTGGTTGCGATCGGCCTCGATGGATTCAAGAAGGTCAACGACGGCCTCGGCCATCCACTCGGCGACGCGGTATTGCAGATGGCCGCCGCGCGCATGCGCCGGATCTTGCGTGACAGTGACACCCTGGCGCGGGTCGGCGGCGACGAATTCGTCGCCGTGCTGCCCGGCACTTTCAGCGAGGGCCAGATCAAGCTCGTCACCGGGCGCCTGATGGCCACGCTGCAATCGCCGTTCGAGACGGGCGGCCACACGATCTATCTGGGCGCCTCGATCGGTGTGACGGTGTATCCGGACCACGCCGAAGACGAAGTGCGCCTGGTGACGCTGGCCGACGCCGCGCTGTCGCGCGCGAAAGAAACGGGCAAGGGCCGCACGGTGCTCTACAAGCCGGGCGACCAGGGCCCGCCCGAGCACGACATCTCGCTCGAAGCGGCCATGTTCAGGGCCGTGCGCGAAGGCGAATTTTTGCTGTATTTTCAGCCGATCGTCGACGCCCGCACCCGCACGATCGAAGGTTTCGAAACCTTGATGCGCTGGAAACACCCGACGCTCGGCATGGTGCCGCCGGTGCGCTTCATCCCGATCGCCGAAAGCAATGGGCTGATCAACCTGCTGGGCGCCTGGGCGCTGAAGGCCGCTTGCATGCAGATCCGCCAGTTCCAGGAAGCGGCCGGACGCGAGCTGTACATCTCGGTCAACATCAGCCCGCGCCAGTTCCGCAGCGACCGCTTCCTGTCGGTGCTCGACGACGCGCTGGCGCTGTCGGGCGCCCAGGGCCACCAGCTGGTGCTGGAAATCACCGAAGGCACCCTGATGGTCGACCCGACCCATGCCGAGACGGTCATGGCAAAAATGGTCGAGCGCAATGTGCGCATTGCAATCGACGATTTCGGCACCGGCTACTCGTCGCTGGCGTACCTGAAACGCTTCCCGATCTCGGTGCTCAAGATCGACCGCGCCTTCGTGAAGGACCTGCCGGCATCGCAAAAGGACGCCGCGATCTGCAAGGTCGTGCTCGACCTGGCACGGCACCTGAGCCTGTCGGTCGTGGCCGAAGGCGTCGAAACCGAAGACCAGCTGACCTGGATGGACGAACAGGGCTGCCATTATGTGCAGGGCTACCTCACCGGCAAGCCAATGCCGGCCAATGTTGCCGTCACGGCCCTCAAGGAAAACCTCTACACCGCTCTTCTGCCGGCCGACACCCGGTCCGGGAAATCATGACCATACCATTGAACAGCGCGCGCCCGGCGCAAGCGCAAGCCACCCTCGCCCTGCTGTGGGAACGCATCCGCCGCCAGGGCGACATGCCGGGCTTTACCAAGGCGATCAATGCCATCCTGGCGTCGATGCGCGGCGAGGACGAGCGCGATTTCTCGATGACGCAGACCGTGCTGTCCGACCCCGTGCTCACCCAGAAGGTATTGCGCCTGGCCAACAGCAGCATGTACGCGTCGTTCGGTCAGCACGTCAACACGATTTCCAAGGCAGTGCTTGTGCTCGGCACCGAGAGCATCGGTCACCTGGCGCTGGGCCTGAAACTCATCGAAGAGCTCGGACGCAGCACGCCGGACACCGAGATCGCCCACATCGAAATGGAAAAAGCCGTGCTGGCCGGGATGGTGGCGCAGCAACTGGCCCAGGGGGCGCACTGGCGCAATCCTGAAGAGGCCGTCGTCTGCTCGATCCTGCACTCGCTGGGCCGGATGATGATCACCTTCTACATGCCCGAGCGCTGGAACCTGATCCAGGAAGCGGCCGCCGGCGACGACGACGACACGGCTGCGGCCCTTGACCTGCTGGGACTGAGCCTCGAGGAACTGGGCCGCGCAACGGCCGCCCACTGGGGCCTGCCCGGCAATCTGGTGGCCGGGATGCGCCGCGTGGAACCGGGCGAACCCGGCGAAGCCTTCGAGCACGACGACTGGCTCGCGGCGCTGGGCACGATGTCCACCCGCGCCGCCGCTGCGCTGTGGGCCGACGACGCCGCCGGCGCCGAGAAAGTGGCCGTGCTGGCCGAGCAGTTCGCGCCGATGCTGGGCATCTCGCCGGCCAGCATCCTGGCGTCGATCGACAAGGCCAAGGTCGAGGCGGCGGCCGATCTGTCGATCGCGCCATTGTCCAAACCGGCCGAGAAACGGGCGCGCCTGGCCGCCGCGACGCGCAACCGCATCGCTGGCAACAAGATCTTGATGGCTGGGGTGGCCGACATGCGCGACGCCGGCGCGAACGCCACCGCTGGCCAGATGATGTCGCTGGCGCTCGAGACCATGCACAATGGCTTGTCGTTCGCGCGCTCGTTTGCCTTCTTGCGCAACCGGCGCGAAGGCCGCTACTCGGCGCGCCTGGCGCTGGGCGAGAACGCCAAGGCGCTGCAGCCGAACCTGACCTTTGACGATACCTACGAGGCGAACGTATTCCATGCGGCGCTCAGCAGCGACCGGGTGATCTTCATCGAGAATGCGCACGACGCCAAGTTCGCCGCCAAGTTGCCGGGCTGGTGGAACGGCACGCTGTCGGAGGCGCGCTGCTTCATCGTGATTCCGCTGTGCGCGCACGGCCAGCCAGCCGGCTTTATCTATGGCGACTGGGACGACACCTACCCGCAAGTGATCCTGAGCCAGACCGAGTTTTCGCTGCTGAACGAACTGCGCGCGCTGGTCGTGCGCACGGTCGAGCGGCGGCATCAGATGGAAGCGATTGTCACTCGGGTGTGAGCGCGCCAGCGTTAGGGCGCCCTTATGCAGCGTTGGCTAACCCACGTCGTTCCCGGCCTCGTCGGCCACCTTGGCGGGAACCCAAGTTTGTCAGCACAGCCACACAGGTATGCGTTATCGGCTGCGCCCGGGACCTGGGTTCCAGCCTTCGCTGGAACGAAGTTTTTGCGTCGCTAATGTGCTCACTGCACGCCGCAGCGCGACGTCAAACCCGCGGTTATTTGAGCCTGGGCGTCGCGACCTGCACATCGCCGCACTGCGCGCGGTGCATCAGCGCGTGATCGATCAGCACCAGCGCCAGCATCGCCTCGGCGATCGGCGTGGCGCGAATGCCCACGCACGGATCGTGACGGCCAAAGGTTTCCACCAGCGTCGGCATGCCTTCCTTGTCGATCGAGCGACGCGGCACGCGGATCGATGACGTCGGCTTGATCGCCAGGGACACGGTGATGTCCTGCCCCGTCGAAATCCCGCCCAGCACCCCGCCTGCATGGTTGCCAATGAAACCTTCTTGCGTCAATTCGTCGCCATGCTCGGAGCCTCGCTGGGCCACCGAGGCGAACCCGGCGCCGATTTCCACACCCTTGACTGCGTTGATGCCCATCATCGCGTAGGCGATGTCGGCATCGAGCTTGTCGTAGATCGGCTGGCCCCAGCCGACCGGCACGCCACGCGCGGTCACGTCGATGCGCGCGCCGATCGAATCGCCGTCACGGCGCAGCTGATCCATCGCGTCTTCCATCCGCTGCAGCAGCGCGGCGTCGCCCGTGGCGGCGAAGAACGGATTGGCATGCACGTGTTCCCAGCCTTCGAATGGCACGTCGATATCGCCCAGCGCACGCATGCAGCCCACGAACTCGGTGCCGTATTTTTCACGCAGCCACTTCTTGGCGACGGCGCCGGCGCCGACCACTGGCGCGGTCAGCCGGGCCGACGAGCGCCCGCCACCGCGCGGATCGCGCACGCCGTACTTGTGCCAGTAAGTGTAGTCGGCGTGGCCGGGCCGGAAGCTCTCGGCAATATTGCCATAATCCTTGCTGCGCTGGTCTTCGTTGCGAATCAGGAGCGCAATCGGGGTGCCGGTGGTAACGCCCTGGTAGACGCCGGACAGGATCTCGACCCGGTCGGGCTCCTGGCGCTGGGTGACGTGGCGCGAGGTGCCGGGCTTGCGCCGGTCGAGCTCGATCTGGATATCGGCCTCGCCGAGCGCCATCCCGGGCGGGCAGCCATCGATGACGCAACCGATCGCGGGACCGTGCGACTCGCCGAAGGTGGTGACGGAAAACAGCTTGCCAAATGTATTGCCAGACATGGGAGAGTATGTGTGCGGTTTGATCGAAATGGCATTTTAACAGGCCATCCAGGCGGCAGAAATGCACAATCTGCAATCACCCCTCGCTTAAATGTTGCTGGCAGGATATATTCTCAATTCAGCAACTTGTGATTGTCTTTCCCGATTACAAATGCAGATATACTCGCCGTATATATGACAAGTTCATGCCAAGTTCATGCCGAGATCATGCCAAGACTCCCTGGAGACGTAGCACATGCCAGCTTCGACGCCGCCGTCCGGACCGCCCCAGGATGACCACATGATGGACGACCTCGTCTTCGCCCCGGAAGTCGCCACCGCGGCCGCCAGCGTGCGACCGCCATGGCGCATCCTGGTCGTCGACGACGATGCCGACGTGCATTCGACCACCACCTTTGCACTTGGCAACGTCAACATGCAGGGCCGTCCGCTGGCCTTCCTGCACGCTTATTCGGCGGCCGAAGCGTTCGCGCTGCTGCGGCGCGAAAGCGATATCGCTGTCATCCTGCTGGACGTGGTCATGGAACGGGCCGACGCCGGCCTGCAACTGGTGCGCCGCATTCGCGACGAACTGGGCCTGCACGACGTGCGCATCATCCTGCGCACCGGCCAACCGGGCTACGCGCCCGAAATGGAAGCGATCCGCGGCTACGACATCAACGATTACCGCACCAAGTCGGAACTCACCCGCACCAGGCTCTATACCGCCGTGGCGGCCGCGATCCGCTCTTACGAGCAGATCTGCGCGCTCGAGGCGAACCGGATCGGCATGGAGCGCATCGTCGCCGCCTGCGCCCAACTGATGGCGCTGCATGGCGTGCGCGACGTGGCGTACGGCATCCTGGCCCAGGCTGGCGGGCTGGTCGGGCAAGCGGCTGACGGCGTCCTGTGCACGCGGGACACTGGCAGTCAGGTCGGCAACCGCGGCGGCGCCGACGCATCCGGGCGGTTGTGCGTGGTCGCCGCGTGCGGCGCCAGCCGCGACCTGGACGGCTGTCAGCTCGACGGCCATTACGACGATCAGCACGTCACGCGGCTCGCGCTGGCCGCCGAGCAGGCGCTCGCGCAGCGCGCGTGCTCGGCCGACGACGGCATGCTCACCATGTACTTCCCCGGCAAGGCAGGCCGCGATTTCGTGGCCTGCATTCCGCTCGGGCGCACAATCAGCGACGTCGAACACCGCCTGCTGAAGGTCTTTTGCGGCATGGTCGCCGTATGCCTGGATAATTGCGAACTGGTCACCGACCTCAACAAGTCGGCCTTCCACGACCCCCTCACCGGCCTGCCCAACCGCACCCGAATGGTCGAACTGATCGACGCCAGGCTGGTCAAGGCCGGCGACAAGGGCGCCGTGCTGGCCCTGGTCGATCTGGATCACTTCGCCGAAACCAATGACGCCCTCGGGCACCACTTCGGCGACCTGCTGCTGGCCGCGGTCGGCCAGCGCCTGTGTACGCGCCTGGCCCCAGGCCTGGAAATCGGACGCATCGGCAGCGATATCTTCTGCGTGCTCGGCGACGCCGAACTCGTCCAGCCAGCGCAGCTGCAGACGCTGTTTCGCGACTCGTTCCACATCGACGGCCAGGACGTGCAGGTCTCGTCCACGCTGGGGCTGGTGCGGTTGTCCGAACACGACGGCAGCGGCGCCGATGCGCTCAAGGATGCCGACATCGCGCTCAAGCGCGCCAAGCTGCAGCAGCGCGCCGGCCACTTTTATTATTCGCGCAGCATGGGCGTCGAGATCCGCGAGCGCGTGCGCATGATGCACGCGCTGCGCAGCGGCTTCCGGCGCGGCGAACTGTTCCTGCATTACCAGCCGCAGATCGATCTGGCCACCAACCGCGCGTTCGGCGCCGAGGCGCTGCTGCGCTGGCAGCAAGGCGACGGCCACCTGGTCCCGCCCGATCGCTTCATTCCGATTGCCGAATATTCGGGCCTGATCGTCGAGATCGGCGAATGGGTGCTGCGCCAGGCTTGCGCCGAATTGATGCGCCTGCGCGCGGCTGGCCACGTGGCCTTCACGATGTCGGTCAATGTCTCGCAGGTGCAGTTACGCCATCCCCATTTTCTCGACATGCTGCGCCGCGCGCTCGACGACACTGGCGCGCCGCCCGCATTCATCGAACTGGAGATTACCGAATCGATGGCGATGGAAGAGCCGGCAGTGCTGGTCGAAACGCTGGCGCACGTCAAGCGCACTGGCGTGTCGATCGCGATCGACGATTTCGGCACCGGCTTTTCGTCGCTGTCGCACCTGCAGCGGCTGCAGGTCGACCGCCTGAAGATCGACCGCACGTTCGTCACCGAGATCACCGGTTCGGCGCGCGGCAGCAGCATCGCCCAGATGGTGGTGCAACTGGGCCGCAACCTGGGCCTGTCGGTCATCGCGGAAGGTGTCGAGGACGAGCGCCAGGCGCAGATCCTGCGCCAGCTCGGTTGTCCGCTGGCGCAGGGTTTCCTGTATGCGCGGCCATTGTCGCCAGAGGCCTTGCTGGCCTGGCTGGCCGATGAAACGGTCACGCACGCGGCCTGACCGCAGCGGCGATCAGTCCGGGGCGTTCTGTTCGGCCGGCCAGTCGCGGATATACGCCTTGAGCATGCGGTTTTCAAAACTCTGCGCTTCCAGCACCGCGCGCGCCACGTCGTAGAACGAAATCACGCCCAGCAGCGTGCGGGCATCCATTACCGGCAGGTAGCGCGCGTGCTTCTCGAGCATGATGCGGCGCACCTCGTTGACCTCGGTGTCTGGCGTGACCGTGATCGGGCTGTCGTCCATGTGACGACGCACCGTGCCGGCGCCGACCGCACCGCCATTGGCGTGCAGCGCCTTGAGCACCTCGCGAAACGTCAGCATGCCGACCAGGTCGCCGTATTCCATCACGACGAGCGAGCCGATATCGTTCTCGGACATCGTGGTCACCGCCTCGACCAGCGGCTGGTCTGGCGTCACGGTGTACAGGATATTGCCCTTCACTTGCAGGATTTCCGAAACTTTCATGCTGGCCACCCCCGCGCGATCAATACTGCTGTTGGATAAATTTGTATAAGGCATAACGCCGACTGTAGCCTATGCCCGGTAAAAAATCTACCTTTGCGCTGCATCATGGTGCGGGCACGGTTGCAGAATGGTGCAGTGCAGTTTGCGCAACGTTCTGGCGCTGCTAGGATGCGCCTGTTACCAACAGACAGGCTCCCTACCATGCAATTCGAGATCGATGGCCGCACCATCCATTGCCACACCGGCGACACCCCGTTCGATCCGGCACTGCCGACGGTCGTGCTGGTGCACGGCGCCCTGAACGACCACTTGGTGTGGGCGCAGCACAGCCGCGCGCTGGCTGCGCGCGGGTTCGCCGTGCTGGCGCCCGATCTGCCCGGCCATGGACGCAGCAGCGGGCCCGCCCTGCGCTCGGTCGAGGCGCTGGCCGATTGGCTGCTCGCCCTGCTCGATGCGGCCGGCGTGACGCGCGCGCTGCTTGCCGGCCACAGCATGGGTGCGCTGGTCGTGCTGGAAGCGGCGCACCGGGCGCCCCAACGCACTGCAGGCCTGGCCCTGCTGGGCGCGACATTTCCGATGAACGTGGCCGACGCCCTGCTCGCGACCGCCCTCCTGGATGCGCGCGCCGCCATCGACATGGTGGTGGCGTGGTCGCATGCGCCTTCGTCCGACCCGTCGGTGGCCGACGGGGCGCGGGCGCTGATGCGGCGCCTGGCCGATGGCAGCGCGGAGTCCTTGCTGCATATCGATCTCTCAGCCTGCAACGCCTACACCAATGGCGCGACCGCCGCCGCTTCGGTCACGTGTCCGGTCGTGCTGGTTCAGGGCGCCATGGACAGGATGACACCGCCGCGCAAGGCCGGCTTGCTGACGGGCGCCATCCCGCAAGCAACCATCATTACGGTCGAGGCCGGCCACGCGATGCTGCAGGAAGCGCCCGAGGCGGTGCTCGATGCGCTGCTGGCACAGGCCAGGGTACTGGCTAGCTGACGCGCTGCGCGATCTCGGCCACCAGCGCCTGCTCCGGGTCGCCGAAATGCGCGCTCAAGGTCTGGTCCAGGCCGGCCTCGACCGCCTCTTCGACCTGGCGCGCCAGCACGCCGGTGTCGAGCGACAGCGCGGTGGTCGGGCTGGCGTCTTCTTCGCGCTGCACGGCTTCCAGCACGGCGTAGTCGAACACGAACAGGCGGTACACATCGGCCAGGCGCAGCGTTTCGGGATCGGCCAGCAGCACCCAGTGTTCCTGGCTGGCGCGCTTGCGGTGGCGCCAGCCGATCGTCGCCGGCGCCTCATCGTACACACGGCCGACCCAGCCCTCGGTCACCATCCGCTGCAGCAGGCGCTCCAGTTCGTCGTAACCGATGCGCGTGTGGCGGCGGATCTTGCTGCTCGACACCAGCGCAGTGCCGCTGAGCCGGGCATTGCCGTGCAATACCTTCAGGATCGACATCGCATCGACAAAGGCGCCGCCCGGCGCCGCCTGGTACCACCAGCGCTCGTACTTGACCACTGGCAGCGCTGCAGTCAGCACCGCGCCCACCAGCGTGATCATCCAGGTGACATAGATCCAGACCAGGAACAACGGCAATGCCGCCAGCGCGCCATAGATGATCGCGTAGGTCGGGAACTGGGCAATGAACAGACCGAATACCCGCTTGGCGATCTCGAACGCAATGGCGGCGGCCAGCGCGCCCCAGAACGCGTCGCGCCAGGCGACATTGCGGTTCGGTACCGAGACATACAGCAACGTGTAGCCGCCGGTCGTCACGGCGATCGAGGCCAGCGTAAAGGCCAGCGTGGCCAGTGCGCTCGCATCGCGTTCCAGGCCGCCGGTGACGTCGACCAGTTGCGACGTGAAGCTCAGCGACATCGCAAACAGCACCGGCCCGAGCGAGAGCAAGGCCCAGTACACGAGCAGGCGCTGGGCCCACGGACGCGGTTGGCGCACGCCCCAGATCTGGTTGAAGACGCGCTCAATCAGGCTCATGGTCGCCGACGACGTCACCAGCAGCGCCACCCCACCGAGTGCCGACAGGCCGCGCGCCTTGCTGGCGAACTGGGTCAGGTTGCCGCTGATCGTGCTGGCAATGGCTTGCGGCATCAGGTTCTGCACAAACCAGGCATCGATCATCGTGCGCACCTGGCCGAAGGCCGGGAACATCGTGAAAATCGCTAGCACAATGGTCAGCAGCGGCACCAGCGCCAGCGTGCTGGTAAAGGTCAGGCTGCCGGCCACCTGCGGCAGGCGTTCTTCGCGCAGGCGACGCAGCGCGAAGCGCACGAGATCCTTCGCCTCGGCCCGCGTCAGGCCGCGGTCGGCGCCACCATCCGCGGTCTCGCCAACGCTATACGAAGGGTGGTTCAATGGCTGGTTCGGCATGGCGATGGGGATACCCGATTCAGGCCGCGGGCAGGCGTCAACCCGGGCATGTCAATTCAACAAAGCGCACTATAATACCAAGGATGAAGACGATCCCTTTGAGCATCCTGGTTTTGTACTATTCCCGCCACGGCGCCACGCGAAAGCTCGCTGAACTGATCGCCCAGGGGGTCGACAGCGTCCCCGGGGCCGAGGCGCGCCTGCGCACCGTGCCGGCGGTCTCGTCGGTGGCGGAGGCCACCGCGCCATCGATTCCCGACGATGGTTCGCCCTATGTCGAAGCGCTCGACCTGGCCGAGTGCGCCGGCCTGGCGCTGGGGTCGCCCACGCGCTTCGGCAATATGGCCTCGAGCATGAAGTACTTCCTCGACGGCACCGCCGCCCAGTGGGTCAACGGCACGCTGGCCGGCAAGCCGGCCGTCGTGTTCACGTCCACCGGCAGCCTGCACGGCGGCCAGGAAGCAACCTTGCTGTCGATGATGATTCCCTTGCTGCACCACGGCATGCTCGTGATGGGCCTGCCGTACACGCAGCCCGAACTGATGAACACCGCCAGCGGCGGCAGCCCGTACGGCGCCACCCACTGGGCCGGTGTCGATGGCAAGCGCGCCATCACCGAAGACGAGCGCATCCTGTCGATCGCGCTCGGTCGCCGCCTGGCACTGGCGGCCCTTAAACTGCACGAAGGTCAATAATGGGCAAAGGCAGAGTATTCCATATCGGTGCGGTGCTCAGCCTGGTGTGGCTGATCGGCTGGCTGGTGGCGTGGGAAGCGTTCGTCGCACCGCTGCAGCCGGGCAGCTGGCTGCTGGCCCTCAAAGCGCTGCCGCTGCTGCTGCCGCTACGCGGCGTGATCAAGCGCGACCTGTACACGCTGCAGTGGTCGTCGATGCTGATCCTGATTTACTTTGCCGAAGGCGCCGTGCGGGCCTGGGCTGACACCAACCCGCTGTCGCGCCAGATGGCCATCGGCGAAGTCGTGCTGGTCGTGGTGTTCTACGTCTGCGCCCTGCTCTACCTGCGGCCGTTCAAGAAGGACGCGCAGCGCATGGCCAAGGAATTGCTGGACAAGGTCAAAGTGCCGCATGGCTGACACGTCGGCCCACGCCTTCCTGCAGCATCTGCGTGCCCTCGTCGGCGCTGACCACGTCATCACGCATGACGCCGACATGGCCACCTACCTGGCCGACTGGCGCGGGCGCTACAGTGGCCGCGCGCGCGCCGTCGTGCTGCCGCTGGACACGGCGCAGGTCGCCGCGGTCGTGCGCCTGTGCGCAAGCGCCGGTGTCCCGCTCGTGCCGCAGGGCGGGCGCACGGGCCTGGTGATGGGCAGCGTGCCCGATACGTCTGGCGAGGCCATCGTGCTGTCGCTGCGCCGCCTGAACCGCATCCGCGCGCTCGACCCGGCCAACCGTACCATGACGGTCGAGGCCGGCTGCATCCTGGCTGACATCCAGACCGCCGCTGCAGGTGCCAGCATGCTGTATCCGCTCTCGCTGGCCGCCGAAGGCTCCTGCACGATCGGCGGCAACCTGTCGACCAATGCCGGCGGCACCGCCGTGCTGCGCTACGGGAACACGCGCGAGCTGTGCCTGGGCCTGGAAGTGGTCACTGCCCAGGGCGACGTCTGGGACGGCTTGCGCGGCCTGCGCAAGGACAACACGGGCTATGCGCTGCGCGAACTGTTCATCGGCGCCGAGGGTACGCTGGGCGTGATCACGGCCGCAGTGCTGAAACTCTATCCGGCCCCGCGCGGCATGCTCACGGCGCTCGTCGCACTGGACTCGCCGCGCCGGGCGCTCGAGCTGCTCAATCTGCTGCAGGCGCGCTGCGGCGCGGCGCTCACCGGTTTCGAGTTGATGTCGGCCGTGTGCCTGGACCTGGTCGCCAGCCAGTTCCCGGCCCTGCCGCAGCCGTTCGCCGAACGCCATCCCCAGTACGCGCTGGTGGAATTGTCGAGCAACGAATCCGAACCGCATGCGCAAGCCCTGCTCGAATCAGGCATCGGCGCCGCATTGGAACAGGGTGTCGCTCGCGACGCCGTCGTGGCAAAGTCCAGCCAGCAAGCACTTAGCCTGTGGCGCCTGCGCGAACACATCCCGCTGGCGCAGGCTGCGGCCGGCAAGAATATCAAGCACGACATCTCGCTGCCGATTTCGACGATTCCCGATTTCATTGCCCACACCGACGCCGCGCTGGAACGGGCCTTCCCCGGCTGCGTGCTGGTGACCTTCGGCCACTTGGGCGACGGCAACCTGCACTACAACGTCGCCCCGCCCGCTGGCGTGGCGCACGCTGCATTCCTGCTGCACCAGGACGCCGTCAACCGCATCGTGCATGACGCGGTGGTGGCGTTCGCCGGCTCGATCTCGGCCGAACATGGCATCGGCGCCATGAAACGCGCCGAACTGGCGCGCACCAAGTCGCCAGTCGAACTTGACATGATGCGTGCCATCAAAGCCGCGCTCGACCCGCTCGGCATCATGAATCCCGGGAAAATACTATGACCGGGAGTCTGTCATGCGCTGGGTATCTTGCATCGCGTCGTGCGCCATCGTCTGCGCCGTGTGTCAGCCGGCCTTGGCCGGCGCGCTCTACAAGTGCCTTGAAGGCGGCCGCGTGATCTACGCCGACCGTCCATGCAACGGCGCCGGCGCGCCGCTCGCGCTGGCGCCCGCGCCTGCCCCCGATCCGTTGCAGGCGGCGCGCCTGGCCGACGCCCGTGCCACTTTGCAAGCGCTCGACAAGCGCCGCAGCGAACAGGCGCAGCGCGAAGACCAGGCCTTCGAGCGCGCCGGCCGCGCGGCGCTGGCCCTGCGCACCCGTTGCGCCAAGCTGCGCCTGCAGCGGCGCTGGGCCGACGAAGACCTGGCCCGCAGCAGCGATGATGCAACAGCGCTGTCTCGTGTCAAGGCGCGCCGCCTGGCCGAAGGATTGGCGGTCGAATGCCCGGATTGAACCGGCTCACGCGCTGGCTGCTGCTCGGCGAGTGGCGCGCGCATCCCATCCGCGCGCTGGTGGCCATTGCCGCCATTGCCGTCGGCGTGTCGATGGGGTTCGCCATCCATCTGATCAATGCGGCCGCCTTCAATGAATTCTCGGCCGCCGTCAAGAGCCTGTCGGGCCAGGCCGATATCCAGGTCCAGGGGCGCGAACTGCTGTTCGACGAAGCGGTGTATCCGCGCCTGGCCAGTCACCCAGAGGTCGCGGTGGCCGCGCCCGTCCTCGAAGTACAGGCCGGCGTGCCGGGCCAGGACAGTCCGCTTCGCATCATCGGCATCGACGCCTTCCGCGCCGGCTTTATCGCGCCGGACCTGACCGGCGTGCCGGCCCAGAACCGCATGACCGACGTGCTGGCCGACGACGCGCTGTTTCTCTCGCCCGCCGCCGAGGCGTGGCTGGGCAAGCGCCGCGGCGACACCCTGAACCTGCGCGCGGGCACGGGCATCCTCGGCCTGCGCGTGGCCGGCCCCGTGCAGCGTGCGCGCAGCGGGCAACGCCTGGCGGTGATGGACATCGGCGCGCTGCAGTGGCGCTTCGGTCGCGTCGGCAAGCTGTCCCGAGTGGATCTCAAGTTGCGCAGCGGCGTGGACCGCGCTGCCTTCCAGCGCGCGCTGGCGGCCGATCTCGAACGCACCTGGCCGGGGCGCTTCACGGTCGGGCAACCGAACGACGCCGACCAGGAAAGCCGCACGGCGAACATGAGCCGCGCCTACCGCGTCAATCTGACGGTATTGGCGCTCGTCGCCCTGTTCACCGGCGCCTTCCTCGTGTTCTCGACCCAGGCGCTGTCGGTGATGCGCCGGCGCAGCCAGTTCGCATTGCTGCGTGTGCTGGGTTTCGAGCGCGGCCAATTGCTGCGCCAGGTGCTGCTCGAAGGCGCCAGCCTGGGCGTGGCCGGCAGCCTGTTGGGGATCGGCGCCGGCTACGCGCTGGCCGCCACCGCCCTGCATTATTTCGGCGGCGACCTGGGCGCCGGCTATTTCCCCGGCATCCGTCCGCAGGTGGCGTTCACGCCCGGCGCCGCGCTCGTGTTCTTCGCGCTGGGCCTGGGGGTGGCCTTGCTCGGCTGCCTGGCGCCGGCGTGGGAAGCGGCGCGCGCGCGGCCGGCGGTGGCCATCAAATCGGGCGCCGACGAAGCGCCGCTGTCGCGCCTGGCGCGCGTCTGGCCATCGCTCGCGTGCCTCGTGCTGGCCGCGCTGTTCGCCTTCGCCCCGCCCGTCTTCGAGCTGCCGCTGTTTGGCTACCTGGCGATCGCGCTGCTGCTGGTCGGCGGCATCGGCCTGATGCCGCGCTTTGCCGCCGTCACCTTCCGCGCGCTCGAATCTCTGCTGGCAAAAAAGCGCCATCCCATGCCTGTGCTTGCGCTGTCGCTCGGTCGCCTGGCCAATGCGCCGGGCCAGGCGTCCATTGCACTGGGCGGCATCCTGGCCAGTTTCAGCCTGATGGTGGCAATGGGGATCATGGTCTCGAGCTTCCGGGTGTCGGTCGACGACTGGATGGGCCACATCCTGCCGGCCGACCTGTACGTGCGCACGCTGGACGCCGGCGGCACCGGCTATCTGAGTCCGCAGCAGCAGGCTGCATTGACCGCGTTGCCGGGCGTGGGGCAGATCCAGTTCCTGCGCACGCGGCGCGTGTCGCTTGCGCCCGAGCGTCCGCCCGTGGTCGTCATTGCGCGCGACATCGACGTGCGCGATCCGGCGCGCCTCTTGTACCTGGTGGGCGCCAGCGCGCCGGTGCCAGACGGTGCGCGCCCGGCCTGGGTCTCCGAAGCGCTGCTCGACCTGTACGGCGCGCGCGTCGGCCAGACCTTGCGCCTGCCGCTGGGTGGCGCCGAGACCCCGTTCTTCGTCGCCGGCGCCTGGCGCGATTACGCCAACCAGAGCGGCTCGGTGGTGATCCAGCTGGCCGATTACCGCCGCCTCACGGGCGAAGGTTCCGTCACCGACGCCGCGCTGTGGACGGCGGACGGCGTCGATGCTGCCACGCTGGAGACGCGCCTGCGCGCACTGCCGTTTGGCGCCGCGCTCACGTTCATGCGCCCGGGCGACATCCGCGCCGCGAGCCTGAAGATTTTCGATCGCAGTTTTGCGGTCACGTACCTGCTCGAAGCGATTGCCATCGCCATCGGCCTATCCGGCATCGCAGCCAGTTTTTCGGCCCAGACTTTGGCACGGGCGCGAGAATTCGGTATGCTGCGCCACGTCGGCGTCACGCGGCGCCAGGTCTTGCAGCTGCTCGCCTTCGAAGGCGGCCTGCTCACCGGCCTGGGCGTCATCGCCGGTTTCGTGCTCGGGCTGGTGATCAGCCTGATCCTGGTCTTCGTGATCAACCCGCAGTCGTTTCACTGGACCATGGGCCTGCACCTGCCCTGGCCATTGCTGGGCAGCGTGGCCGCGGTGCTGGTCGCCGCGTCCGTCGCCACCGCGCTCGTGTCGGGCCGCCAGGCGTTGTCGGGCGGCCCGGTGCGCGCTGTCAGAGAGGATTGGTAATGCGTTTTATCTTGTGTCTGCTGGTGTGCTTGTCGTTGTCACTGTCCGCGGCGCTCCCCGCGTGGGCCCAGCCGCCCGTGTTCGCCCCGGTCACGCCCGGCGCCGCGCTGTCGTTCCCGCGCGACTACGGCGCCCATCCCGAATTTCGCACCGAGTGGTGGTATGTCACCGGCTGGGTCGAGACGCCCGACAAGCGCCCGCTCGGCTTCCAGGTCACGTTCTTTCGTAGCCGCACCGGCGTCGATAACGCCAACCCGAGCCACTTCGCCCCGCGCCAGCTGGTGATCGGCCATGCAGCGCTGTCCGATCCATCGGTGGGCCGCCTCGTGCACGACCAGCGCAGCGCGCGCGAAGGCTTCAGCCTGGCCTGGGCCCGCCCCGGCAACACCGATCTGAAACTCGACGACTGGCGCATGGTGCGCGACAAGGACGGTAACTACCGCGTCACGATCCGCTCGAACCAGCTCACGCTGGAATTGCGCATGCGCCCGACCCAGCCCGTGCTGGTGCAGGGCCAGGGCGGCTATTCGCGCAAGGGCCCCAGTTCGCAGCACGCCAGCTACTACTACAGCGAGCCGCAACTGGCCGTCACGGGCAGCGTGGGCCGCGCCGGCATGGCCGCCACTGCCGTCACCGGCAGCGCCTGGCTCGATCACGAATGGTCGAGCGAAGCGCTGCAGCCCGACGCCGTGGGCTGGAACTGGGTCGGCGCCAATCTGGACGACGGCGGCGCGCTGATGGCTTTCCAGGTCCGCGACAGCCAAGGTGGTAAACTATGGGCGCACGCTACGCGGCGCGACAAAGCGGGCCAGGTGACGCACTACGCGCCGGAGCAGATCACGTTCACGCCAAAAACATTGTGGACATCGCCGCGCACGCAGGCGACCTACCCGATTGCCACCACGATCACCACGGGCGACCAGGTCTGGCAGATCGTCCCGCTGCAGAACGACCAGGAACTCGATTCGCGCCGCTCGACTGGCGCCGTGTACTGGGAAGGCGCGGTAACGATCCAGCAAAATGGCCGCCGCGTCGGCCGCGGCTACCTGGAAATGACCGGCTATGTGCAGCCGATGAAATTATAAGAATCCCACGACCACACGATGACCACCAGTTCCACCAGCGCCACCAGCACCGGCACCTCCACCAGCGCCACCGCTTCGGCCGACGCCGACATCTCCCGCAAGAGCAGCCTGTCGACCCTCAAGGGGTTGACGCCCTTCATGGCGCCGTATCGCCGCCAGTTCATCCTGGCCGGCATCGCGCTGCTGTTTGCGGCCGGCGCCACGCTGGCCATTCCGGCCGCCTTCAAGCAGATGATCGACCTGGGCTTCGGCGCCTCGGCCACCGCACGCGGCATCGAGAACGTGAATACCACTTTCCTGGCCCTGTTCGGCGTGGCCGCCGTGCTGGCGCTGGCCACCGCCGCGCGCTTCTACATGGTGTCGTGGCTGGGCGAACGCGTCACCGCCGATATCCGCAGCGCCGTGTACCGCCACGTGGTGCGCCAGAGTCCCGAGTTTTTCGAGACCACGCGCACCGGTGAAGTGTTGTCGCGCCTGACCACCGACACCACGCTGATCCAGGCGATCGTCGGCACCAGCATCTCGCTGGCACTGCGCAACACGCTGCTGTTCATCGGCGGCCTGGTCATGCTGTTCATCACCAGCCCGCGGCTGACGTCCATCATCCTGGGCCTCCTGGTGCTGGTCGTGCTGCCGATCGTGCTGTTCGGACGTCGCGTGCGCAAGCTCTCGCGCGACTCGCAAGACCGCATCGCCGATGCATCGGCCGTCGCCGGCGAAATCCTCAACGCGATGCCCACCGTCCAGGCATTTACCCGCGAAGGCTATGAGGCCGGCCGCTTCGGCCTGGAGGTGGAAAGCGCTTTCACCACCGCCATGCGCCGCATCCGCGCGCGCGCCACGCTCACGCTGCTGGCCATCGTATTGATCTTCGGGGCGATCGTGTTCGTGCTGTGGCTCGGCGCGCACGCCGTTATTGCTGGCACCATGACCGGCGGCGAACTGGGTCAGTTCATCCTGTACGCCGGCATCGTGGCCGGCTCGGTCGGCGCCTTGTCGGAAGTGATGGGCGACGCCCAGCGCGCCGCCGGGGCTACCGAGCGCTTGCTCGAACTGCTGGGGGCGCGCTCGGAAATCCAGGACCCGCTGCATCCGGCCGTCCTGCCAGCGCGCACGGCCAACGGCGCGCGCGTGACGCTCGATGACGTGACCTTCGCCTATCCGTCGCGCCTGCACGAAGCGGCGCTGTCGCACCTTGCGCTCGACATCCAGCCCGGCGAGACGGTCGCCGTGGTCGGCCCGTCCGGCGCCGGCAAGACCACGCTGTTCCAGATGCTGCTGCGTTTCTACGATCCGCAGTCGGGCAGTATTCGCCTCGACGGCGTCGACGTGCGCGACCTGTCGCTGCAGACGCTGCGGGGCGCGGTCGGCATCGTGCCGCAGGATACCGTGGTGTTCTCGCTCGATGCGATGGAAAACATCCGCTACGGCCGCCCTGACGCCACCGATGAGGAAGTCATCGCGGCGGCGCGGATGGCAGCGGCGCATGAGTTCATCGAGCGCCTGCCGGAAGGCTACCGCTCGTTCCTGGGCGAGCGAGGCGTACGCCTGTCGGGCGGCCAGCGCCAGCGCATCGCCATTGCGCGCGCGCTGCTCAAGAACCCGCCGCTGCTGCTGCTCGACGAAGCCACCAGTGCGCTGGACGCCGAGTCGGAACGTCTGGTGCAGCGCGCACTTGAGGCGGCGATGGTGGGCCGCACCACGATCATCATCGCCCACCGCCTGGCCACCGTGCAGCGGGCCGACCGCATCGTCGTGCTCGACGGCGGCAAGATCGTCGAGATGGGCACGCACCACGAACTGGTCGCCCTGCGCGGGGTGTACGCGAATCTGGCTGCGCTGCAGTTCCAGACGCACGCGCCGGTGGCGGCGTGAGACGTGCGTGGCCAGTCGTGCCGGTATTAAGAGGGAATACGTGAATTCCAGACACATTCCGTTGTAGTGTTGCATCGCAACACCCGGAAGACTGCTAAAAGTCACTAAATATTGCCTATGGAAAAGTTTGCGGGGTATGATCGCGAGTTATATCTCCCGTCATTACTCAATATCCATGAGCAACCAAAAATTCACTTTATCCAGCTTGAACGTCGGCACCCGTATCAGTGCCGTCACGTTCGCGCTGGCAGCCATCATCCTCGCCGTCCTGATCGGCACGATCACCCTGTTGACGTCGAGCATGCTCGAACGGCGCGCCACCCAGAGCGTGTCCAGTGAGCTGCAGGGCGTGGCCAACACCGTCGAGCTGTTCAACAAGACGGTCTCGAGCCAGGCCGTAAGCTTTGGCCGGATCTTCAGTTCTGGCTTGCCGGGCGAATATGCACTCGACGAGACGACCACCGTTGACGTTGCCGGCCGCCAGGTGCCGACGCTGAGCGTGGCAGGCAAGGCGCTGAACCTCGACTTCGGTGTGCCGGACAGCTTTACCGAGCGTACCGGCGCCAACGCGACCGTGTTCGCCGCCGCAGGCGACGACTTCGTGCGCGTGACCACGTCGGTCAAAAAGGAAAACGGCGAACGCGCCGTCGGCACCGCGCTGGACAAAGCCTCGCCCGCCTACGCTGCGCTGCGCGCCGGTCGTACCTACGTCGGCCTGGCTGCGCTTTTCGGCAAGCAGTTCATCACCCAATACGAGCCGGTGCGCGACGCCGCAGGCAAGGTCGTCGGGGCGCTGTACGTGGGCGTGGACATCAGCAAGGACATCGCGTTCCTGAAGGAGCGCATCAGCGCGATCAAGGTGGGCGACACCGGTTACTTCTACGTGTTGTCGGCAGCGCCTGGCAAGACCTACGGCGACCTGCTGGTGCACCCGCACAGCGAAGGCAAGAATATCCTCGAGAGCAAGTCGGCCGACGGCACGCCTTTCATCAAGGAGATGCTGGAAAAGAAGGAAGGCACGGTGCATTACGACTGGCAGAACCCGGGCGAAAGCGGCTCGCGCGAGAAATTTGCGGCCTACACCTACATGAAGGACTGGAACTGGGTCATCGCCGGCGGCACCTATATCGATGAGATCACTGCCGCCGCGACCGAGCTGCGCAACCGCTTCATCCTGTTCGGCATCGCAGCGCTGGCCGTGCTGGCCACCCTGCTGTACCTGCTGGTGCGCTCGAGCGTGACGCGGCCACTGGCCGCAGTCGAAGCCGTGGCCCGCCGCATCGCCGGCGGCGACCTGACCGCCAGGAGCGCGCCACGCAACAACGATGAAATCGGTCGCCTGACCGTTGCCATCAACGAGATCGGCGAGAGCCTGTCGGGCGTGGTCGGCAAGGTGCGCGACGGCGCCGAGCACATCGCCGCCGCCTCGCAGCAAATCTCGACCGGCAACCTGGACCTGTGCAGCCGCACCGAAGAACAGGCCGCCAGCCTGGCCACGACCGCGTCGTCGATGGACGAACTGACCACGACCGTGCGCCAGAACGCGGACAACGCGCGCCAGGCCAATGAATTCGCACGCAGTGCATCAAGCGTGGCGCAGAAAGGCGGCGACACGGTCTCGCAGGTGGTCTCGCGCATGGATTCGATCACGAACGCCTCCCGCAAGATTTCGGAAATCACGAGCGTGATCGACGGCATCGCCTTCCAGACCAATATCCTGGCCCTGAACGCGGCCGTGGAAGCAGCGCGCGCCGGTGAACAGGGTCGCGGCTTTGCGGTCGTGGCATCCGAGGTGCGCAACCTGGCGCAGCGCAGCGCGGCGGCGGCCAAGGAAATCAAAGGCCTGATCGACGCATCGAACCAGGAAGTCGATGCCGGCAGCGCACTGGTGGCGCAAGCCGGCACCACGATGCAGGAAGTGCTCACGAGCGTGCAGCGCGTCACCGACATCATGGCCGAGATCAGCAACGCCAGCCAGGAACAGACCCAGGGCATCGAGGAAGTCAACCGCGCCGTGGTCGAGATGGACACGACCACCCAGCAGAACGCCGCGCTGGTCGAAGAAGCCAGCGCCGCGGCGCAGGCGATGCACGAGCAGGCCGACGCGCTGGCCCGTTCGGTGCGCAGCTTCCGCCTGTCCGAAGACGATCCTGCCGTCGGTTACGATGCGCCCGCATCGACCCCGCGTCGTCCAGCGCTGACCCACGGCTGACCTACGGCTGATCCTGGCGCCCGGCCATACGGCCGGGCGCTTTGTTCATGCGCCCGCAGCGGTGTACAGTAGCGTTCCCGTCCCTCGGAGAGCGCCTTGTCAGAACCCGCCCTGCAACGTCATTGCCACACCATCTTTCCCGGCCATCGCCAGCGCCGTCCTGCCGAACATTTTGCAGCGATGGCCGCCTGGTGCGAACAGCACGACATCGATCACGATGCCTATGGCAACGGCGAGCTGATCCAATCGTTCGAAGCCAAGGTGGCCGCGACGCTCGGCTTCGAGGCCGCCGTGTTTTGCGTGAGCGGCACGATGGCGCAGGTGACGGCGCTGCGTCTGGCCTGCGCCGACCGGGCCAGCCGCCTCGTCGCCCTGCACCCGACCTCGCACATCTTCGTGCACGAACGCGCCAACTACCAGCTGCTTGACCACTTCCAGGCGCT
>Ga0265798_10003840_pt1 | contig 21115 bp, 17 predicted proteins | sample P3T30metagenome_FD_192430 | JGI IMG/M metagenome (GOLD analysis project Ga0265798, IMG submission 192430) | Plant litter microbial communities from East Loma Ridge, Irvine, California - P3 T30 | ecosystem: Environmental > Terrestrial > Plant litter > Unclassified | place: USA: California... | reverse complement strand
AGAACCCATTCACATGTCATGCCCCGCTCACGCGGACGCATATCCTTGGCGCGGGGTGGAGCAGCCCGGTAGCTCGTCAGGCTCATAACCTGAAGGTCACAGGTTCAAATCCTGTCCCCGCAACCAACGGTGTCACAATAGCCCCAAGCCCCCCGACTCGGGGCTTTTTTGCGTCCTGACCGCATGCTCCGTCCGCAAACTCCAGCATTCGATACAGATCACCATAAAGCTGAATGTGGCGGCGCTTGCCGCCACGCGCGCTGCCCGGCTGTACCACGATTTTCTCGATGAGCGGGCGGATGACCTGCCTTGCACTCGCACCGTCGTCGGAGGCGAGGTGCGCGTCGAGTTCGGCGATCGCGCGCGTGTACAGATTCTCATAGTTCGCCGGCAGGCGCACGACCGGCGACGCGGGCGTGCCCGCGATGATTTCCTCCAACCGCAGTTCCTCGATTTCCAGATCCTTTACCCGCGTCGTCAATGCGCGTGGGGCGTCATCATTCTCCTCGATCCGCTTGACGAGGTTGGCTATGCGGGACCGGGTTTCTGCCAGTTCGTGCTCGGCTGTAGCGCGCTCAGCGTTTCCGGCCTGTGTTGCGACCGCAAGCTCTTGCTGGAGGATGACCGCGAAACGCTTGATAAGCGCGGGCGTCAGCAGATGGTCTCGGATACCTGTCAGCGCGCGAGCCTCGAGTTCGGTCGTGGTGATCGAGCCGTTGTCGCAACTTCCCGTGCGGTGACTTTTGCAGCGCCACCGCCCGGCGCCGGTCGCCAGGAATGGGGCGCCGCACACGCCACAGGTCACCAACCCAGACAGGAGGTGCGTAGGGCGCTTCGCGCCGCTCAGCGGATTACCCGTCAGCTTGAACTTCGCGTCGCGCGCGCTGCGAGCTTTGACCTGCCGCGCCTTCACCCGGTTCCACAGCTCCTGGTCGATGATCCGCAACCGCGGTTCATCACGGATGATCCACTCTTCCTCCGGATTGAGGCGCGGTCGACGCTTGAAGCCGCGGCGCTCGTTGGGCACTTCGACCCAGGTGCGACGACTGAAAATCCGGCGACCGACGTAGAGTTCGTTGTTCAGGATACCTTCGCCGAGCGCCACATCGCCCGACAGCGTCGAGGGGTTCCAGACGCCGGCATTGTACTTGCCACGCTCGCGGGCGCGCGGGGAGGGGATGCCCTCGGCGTTGAGGGCGTTACAGATTCGCTTGAGGCTCTCCCCATCGGCATACCGGCGAAAGATCCGGTTAACGAGCTCGGCCTGCTGCTCATCGATGGCGAGCTGGTCGATCTCGCGTCCCTGCGCATCCTCGCCGATGATTTCGCGATAGTAAGCGAACACGCGTCCACCCGTCGCGCCGCCGCGCGTCGCCTTGCCGCGCAGGCCGCGCCTGGTCGTATAAGCGATGCGCATGCGCTGCTGCTCGCCCATGATGGCCTTAAAGCCGAGTACGAGATCGTCGATCTTGCCGGCCACCACTGTATGCACCGCGATTCGGTGCAGTCGGAACAGTTTGACCATATAATGCAGATGCTCGGCGTCGCGGCTCAGCCGGTCGACATCCTCGATGATGAGGTTGCCCACCTTGCCGCTGGTGATGAGTTCCAGGACTTTCTGTAGGCCTGGGCGCTCCATCGTCGCGCCGGTGATGCCATTGTCGCCGTGGAAAGCGACGACCTCCAGTCCACAGCGCTCTGCATAGCGTTGCGCGAAGAGCTGCTGGTCGTCAACCGACGACGTTCGGTGGTCGGGGTCGTCGAAGCTCTTGCGGCCATAGGCGACAGCAGCTTGGGTCATCAGACAGCACCTTGCAGTGGGCGGGGGTCAAGAGTGCGTATCCCGCTCCACAGAATCAACCCGTGTATGAGCAGCAGATGGCGCTATGTCGGCTTTCGCATCCAGGAGCAGTGCATGCGCAAGTCGTTTTGCGAGCAGCGTGAGGATCTTGTCATCAACCGTCGCGAGTGCCGTTCGCGCCAGTGTTGGCGCTGCGGGTGGAGCCTCGGTAAGGCGGTCAGAGGGGGCGGCGGTATCGGCCATGAGGTGGTTTTAGAAGCCAAAAATTGGTGGCTGCAAAAACCTGACATTTGGATTGCGCATCTCTAAAGATATTTTTCATGTCCAAAGCCGCGCGAAAAAGATCCTGCCGTATGATACTGCCACAGGGCTCGGTTTGCCTCCGGGCTGACCTCGGGGAGTTCCTCAAGCGCCGTCGCCGCGGGATGCTCGATGGTGAATCCTTCGGCACCCAGGCGCAAGTAGCTGCGCGCGCCGGGATAAAGCGGCAGACATTGTCGGCGATCGAGCGTGGTTCGGCGTGGCCGGGGCCGGCCACGCTCGACGCCTTGCGCCTTACGAATCGTGACGCCGGTCGCATTTCCGGCCTCCAACTCGATCTGGTCTATCCCCGCCACCAGCTCGGCAAACATCGCCTGGAGCAAGGCGTCGCGCGTACCCACCAGCCACGGCTTGAACTCGATCACGTGCGGGCGATCGCCATCCGCGCGCCGGCCGAGCGCGGCCTGCGTCAGGTTGATGAGGCTCGACTTGCCCGATCCCCACCTACCGGTGACGCCGACCACCAGACCATCGGACGAGGTGCCGACGGCCAGCGCCTCGGCTAACAGGTCCGCCGTCGGGCCGAAGCCGAGCTTGTCCTCACCATCGCCGCCAAGCGCGCGGTCACCCTGTATTCGAGTCATTCGTCGACGATCCCTAAATGATCTGACCCCGAAGAGATAATTCGGTATACGAGCCATATCCGAAACGCTCATTCCGATGTCTCGGAATTCAAGATCTTATACCCGATCCTGCGGGACCTGACTCACTTCGGGAATTCACAAATCGGGTGTGATCTGATTCGACATCGCGAGCTGGAGGAGGCTGCGGTGGCGGCACCAATCGAATTGCGATCGGACTTCAACGGAGACGGGCTGCGGCGCATCGCGCGGGCGAGCAAGGATGGTCGGCAGGTACGGCGGCTGCTGGCGCTGGCCGCCATTTGACGGCGGTAGCAGGAACGAAGCAGCCTGCCTTGGTGGCGTAGGCCTGCAGATCGTGCGTGACTGGGTTGTGCGGTTCAACGAGCGCGGTCCGGATGGCCCGTGTCGGGCCATAAATGTCACCGAGACAAGCGGTAACGAGTTGCCAGTGACCGCAATGTCGCCAGCAGCGCCAGCCGGCGTCATCCCGCGCTGTCGGGATCACGCCCGAATAGCTTGCCCGAACTGGCCGCGTAGCTAGGTATCGAACGCTCAGGAGAGATTTGCATGTCCGACCCAATATTGCTGGACGAACCCGATCGGCCGATACTCGAAGTTCGCTACGATACAGCGGTTCCGATCGGTGCGACTGAGTTTGGAGTTCTAATTCAGGAACTCGGCAAGGGCTTCGAACGATACGCTCGCAGACGACGCCTGAGAGACGTTCGTCTCGCCGTCGTCGGCGCCGGGCTGGGCTCGCATTGGATCGAGGTCGCGGCGGTCGGCACTGGGTCCGCCGTGGCGACCGTGATCAAATACCGGAAGGAAATCTACGACTTTGCCGATTTCCTGGGAAAGCTCTTCGACATCGCAAAGGGTTTGCGCGGGGAGGGGGCCAAGGCGGCCGACAAAAAGCTCATCGACGCCATCAGCGCGCCGATCGCCAAGGGGCAGGCGACGCAGGTCAACGTGACCGTGTTTGGTGGCTCGCCGGTCATCACGATCAATCAGGCAACCACCAATACCCTGTGGCCAACGAGTCCCGAGGAAGAGCGGGATGCGTTGGAAGTCGGGCGCGCGGCGCCCTCACTCGCTATAGACCGTCCATCCAAATCGCCCGTGCTCCGCGCCCTCGTCGGGCGTTTCGGCACAATCCTCAATGTGAAAGGGCAATGGTACGTCCGTCTCGAAGGCGGAGAGGGCGTGATGAATCCGACCACCCCTACGCCTGGCGTCAACCTGACCGACGATTAGGCGTATGAGCTATATGGATCGTGGGAAGGCCGCCGCTATCTGATCCGCCGTGCCGACCCGATCGGATCGCCTCCGAAGACGAGTTGAATGCACCGATACACCATAAAAAATCTGCCATTCCGCTGACTACCACCACAAGCCGTGCCGCGGTCAGTTCCGAACGCCTATACCGACGTTCAAGCGACATGAACGGGCGACCGGAGTTGGGAAGCCGAAAACGCGTCGCGAACGGCCGTTAGTGGGTCTTCCTGCCCGTGTCTCAGGCCAGGTTTTCGGATCAAGGACCGCGGGTCAGTCGCCGGCGGCTCCCCGCTCATGTCGGCGATCTGGCGAACGGCTACCTGGGATGTTGATCGTGATGGTCGCCGGTATGCAAGGCGGCGGTGGCGAGCACGGGCACGCCTCCGGCTCAAAGCATCTCAAGCGGGCCACGTCCACGCGGACGCGGAAACGCCGCATCCAGTGCCGCGAGCGCGTCGTCGGGCAGCACCATGTCAGCCGCCGTCCGGTTCTCGCGGACATGCGCAGGCGTGCCCGCCTTTGGGATCGCGATGACGCCGTCACCGCGCAGCGTCCACGCCAGCGCGACCTGGGCAGGGGGCGCGTCGATCGCGCTCGCGATCGCCCCAAGCGCGGGGCTTGCGACGAGCCGCCCCTGCTCGACCGGGCTGTACGCCATCGCGGCCATCGCGTGATCGGCTAGCCAGGGCAGCAGGTCGTGCTCGGAGCCGCGGCGGGTCAGGTTGTAGAGGATCTGGTTGGTGGCGCATGCGCCACCCCCGGCCGCAACCAGCTCCTCCATGTCGTCCGTGTCGAGGTTGCTGACGCCCCAATAGCGGATCTTCCCGGCGGCCTTCAGCGCCTCCATGGCCTCGACCGTCTCGGCGAGAGGGACAGCGCCGCGCCAGTGAAGGAGGTAGAGGTCGAGCCGATCGGTGCCGAGCCGCGCAAGGCTCGCCTCGCATGCCGTCGCGAGGCGCTTGCGCGAGGCGTTCTGCGGGTAGGCCTTGCTGACCAGGAACACCTCGTCGCGGACGTCGCCCAGCGCTTCGGCAACGAGTTCCTCGGCTGCACCGTCGCCGTACATCTCTGCGGTATCGACCAGCGTCATGCCGAGGTCAAAGCCCGCACGCAGGGCCGCGATTTCGGCGGCCCGGCGCTCCTCGCGCTCGCCCATCATCCATGTGCCCTGGCCGAGCGCTGGAACGCTCTCGCCGGTCGGCAGCGATACGGTCTTCATCGGCATCTCACCTGACGGTTTATTCCTTAGCCCAACGTCTTCGGGACAGCTTGGACCCACGTGACGCATGCAGCTGGTGAGGCTGATCAAGCCGAAGAACGCTCTTCCACCGCGCGCCGCTCTATCGTGTCGAGCGTGTACCCGAGCGTGGGAGCCACACCGCGGACGAGCGGCTCCCAGGTTCGACGCGCGTCCACATAAGCGTCGATCCCGTCTGGCGCGATCGCAATGCCTTGGCGGCCGAGAACCTTGCTGGCTGCTGCGTAACTCTGCCTTGCCCGCCATGCTTCGGCGCCGTCGCACTGGCGCGCTTGGGAGGTGGGGAGGTTCTCGTCCAGCGTCTGCAGCAACAGCAGGGCGCCACGATGCAGCGACGCGACGGGAGCGGAGTCCCTGAGCGCGCCATATCTGCGTCGATCGAGCGCGCTGTCGATGAGCGTGGTCAGGTCCAGGAGCACGAAGCAGAAGCGTGATACGGCATAGCGCGGCTCATTGAATCGGAAGTAGAACAGCAGCGGATAGAAATGGTGCGCCTCCTTGGTCGCGGCGAGCGAGCGCACGAGGTTACCGAGCTCGCTCACGGCGTCGCCAGCCTCGCCTCCAGGCATCAGGCGCGCCAGCATCTCGGCCGCGTCTCCCGTTCCGTCGGTCATCAGGTCGATGGCGAATGCCAGCGCGTTACGTTCACGAAGGGCGGAGTAGACCTGCAGCAGGTAGCTCAGCACCAGCGACAGCACAGACGCGCCGACGAGTGAGTTGAAGAGGTAGAGCAGACGGGTGCCGCTCGTATGCGGCGAATAGTCGCCCCCTCCGACGATCGAGAGGCTGTTCCCTGCGACCAGCAGCGCGGTGACGAAGTCGGTCGGGGTGGCGCCGCTGGACGGGCGGATCGCCGTGCCGAGCTCAGGCTGGATGATGAGTGCCGCCCCGACCGTCAGCCCAAGCGACCAGAAGACGATGAGCGACACGACAATGATCGGGCCGGTAAATGAAAGCACCGCGCCTCGTCGTCGACCGAACGTCCGTGAGATCGCCTGGATCAACATCCAGACTGCCCGATCCCACCAGGGGGCCAGCAGACCGGTGCCGGCCCGTGCGTAGAGGATGGTCAGGAAGATGTCGGCAAGGAACAGCAGCATCAGCGCCGCCCCGGCCAGCTGCTCGCTCGTCATGGGCAGCGCCTCCGCTCTATGTCGTCAACTCAGGATGCGAGCGCCGGAACCGCGTCCGCGACGCTGCCCTCGGCGCGATAGTCCGGCGGGATCTCGAAGTCTCGGCGGGCCAGGCCGCGAGATGCATGGGCTCCACGCGGCAGGCCGCTGCGGTCGGAATAATCCTTGTCGCTCCCAGGCGAACGGCGGTGGGCGGCCTTGACCCCGAAAAAGGCGGTTAGATCAAGTAGGGTGATGCCGGCGACAAGCGCCGTCGCGATGGCGGCATTGTGCCGCTTCGGGTTGTCCCGGTGCAGCGCGGTCGCAAGGGTGCCCAAGTCGAGGGCGTCGCCGCCGAGCCGCGCCGCCAGTCCGACCGGCTTGTCAATCGAGAGGGTGGGGACTGCGCTCGCAAGCTCGCGCGCGCCATAAGCACGGATCAGACCCTCCTTGTCGTCGAGCCCGAGGGCGCGAGCGAGCCGCCCGGGTGCGATCAGTTCGGTAAGCCCCAGGCCGACGGAGAACCAGCCAAGCGCGCGAGCGAGCCGATCGGCGCCAGTCAGCGAGCTCGGCCCCTTGCGCTGGACCTTGGGATCGCCCTCCGATCGGGCGATGTGGGTAAGGTTGGTGAGTGGCATGATGATACCTCGTGGAGCTGGATGGATCAGGGGCGGAGCATGACCTTGATGCAGCCGTCCGCCTTGTCGCGGAACGTGCGGTACATGTCGGGGCCTTGGGAGAGATCGACCTTGTGAGTGATCACGAAGGACGGATCGATCCGGCCGTCCTCGATCATCTTGAGCAGGTCGCCCGTCCACCGGGGCACATGCGCCTGCGCCATGCGGAAGGTCAGGCCCTTGTTCATCGCCTGACCCATGGGGATCTTGTCGACGAGGCCGGTATAGACGCCGATGATCGAGATGACGCCGGCGGGGCGGCAGACATAGATCATCTCGCGCAACACATGCGGTCGGTCGTTCTCCGCCATCAGCATCTGCTTGGCGCGATCGAGGATCGTGTCGGGCTGGGTGGGCGTGACGTGGCTCTCGGTGCCGATCGCATCGATGCACTTGTGCGGCCCCTTGCCGTCGGTCAGCGCATTCAAGCGCTCGACGACGCTCTCCTCGAGGAAGTTGATCGTGACCGCGCCCGCCGCAGCGGCCATGGAGAGCCGCTCGGGCAGGTGGTCAATGCCGATTACCTGCTCTGCGCCGAGCAGAATGGCCGAACGGATCGTCATCTGACCGACGGGGCCGCAGCCCCAGACCGCGACGGTGTCGCCTGGCTGGATGTCGGCCTGCACGGCCGCCTGCCAGCCGGTCGGCAGGATGTCGGAGAGGAACAGAACCTTCTCGTCGTCGATGCCGTCGGGCACCTTGACGTGGGTAGTGTCGGCGAAGGGTACGCGGAGGTATTCGGCTTGCCCGCCTGGATAACCGCCGGTCAGGTGGGTGTAGCCGAACAGACCTGCGGTCCGGTGGCCAAACGCCTTGTCGCCGAGGTCACCCTTGCGATTGGTCCGCTCGCACACAGAGAAGTTGCCGCGCCGGCACTGATCGCACTCGCCACACTGAATGGTGAAGGGAATGACGACGCGATCGCCTTTCTTCAGGCTTCCCTTAGCTGCTGAACCCACCTCCACGACCTCGCCCATGGACTCGTGGCCAAGGATGTCCCCTGGCAGCATCGCGGGGATGAGGTTGTGGAAGAGGTGGAGGTCGGAGCCGCAGATCGCGCAGCTCGTCACCTTGATGATCGCGTCACGCGGGTGCTCGATTTCTGGATCGGAGACCGTATCGTAACGGACGTCCTCCTTGCCGTGCCAGACCAGGGCTTTCATGGGAGTTCTCCTCGGTTGAGTGGCACCGCTCTAATCCGCACCGCCGATCGGGGGACATGCGGTCGATCCCTAGGGAACTTCCCGAGGCCGCGCGCCGTTTGCCGTCGGCAAAACCGGACAGGAGGGCCGGCATGTGACCAAGCCGTGCATCAGGGCCGAACCGCAGGATCGAAAGGTCGAGCAGTCTCTTGGAGATGAGCAGTCACTGCTGGTGTCGGTGCTGGAGAACTTGCCACTGGCCGTGGGCGTGTACGACCGCAACGGCAGCCTGATCCACTCCAACCAGCGCATGCGCGACTACGTAGCCGTCGACCGACTACCTTCGCGTGAGCCCGCGTCATCGCAACGTTGGCGCGGCTACGATCCCGACGGAAGGCTTATCGCTCCCGAAGATTACCCCGGCGCACGCGCCTTGCGCGGTGAGACAGTCATGCCCGGCATCGACTTCCGCTATCTCGGGGACGATCCGCAAGAGCGCTGGGTGCGCGTGAGCGCCGCTCCATTGCACGTCGATGGGGCGTCGACCGGCCGGGCAATCGTCGTCGTGCAAGATATTGACGACCTCAAGCAGGCCACGGAACGCATCGAGGCTGCCCGCGCCGAGCTGGCCAGCCAGTCGCGCTTCCTCGAGGCGACCCTCTCGAGCATTCCCGACTATGTCTACGCTTTCGATCCGCAGCGACGGTTCGCCTACGCGAACCCACCGACGTTGGGCCTTTTCGATCTCACCGCGGATCAGATACTCGGCCAGACGCTCGCGGATCTCGACTATCCGGCCGAACTGGCCGATCACCTCGACGCCGAAATGGACAGGGTGCTTCTGGAAGGTATCACCGTCGAGGGCGAAGTCTTCTATAGGAGCCCAACTGGGCGCCAAGCCTACTTCTCCTACCTATGGGGCCCGGTTAGGGCGGAAGACGGTTCGGTCGAGCTGGTCGTCGGCGTGTCTCGCGATACGAGCGAGCGCCGGACGTTCGAGGAGGCGCTCAAGCTGAACGAGGCGCGCCTGCGCGCCGCTACCGAGCTGGTCGGTCTTGGGATCTACTCCTGGGATCCGATCACCGGCGCGCTTGAGTGGGACGAGCACTTGCGGGCGATATGGGGTCTCGCGCCGGACGAACGGGTCGACATGGACGTCTACGAGGCCGGCATTCATCCCGATGATCTGTCCCGCGTCCGCGAGGCAATCGCAACGTGCGTCGATCCGGCGGGCGATGGCCGCTACGACCTTGAGTATCGCGTCATCGGTCGCGAGGACGGGCTCACCCGCTACGTGGCGACGTCCGGCAGAACCAGCTTCCAAGACGGACGTGCCGTGAGCTTCATCGGTGCCGCAATCGACGTGACCGAACGCCGCAAGACGGAGGCGGCGGTGCGAGCGAGCGAGGCGCAGTTTCGGAGCTTTGCCGAGCACAGCAGCAACCTGATCTGGATCGTGGATCCGTCGGCGTCCGCGATCGTCTACCGCAGCCCGGCCTACGAGCGGATTTGGGGGGCGCCGGTCGAAGACGCTCCGACCAGACTTGAAGACTGGAAGCGCACCGTCCACGCCGACGATCGCGCGCAGGTCGAGCGCGCACTGGAAAGCGTTCGGGCTGGAGAGGTCGAGCAATTCGAATATCGGATCTGCCGGATCGCCGACGGCGCCATCCGCTGGCTGCGGGACACGAGCTTCCCCATCCGCAACGAGCACGGCGAGGTCACGCGCATCGGCGGCATCACCGAGGACCTGACCCAGGAAAATATCAATCAGGTGTACATCGTGAGCGCGTCACCGGCTGAGGCTAGGAGGCTGAGTGGCATCGTTCGCGATCTTGGTCACCGCGCGCGCAGCTTCGGTACTATTCCGGCCTTCCTTGACATCGCTGCGGTACTCGCCCCTGGTTGCGTCCTCCTTGACCTTCGAAAGCGGAGGCAGGAGGGGCTCACCGTTCCCCGCGAGCTCAAGGCTCGCTCGCTACCATTGCCTTTGATCGCACTCGACGCACCCGGGGTCGATGCTGAAGCGGCTGTTGCAGCCATGAAGGCCGGCGCGACGGACTATGTGGTCGCCAGGGACGAGGTGTCGCTGCGCTTGAAGCTCGCAAGCGCGATGGCGGAATGCAGGGGATCGGTCCGCCCGATCAGGCGAGACGAGAGCGCCAGCGCGCGCGTGGCCAAGCTGACGTCCCGCGAGCGTGAGGTGCTCGTCGGCCTCGTGGAAGGCGGCACCAACAAGGTGATCGCTCAGAAGCTGGGAATCAGTCCCCGCACCGTCGAGCTCCACCGCTCGCAGGTGATGAACCGTTTGAACGCCGGCACCCTGACGGAGTTGCTGCAGATCGCGCTTGCGGCCGGCATCGCCCCGCCTGCGGTCCCGGGCGGGACTTGACGAGGCTTACCTAGGGATAGCCCGGATGCCGACCGCGTCGATTTGGTAGCACCACGTCTCAGGGCACCCGGGATTACGGGTGCGCCTGATCCACGGGGCGGTGAGAGACATGATGGTCGATGCGGGCGTTCCACTAGCAGATCGTGAGTATCACGAGCGCCGTGCTCGCGACGAGGCGCAGCGGTCCGCATCGGCTATGAGCGATTGTGCGAAACGCGCCCATCGCGAACTGGCCCAGCTTCACCTTCAGGAACTCCAGGCTTCCGGGACGCCATCTAAAGACGCCTTCGGGCGACAGGTTTCCGAATGACGGCACCGAACGGCGAGCCGTGTGGCGCCACCAGGTTGCTTACCAGAAGCCACTATTCGCTACGGTTGACGGATGCTGGCTTGAATGATCCGGACTGGCATCCGCGAACGTTGATGAACGAACGTCCGGTTCCGGGTAGTGCAGATTGCCCCCTCTATGTCCGGGTATGGGTCTTTGCAACAGAGCGCCGTAGCGCATCTTAAACGGACGTACTTTCTTTAGTGATAGAAAACTGTGACATAGATCAGAGTTTCTCCCGAAGCTGTTAATGTATCCACCTACTAGAAATAGTATCGAGGCCTTTCAAACAGGCGTAGGTTGAAGACCGCCGCTCTTCCAAAACTGCGCGTACCGGCTCGACAGAAACTCTAGACTCTTAAAGGCGGAATGTCGCGAACACCGTCGCATAGTTCAAATCGCTTCCGTCGCCGGTCTGTTTCAGGAACCGTCCAGCGTCGACGTGATTGTAATATGCCCCGACCGTGACGAACGGGGACAGAAGATATCGCGCGCCCAGCGTTGTCCTTACGCCGACCTGCCGGGACGTGCCCTCGGTCGCGCCACGAAGCAGAACGCCTGACCCGAGGTAGATCCCATCGCCGGTGGTGGTCCGCAGCAAATCGTTGACGGTTGCATCCAACGTCAGTTTCTTGGTCGGCGTCACCGTCAGCGAAGGGCCGAAGATCGTCATATTGGCGCGGTTGAGCTCACCGTTGAGCGTGAGCGGGCGTCCGAAAAGACTGAAATAGGTGCTCATCTTGCCATCGGCGGCATTGCGATCGCCCGAGGCGCGCTCGAAACGGACGCCGAGCTTGGGTTTCCAAGAGCCATCAAGCAGGTAGCTTGCATTCGCACTGACATAATCCGCGCTGACTTGCTGATCGCCCCACCGTCCGTCCTGCACCGTTCCCTCGATGTCGTAATCGATCTTCCCGCCGTGCCCGTTAACCCGCAACGAATAGGTATTGCGCCGTTCCGATGCGCTGCCGGCGGCATAGACCGCGCCTTTTCGGTCGCTATGGATCCACAGACCTTCGATCGTGCTGGCCATCGGTCCAAGCTGGATCTTGCGGGCAAGCCGCGCGCCATAGAAGCTGAAATTCTCGTTGGTGCTGTTGTCGAACGCGGTCAGCGTCTCATTCTGCGCATACCCACCCAGCACCTCACCGTCCCAAGCCCCTTTAGTGATCATCAGGCGTGCTGCGTCCAGCGAACGCCGCACATTCAGCCCATCGCGCATGTCAAACAGGCGGAACGCGCCGATCCCGATTTCCTGCCGCCCGACCCGCAATGCGATCGTGCCATCCCCGCCGATCGGATTGCGCAACTCGACGAACGCCTGGCCGATATCGATGTCCTTGCGATCCGATACCGTCTGCGGAACCGAATAATCCTGCTGCAGTCCGCTCTTGAGTTCGAAGAAGCCGCGGACATGTTCGCCCACGTGCAGGTCCGCCCAGCCGCGGAAGCGGAATTCCATGTCGCCCGGATCCTGCGCACCGCGGCCGAACCGCTGTCCGTTGCGCGTCTCGAGCCGAGTCCGCGCCTCGCCGCCGAGGGTAAGATAGGTTGAATCCGCGAGCGGAATATATTTGAGCTTGGCCCAGAGCGAGGATCGCTCGGTATTGCGCAGCGCGCTGTAATCCTCGTCATATGGCAGGTCGCGGTTCTGCGGATGGTTCTGCAGGTCGGTATCGCCGGTCTTAACCGGTTCCGCCTTGGACTGGCCCGCGATATCGGTGGGGGCGGGCATCGCCTGCGGTACGGCAGGCGCGTCGAGCGGGGCCGCTGCCAGCGTGGCGGCGGCTGCGATGATTTCAAACATGGAATTTCCTAACGCACACAGAGGCGCACGCCGCGCGACAGGGGCGCAGCACGCGGGGATCGTTTGCGTCGCGGCTCAGGGGGCGTGGGCGACCATATCGAGTCTCCTAGGAAGGAATGGCGATGCCTTCGACACGCATCATGTCGCGGATCGCTCGTTCAGGTTTTGCGATCGGTGCGGCCCCGCCCGGACGGCGGACGTGTTGCCAAGAAAGACAGAAATCGCCTCGACCACCAGGTCGGGTGCCTGCAGCGGCGGGACGTGCGCGCATCCCGGCAGGATTTGCAAAATGGCGTTCGGCACCAGCGACGCGAGCTCCCGCGCCATCGCCGGCGGCGTGGCCGCGTCCTGCTCCCCGACCATCATCAGCACCGGAAGATCGAGCGCGGGAAGCTGGGCGGACTGATCGAGCGCGGCAAGCGACAGGCATGCCGCCTCGAAAACCGCGACGTCGGTGCGCAGGAAGGCCGCGCGCCGGTCTGCCATCAGATCGGGATGCGCCGCCTGGAATTCGGGGGCGAAGAGGCGCGCCATTGCAGTATCGGCAATCGCTGCGAGCCCCTTGGATCGCCCGGCCGAAGCCATCCCGCGAAACGCGTCGCGGCCGGGTTCCGAAAAGCGGGCACCGCTTCCCGCCAGGATCAGACTGGCGGCAAGCGCGGGATGTCGGATGGCGATCTGCAGCGCGACGAATGCGCCATATCCGTTGCCGAACAGGGTCGCGTCGCCATCGGGTGCTACCGAGGCGACGAACGACGCCATCCGGTCAGCAACGTCTTCGAGGCCGCCCGCGGTTGCCACGGAGCCGCCGAACCCGGGCAAGTCGGGGATGATCACTTGGAACTGTTTGGCCAGTCGCGGCGCGATCGTGTCGAAGCTCGCGCGGTCGGACAGCAGCGAATGAAACAGGAAGAGGGGCGGCCCCGCACCAAGCGTCCGCGCGGCTACGCCGTCATGGCTGATCTCAGTCCCGCCGGTTTCGTCATCGTTGATTTTGGTCGTCATGCTCGCAAAATCCTTCGCGTTGATGGACAAGGGCTACTCATCAATCCGCCAGGATACAAGAGAAAAACCGCAATATGGCCTTGCGTGAAATATCACGAAGTTCCATATGCCCTTCAAGGGGCCGAAGAATGTTGCTGAGAGACAATGTGTACGAACTGATCCGCCGCGATATCCTGACCTGTGCGTTTGCACCTGGAGAGCAGCTGCGCGAGCAGGATATGGCGGAGCAATATGCGACCAGCCGCCAGCCGATCCGCGACGCTTTATTACGTCTCGAACGTGAGCATCTCGTAACGGTTGCACCGCGTCAGGGGTATCAGGTCAATCCGATATCCCTCGCGGACGCGCAAGACCTGTTCCGCTTCCGGCTGGCGATCGAGCCGGCCTGCGCCACCGAAGCGATCGAACGCGCCGACGATGCCACGCTGGTGGAACTCGATCGCTTCCGCACACTCCCAGAAGGTATGGAGTTCACCGAATATAACCGGGAATTCCATTCCGCGATCGCGCGCGCGTCGGGCAACAAGCGCATGTCGATCGTCGCCTGCGACCTGATCGCACAGGCAGATCGCCTCGTCCTGGTGTCGCTCGGCACGATCAAGGGGCGCGATCCGGCGGTACTGGTCGCCGAGCATGGCGCGATCATCGACCTGTTGCAGCAGCGCGACGTCCGGGCGACCCGCAAGCTTCTGAAAGCCCATATTTTCCAAGCGGAAAAACGCGTGATCGCGGCTTTGTCGCGGAGCGCAATCCGCTCTTGAATTCCCAAGGAGTAATGATTTTGAACCAGATTCAGACGCATGACATCGAAATCGAACAGCACGGCAATTTTGTCGATGGCCGGCAGATCGAGGCTGGCGGCAGCGAACTGATCGACGTTCATGATCCTGCAACCGGAGCGGTCATCGCGCGGATCCCGAATTCGACCCGCGAAGACGTGGATCGTGCGATGAAGAGCGCGCGTGCCGCGTTCGAGAGCAAGGAATGGGGCGGCATGGACATTCGCGCACGCGCGCGCCTGATCAACCGCCTCGCCGATGCGTTCGAGGCGAACCTCGAAACGCTGTACCGCCTCGAAACCCGCAACAACGGGCGTCCCATCAACGAGACCCGCGCCCAATTGTCGCGTCTCCCCGATTTCTTCCGCTATTTCGCCGGGCTCGCGCTCGCCCGTCGTGACGACGTCATCCCGGTCGAGGGTAATTATCTCAACTACACGTTGCGCACGCCGATCGGTGTGGTGGCCAACTGCACGCCCTTCAATCATCCGCTGATGATCATGTGCAAGTCGCTCGCAGCCGTGCTGGCTTCGGGTTGCACGACCGTGGTGAAGCCGTCCGAATATACCCCGCTCACGACGCTCAAGCTCGCCGAGATCTTTACCGAAGCTGGCCTCCCCAGCGGCGTGTTCAACGTGGTCCTCGGCTATGGCAAGGATTCCGGACGGTTCCTGTCCGAACATCCCGACATCAACAAGCTGGTGCTGACGGGCGGAACCGAAGCGGGTCAGATCGCGGGCAGTGCGGCCTCCAAGGTGTTCGCGCATCAGACGCTGGAATTGGGCGGCAAGACCCCGGTATTGGTGTTCGACGATTTCAACGTCGATCAGGCGGTCAATCTCGCGGCATTCGGGGCGTTCATAGGCGCAGGCCAGACGTGCGTGTGCGGCAGCCGTCATATCGTCCAGGAGACGATCTACGACGAGTTCGTCGAGAAACTCGCGATCAAGGCGCAGGGCATCCGCGTCGGTGATCCGTTCGACCCCGCGACGCAAATGGGGCCGGTCATTTCGCAACGCCAGCGCCAACGCGTGATGAGCTACGCGCAATTCGGTCGTGACGAAGGCGCGCGGGCGATCGCGGGCGGCCATGAAACGACGATCGAAGGGTTTGAGGGCGGCTATTTCGTCCAGCCTACCGTCTTTGCGGACGTGCGATCGGACATGCGGATCTTCCAGGAGGAAGTATTCGGTCCGTTCACGAGCGTAACGCCGTTCACAGACGAAGCCGATGCGCTGCGCCTTGCCAATGACTCGCCGTTCGGTCTGGGCGCCGCGATCCGCACCAACCGCGTTGCGCGGGCGCACCGGGTCGCACGCGACATCAAGGCCGGGATCGTGTGGGTCAACGACCACCACCGGCTCGATCCTGCATCCCCATGGGGCGGCGTCGGCTTGAGCGGGATCGGGCGCGAGTTCGGCACCGAGAGCTTCAACGATCATTTCGACGTGAAGAGCGTGATGGTCGCGATGAACGACGAACCGCAGGATTGGTATGGCGATCCGGAAGGTCGTCGCCGCCTGAACTGAACCTCATAGCCGGCCAGCCCAAGACACAATGGGCGGCCGGCTTTTTCGTACAAAATTGGAGAGATGTCATGACGGCTTCCGTGCATACGGGCGTCAATGCGGGAGGGCGACTTGACCGATTGCCCGTCGGCCCGTTCCATTATCGGATCATGTGGCTGATCGGGGCCGGCATGTTCCTCGACGGCTTCGATATCTACGTCGCGGGAACCGTGCTCGGTGCGACGCTGCACAGCGGTTTCTCGACGCTCGCGCAGAATGCGATCTTCGTCTCGGTGACCTTCGTCGGCATGATGATCGGCGCGGTCGGCACCGGCTTCCTCGGCGATCGCTTCGGGCGTCGTTTCACATACCAGATGAATCTCTTACTGTTCGGCGCGGCTTCGCTGGCGGCGGCGTTTGCGCCCAACATGACCGTCCTGATTGCGTTGCGCCTGCTGATCGGCATTGGCCTCGGTGCAGAAAATGTCGTCGGCTATTCGACGATGACCGAGTTCGTGCCAGCGGCTTCGCGCGGGCGCTGGCTTGGCCTGATGGCGGTGTTCGTCGTGACCGGATTGCCGGTCGCCTCGCTGGTCGGATGGCTGATCATTCCGGCATTCGGCTGGCGCACGATGTTCGTCATCGGCGGGCTCGGCGCGCTGGTCATCTGGTATATGCGCAAGAAGCTGCCCGAATCCCCGCGCTGGCTGGAATCGGTCGGCCGTGGCGACGAAGCGGAGGCGCTGCTGCAGGAGATCGAGGCGGAAGTATCGAAAACGGCACCCTTGCCACCGGTCGCCGCCGCCGCGCCGCAGTCGGCCCCCCCCCGTGCAGGCATGGCCGAGTTGTTCTCGGGCCGCTTGCTGTCGCGGCTGATCGTCGGGTGCGTGTGTCTGATCGTGATCAACACGTTGCTCTACGGCTTCGTCACCTGGCTGCCGACCTTCTTCATCAAGCAGGGCCTCAGCGTTGCGAGTTCGTTCGGCTATTCGCTGATCATGGGGCTCGGCGCACCAATCGGTTCGGCGATCGGCGCAATGACCGCGGATGCCTGGGGCCGCAAGCCGACGATCATCGGGGCATCCGCGATGGCGGTGGTGATGGGGCTGATCTACCCTAACGTGTCCGATCCAGCGTTCCTGCTGCCGGTCGGTTTCCTGCTGACCGTGCCGATCTACGTGCTCGTCGCCTTGTTGTTCGCGATCTACATCCCCGAGCTGTTTCCAACCGAAATCCGGTTGCGCGCTTCGGGGATCTGCCAGTCGGTCGGGCGCGCGGCGACGATCGTCACGCCGTTCATCGTCGTATGGCTGTTTTCGGTCCACGGGATCGCGGGCGTCATGGCGCTGATGGTGGGACTGCTGATCCTCCAGATCATCGTCGTCGCGCTGTTCGGCATCGAGGCGCGTAATCGTCGGTTGGAGGAAATGGACGGCTCCGCGCCCGGCGTGATGACCGCGCGTCGCTGACCGATGACACGGTGGCGGCCGCTAGGGGGCGCCACCGTGTTAGAAACGGTGTTGGTTGATCCGCACCACATCATCCAGAAAATCGACGACCGCCCGAATCCGCGGCAGGCGCTGCTCGTCGGCGTGCATCAGGAGCCAATAGCTGCGAGTCACCTCCAGCTCGGGCAGCACCCGTTGCAGTCGAGTGTCCTGTTCCGCCGCGAAGACATGCAGCACCCCGAGGCCAAGGCCATTGGCGACCGCAGCTTGCTGCGCCGCGATCGAACTGGACCGGAACACGGTCGGCGCATTGCTGACGATCTGATCGAAATAGCGCAGCTCCGGAATGTCGATTAACTCGTCAATATACCAGACGAGCGGATGCGCCTTAACCGCCTCCACCTTCTCGATCGCGGCATGCCGATCGAGATAGTCTCGCGCCGCGTAGAGGCCGAGCCGATAATCGACCAGCCGCCGTGCCACCAGACGCCCGCGCGGCGGGCGGGTGAGGCCGATCGCGATGTCCGCCTCGCGGCGCGACAGGCTTACCGAACGGCTTTCCGGCGCGAGTTCGAGTTCGATCGTCGGGTGGCGCGCGTGCAACAGATGGACGTTAGGCGCGACCACATACGTGCCGAAAGCCTCGGGGGTGGCAAGCCGAACCGACCCGGCGACGGTCCCCGTATCCGCGCCTACCGCCGCGCTGGCGCCGATCATCTCGATTTCCATCCGTTCGGCATGGTCGCGCAACACGTCCCCCGCGTGCGTCAGCACGACGCCGCGCGGGGACCGGTCGATCAGCCGCGCGCCGATCGCCGCCTCGAGGCTGCCCATGCGGCGCGCGACAGTGCTGTGGTCGAGCCCGAGCAGACGCGCCGCCGCTTGCAATCGGCCAGCCCGCGCTACCGCCAGGAACACGCGAATGTCGTCCCAATTCAGGCTCTGCATTTTCGCACAACGGTTGGGGTTTGGCGGCGGTTCCGGTGGGCGGATGCCGACCCTAGGTTAGTCGCATCGCAGTGAGAGGAACATGTATGCGCACCGTTTCGCATTTCATCGGCGGCCAGCCGGCCGCTTGGTCCGGGGCACGGACCGGAGACATATTCGACCCGACGATCGGTCAGGTGCAAGCGCAGGTCGATCTCGGCACGGTCGAGACCGTCGCCGAGACCGTCGCCAATGCGCGCGTCGCGCAACCTGCCTGGGCGGCCACTAACCCGCAGCGGCGGGCGCGCGTGATGTTCCGCTTCAAGGCGCTGATCGAGGAGCATATGGAGGAACTCGCCGCATTGCTCGCCTCCGAACACGGCAAGGTGATCTCGGACGCCAAGGGCGACATTCAGCGCGGTCTCGACGTGGTCGAATTCGCGTGCGGCATCCCACATCTGCTCAAGGGTGATTATACCGAAGGTGCCGGTCCGGGGATTGACGTCTATTCGATGCGTCAGGCCCTGGGCGTCGTGGCGGGCATCACGCCGTTTAACTTCCCGGCGATGATCCCGTTGTGGATGCTCGCGCCGGCGATCGCCTGTGGGAACGCCTTCATCCTCAAGCCATCCGAACGCGACCCTTCGGTTCCCGTACGGCTCGCCGAACTGGCCCTAGAGGCGGGTTTGCCTGCGGGCATTCTCAACGTCGTCCACGGCGACAAGCTGGTCGTCGATGCGATTCTCGATCACCCCGACGTCAAGGCGGTCAGCTTCGTCGGATCGTCCGACATCGCGCAATATGTCTATGGTCGCGGTGCGGCAGCGGGCAAGCGGATGCAGTGCATGGGCGGTGCCAAGAACCACGGCATCGTCATGCCCGACGCCGATATCGATCAGGCTGTGGCCGATATTCTCGGGGCGGCGTACGGTTCCGCGGGCGAACGCTGCATGGCGCTGCCTGTCGTGGTGCCGGTCGGCGAGAAGACAGCGGACGTGCTGCGCGAGAAACTGGTGAGCGAGATCGCCAAGCTGCGGGTCGGGGTGTCGAGCGATGCCGAAGCGCATTACGGCCCCGTCGTCAGCGCGCAGCACAAGGCGCGGATCGAGGGGTATATCCAGATGGCGGTCGACGAAGGTGCCGAACTGGTGGTCGACGGGCGCAACTTCACCCTCCAAGGGCATGAGGACGGCTATTTCCTCGCGCCTACGCTGCTCGACCATGTTCGCCCTGACATGCAGAGCTATATCGACGAGATCTTCGGGCCGGTGCTCCAGATCGTCCGCGCGCGGAATTTCGAGGAGGCGGTGCGATATCCGACCGAGCACCAATATGGCAACGGCGTCGCGATCTTCACGCGCAACGGCGATTTTGCGCGCACCTTCGCCAGCACGGTCGAGGTCGGCATGGTCGGGATCAACGTGCCGATCCCGGTGCCGGTTTCCTATCACAGCTTCGGCGGGTGGAAGCGGTCCGGCTTTGGCGATCTCAACCAATATGGCACCGACGGCATCCGCTTCTATACCCGGACCAAGACAGTCACGCAGCGTTGGCCGAGCGGCGGATCGGTGGTTGACCAGAGCTTTGTCATACCGACAATGTGAACCGATTTCTACAGTTGGAGCTGTAATGAACAGCTCCAACTGATTTGAGCAACTTTTTCGAAATGGATCTTGATGATGACGACCAGTGACACTTCCAAACAAGATGCCGAACATACGCCCGTGACCAAGCCGGTTCCAACACCGGCGCCGAATACGGGAAGCCCGATAGACGATGAGCCTGAACCGGGTACGGATCCTATGCATGAGGGGCCATGAACAACGGCAACTGCCGTAGGTCCGTCATTGACGAAGTAAAATACTGGCAGAACGGCGGGCAGGTGTCAGAAAGGTTAACGATGTACTAGCGGTAGGAAAAACGCCGCTTTCTTCATGGCACATGCAGAGGACGACACGACCGTATCGGTCTAGGACACCGTTGAGATGTGCTCTGCGCTGCAGAAGGCGGGCTTGAACGTAAAGACGCACCTATTTTCAGCTGGTCAGCACGGCCTCACTCTTGCAGGTCCGGCGGGGGGGGGGGCAGCGCGGCGCTGGAAGGAAATGTTCACCGCCTAGGCACGGGCGCAAGCGCTCGCCTGAGATCCTGAAGCCTTACCGAGTGCGAGCATATCGGCACCGGAGCGGCATGTCGTGCAGCTTGTTCAAACGTCAGAGTTTCGTTGAGCAGCTTTGCCGCCGCATGGTTGAATGGGCGATGTTGAGAAGCTGGAGACCTCTTCTGAATGGCCGGCTTCGGGTCGTCGCGCAGAAGGGCAGGGAAGGGCAGCTCTCTTACGGTCGCTGACAACACCGGACCTTCCGGAGTCGCCCAGCAGCGGTCGTTCAGTCTGTCTGAGCACAATCTGAAGTTGGTCATCCGAGGCGCGCGCACGGTTCCCGCTTCTTCATTTTCGACGGCCAATTTGGGAACACAGTCTTGGGAAGTAAGCTTCCCCGGCAGCGAAGACACCACCGTCACACCCCGGTTCGGCCAAATGCGCTATGTGCTTCTACGCAGCGCTTCGTTCTTCCTCAAGCGCTAGATCACGAAGAATTCTGTGGAGTTCGTTTCCGTCCATCCGTGAGGGATCAAAGCCGCTAGCTGAGCCGACGCCGGCGAAACGAATAGCGTTCTCGTCCGAGAGGCCAACAAACCCCATCGCCCAGTTAGGGAAGCTGCGCGCTTCAACAGGCTCCAGGCTCAACA
>Ga0265798_10003839_pt1 | contig 21115 bp, 15 predicted proteins | sample P3T30metagenome_FD_192430 | JGI IMG/M metagenome (GOLD analysis project Ga0265798, IMG submission 192430) | Plant litter microbial communities from East Loma Ridge, Irvine, California - P3 T30 | ecosystem: Environmental > Terrestrial > Plant litter > Unclassified | place: USA: California... | reverse complement strand
CCATGTATTATGCGGGACGCAACCATTACGGGTTCTAGTGCCTGCGTACGAAGCCACGCGCACAACAGCATTGAAAATGTCTAGGAGACAGAATCTAAAGACAAGAGCTTACCAACTTCCTCCATCCACGAATTCAGTGGCGTTCGAGTCGGAGCGGCCGAACGTTCGCTCAAGCTGATGACATTGAGATTTCGATACTGCGCCACACAGGTGGCGTTTTCTTCGCCTTCACGTCGCGAGATATCCGTGCTACCAGGAAATTTACTGCTTCAGATTTGCCTTCAAGGAATCGGACGACGCGAGCGGAATACTTTTAAAGAAGAGTTATTTCCCAATTAGGCATATGATCACGCCTTCATAGCGCATGCTATCACCTGATCTGTCAGCTCGATGGAATTTAATGGAAAACTGAGATCACTTGCAAAAATTCCGAGTGTACCGGTTGGTGTCATTTTGTTACGTACATGCTAGCGATACACGGTGAGTCCCCCTCTCAATGATCCAAGTGCTCAGCTCGACCCTGTCCAGCGCAGCCAAGATCTTCGAGCCGACCACAGCCGTACAGATGCACACATCACTGCCTGCGCATAGCCTTCGCATGACGAAACCGATGGCGAGCCTCTTCAAGAGTATTGGTCTTTCCTGGAGCGTCCAATCTAAAGAGCTATGACTCAAGACAAACCCCAGTCAAACGACCCAGGCGTATAGTCATCTTGATTCCATTGGATCACGTCTCAGTGATGGAAGGATGAGGACCCAAGGCGATTAGGTAGAAGAGCCAGCAAGGTCCGGATAACGTAAACTCCCCCCGCCTATGGCCTATGGCTGACGAGCATTTTTTTAGGCCCACCGAGCAACAACATACGCGATCTTAGGCAACCACCTCTTGTGGAATGAGAGGCTTCTCACATATAAGCGACCGCCCGCCATCGCATATCGCACTCGTGAAGCCCAGACGGCTAGTCCTTCGTCGAAACGTGCTACAGATCTGTGACCAAAAGCAACAACGCGTGAGCTAGCTTCCAAGGTTTCGTGAGGGGATCCTGGGCGACCTTCAACATACCTGTTCAGTCGCCTCACTTCTCAATGATCGGCAGAAAGACATTATTCTTTCGCACATCGAAGTACGAACGTGCAGAAGGCATGCGTGTAGCCTATGCCTTGTGGTACGAAACGCACCTGGCTGTTAGCGACTTCCCTGGACATTGGGCCATCCATGTGGCTACCCGAAACTTGCGCGACTACCTAGGTAACTCCACGTCACCACAGGTGACCCTGTGTTGTTAGCCCGCGCTGCAGGCTATCGACATGGGGCTAGTCGCGTCCCGCTGGCTGTGTCGGAGTCTCGGGGAGAGGCATGTTGGTCGCGAATCAAGTAAAGTTTGGGTCGTCCGCTCGGGCTGCATTCGGCGGCCATCGTCACCGCCCAGTACCTCACGATATCCTTTCCACTCGACTACAGCATCCAAAACCATCGCGCAACAGCGTTCTCATCCTTCCGGAATGCGCATAGTCACTGAAGTCTTCTTCTTTGTTCTCATGCAGGAATGTGGCGAGGTAGTTGGTGCTTGGACGACGTGACGTGGCTGGCCTACCGAAGGCTGGAGAAACACTCCACCTGCGGCATTACCCTTCCTCAACGATAACCCATCGAGACATACAACAACACCAGTACTTTTCATCGCGAACGTATACCGAACAACAACAACAACAACAACAACAACAACAACAACAACAACAACAACAACAAGACAAAACAAAAGCGAAGGGCTTATACAAGCAAGGATCGTGCGTGTGTTCGGTTTACAGATTGCGTCAACGTTATGGGCTACATAAGAAATGGTACTAACTAATCGTGCTGAGCATGGTGTGACTGCGACAGCTTACAATATATGAAAAGTGCGTAGCGCTACATGTATTGAGGGCGAACCTTCACCCCCCGTCAGATCGATAGACAAAAGAGAGCAACGAGAAACATTGGGATAAGGAGAAAGAGATAGTCTTGGTGTCATTGCTGACTGCGAGAAGATGTCGGGCAGGACTATGGTCCTACCTTCTGGGAAGCTCTTCAGGTGGCCCAACTGGACATGTTGCTGAACTCGACTTCCTGGTTTCTACGCGTGGGTCTCGAAGCTGACGAACGACGGATAATCGGACTGTCGGCAGCCAGCTCAGGATGATACTTCCTGTAATGTTTGAGCCGAGCATCCTGTCGCCTGAACTCCTTGGCGCACATGTCATTCTCGCACGTGTACGCTCTTCCCGTTCCGTGGATTAACCTCCTATGTCTTCCGAGGTTGCCTCTTCGATACAGACCGGTGAATGACTGTCCGCAGTTGACAACCTCGCAGTACATTGTGTCCGGAGTGTAGGTCGGAGGAGGACCCCCGGATGAAGATGCATTGGAGGTACAAGAGCGCGTGGAATGACTTCTTTCCAACGGCACAGCTAAGTTGTCTCCACACTGCAACAAGCCTTCCGTGGTCGATGTGGTGTCCACTGGAGGCATGCAGTATCCGTTATCGACGCCGATGTATGGTCCAGATGAAGAGACCGGACTGTACGGTGATGGATTCATGTTCGATGAGTATTGGGGGGCTGGACGCTCGGTAACGCTACTGTCGACCATGCTATTTTCGACATAGCCCGTTGATGAAAGTGGAGTACGATATTCATTTATGTACCCCGATCCTGACTCGTCTTGGTCCGTTGTCGAAGGAGTCCTCTCTGGAGTGTTTTGCCAATCCGTTAACGGCGTTTCATCAAGACGATATGGTGGATTGTAAGCAGACCATGGCTCTGATTGACCAACGCTGAGTAGTGGAATATTGACGCCATCCATATCGAGTTGCCCAGAACCAATCGAAGGGGAATGGTGGAAGTTACTATTGCTAAATATGCTAGCGTCTTGAGTCGCTTGGCTATCGGCCATCATCTCCGCTCGCTGAAGATGCCCAGGGCGTTGCATAGACGAGTATATGCGGTCGTTGTACGTGGTACTCGGCATCATCCAATTACCCGACTGGTCGTTTCCAATCGACATAGACGCGCTATCCTGCCCAGGAGGATGAATCTGGTGGGTGTGCCAGACGTTCTGGGTACTGGGTACATCCATCTGATAGTTCGGCGCATCGTGGTCATTAGGAGAAGCAAGGTCTACACGGATCCGCCACTGTTCCTGTTCCTGTTCCATGCTTCCCTGTTGTTGCAAGATAGCAGGATCTATGGACGAATCATCGGTAGTGAAGGGTGTAGCCGGCTGCTGGAAGGACCATGGGTTGTGATGAAGAGCGTTTGGGCCAATGATGTTGCTACCAAGCCCAAAACCTTGGGTACTGGCATGTTCATGCAGCACAGACTGGTCACCGTGTCCAACGTTCGAAGGCCCGGGGTTTTGCCGCCCGGCATTGAAAGGGCGCCGACGTCGCTCGTGTGGGCTCATTTTGCTATCCGCCTTCCTTGAGGATGTGGCCGTTCAGAAGAATGATGCAAAGAAACGTTCTGAGATCTATATGGGGTTCTATCTGCCGCCGATATGAGGTACGAATGGGCGAAGTGGTTTGCGTTGCTGGATGTCCTTATGCAAGGAACGACGCGTTGAGATGCGACCCAGAAGCCAATGTGACGTCGAAGTCGCCTGGCTGAGCTCCGAGGGAGACGATGCGAAGGGTATAGATATGCTGGTTCGCTGCACGATCGGATATGCAGCAGCAAGGAAACGACAGCTGATGGAGCACGTCCGGTGGTGCCGATGTCGTAGTGCTGGGCGTTACAGCCTTGTCCGCCTCACGTCGCCTGGCTTCTGAACTCTATGCGCGGCGGTGATATATTCGAATCAAGACAGAAGATGTCAAAGAAGAGGGAAGAAGAACGAAGGTTGTTTCGTGTTGCGCAGGCCGCTTCGAGGGTATGGCCGTTGAGGCTGACGAGCCTAGTAAAAGTGCCAAGCGACCAGAGGGTCGACAACGGAGAAGCCTTTGACAACGCTTTTACTTCTTCGGAATGTCTTGTGTGTGTTGAGCGTCCACCTCTTCACCTCAAGGCCGAGAATGTCTTGTGTTGGTGTGGATGTCTGGTTGCCGCCGCCTTTGTCTTGGAGTCAAGTATGATCGGTGGGTATGGCGAACGAATCGTGCGGGTATGCAATCGAGCGAAAGTACGCAGAAGGAAGAGGAGGAAAAGCAGGAGGAGGTGGTGAATGTGTTGTTGGTCGTGGCGGGCAACCTTCGACGGGGCGTCGGTGCTATGTACTCAAGTCTCGTGCCCTTTGGAGGACTTTGGCGACCGGGGTGCTATACTGTTAGCTCAGACGTACGCTACGTGGAGGCACCAGATGCTATGTCGCTACTGTCAAGGGCGTAAACCATCTCTAGTCGACGATACAGTCCCCCGGTGGCTTGGTCTGTCTGCGCAATACCACGCATCCGCCGACGACTTGAAAGTGGGCCCGACATTCGCTGGCACTCTTTTGCCTATTGCCTCTTCCCGAGAAGCAGGAACGGCGCTGCGTTAGCGTCGGTACCTATCCCTGGACGCTACCAGCAACATGCACTCCATTGTCGCAAGTTGATCAGAGGCGAAAGAGATGACGATGAGTGGCTGCGAGGCTCGGAGTTTTCTCCATCGTATCGGAGCTCAGCGGGCTCAGTGTCGATAGAGGGCGCCTTTGGCAGCCGTGTGCGCAAGGCATGTGCATCCGAATGATAAAGCAGCGAACGCGATGTTACTGGTGCAAGCAGAGGCCTTGACAAGGCCGACAGCTGGGCTGAACCGACGGTACGCAAGGACCGAATTTACAACATGGGGATCGTGGCCTTTTTGATCCGAATCGATCATCGGCCATCATCCGGCGCCAATATGTAAAGGGTGTGAATGCGCATATGGCTTGCAGCAGCTCGTCGTCTATACACATCCTTGGTGTGGGGCGCATGTGCCCGATACCGATGGGCTCTACATGCTCAAGTACCATTTGGCGCGTTGATGCCAACTCCACGGGAGAGGCAACAAAAGCCGACAGCATCAATCGCGTACATTCGGTTATCCTGGGAACTGTGTGCAGCTCACATTACCATGAAACACATCTTCAGTATCGATTGAGCTTGCAGCCGATGATGAAGATGGGTTGCGGATACCAACAAGCGCCAGTGGCTTGACACGGCTCAGGGTTGTTCAGCCCACAACACACCGCACCACATCTCTCAATCGAGCACGCTCTTCGCGCGACCTGCGTAACCTAAATTTCGCATATAATCGTCTGGGGCAGAGTCCTCAACGAGGATAGTGGTCCGCAAATTCAGCAGCGCATATCCATTACACCATGCCTTCGAGTCCAGATAAAACTGTACATTCGAAGCAATGAGCGCCTGTGCGCAGCTGCAACCTTGCGCATCGCTCAGTGCCGGACGATTGGGCCACCAACGACTTCCTCCCATGAGCGGATGCACCTGAGGTGTCACGACATCGAGCTGGCACGGAGCGCTTGGCGAATATCATGGAAATGGGGTAAAATCAAACGACGAAAAGGGTGTATTAGCCGTCAACCCAAGACTGCGTCTCTTCCATTCATGGCTCTTCCCAACGACCGTACTGCTTGGGCTACGCCAACGAGGTTCTGTTCCAGAACAGACTGTCGCTTCTGCGAACTGCGTGTTGGTCTAACAAGCGAAAAAGCAAAGTGGGCGCCTCAACCCCGCACAGCTGCATGTCTGCAGAAGGAGTGCGTGTCCCATCGCGGCAGCCGCCAAATGGGAAATGAGATTAATCCTTCGATAGCGCGAAATTTTGGCCCCACCACCTAGGTATCGGCACGTGATTGAGGCTCTGCGAACGCGCAGATAGCATCACCACGGGTTTGGCGAAGGGCTTCGGCACCCACATGCCGTTGAAAATTCATGGACTAGCGGGCCGGTACGACACGGCTTCGGTACGACTAGAAATAGATCGTCCGGTGTCTGTTGCTTTACGCCGCGCATTGGCAACCCAGCTAGTGCCCACGGCATGGTGCCAGACGGGCATCCTCGCTTTTGCCGCATTAGGGTACGAAGCCTTGCTGTCCTCGTCGGGGTGCTGGCGCATAGCATCCGGGCCATCATGCAGCCCATACCATGACATGGCTATCACAGCCCCGGAGAGATCACCATTATCGTCCTTCAGTCTTTGATACGACGGCTTCCCGCATAGCTTGCCAGCGTACTAAAGTAGTCTACTGAAATGAGTCAAAGGGATTCTTGCATCATACTGGAGGAATTCAGGTTCCATGTCTCCGGAAATATGGTTTGCATAGCCCCTGCTAACTGACGACGCCCGTTCAGATGGGAAGGCGGACACAGGGCAGTATCGCTGCTGCTCCAAAGAGACTCGTAGTCACTTTCGCTTCGACATCACTTGCCATATCGGTGGTAGCGTCTACTGCAAGATGGAGGAATACGCCCCGTCCCATGGATTTCAGCTTCTGCAGGGCTCGCTATTTATCCGCTGCAGATCACCAAAATCACCCTCATGTATACCGGACCCAAAGCTAGAGGTGACATTGACTAGCCGGGGTGATGGTGCTACGTCATACCTCTACCTGCTGCTGCGCAAAGTCGCTCGATACAAAAAGACAGAAAGGTTATCTCCGAACTGTCCCTGTCAGATGTAGAAGCTCTCTATCTGCATGGCAGTTGGTACAGGGATATGTCATTCACCGAGGTTCGTGACGAAAAGCCCTAACAGTCAGCTCGCATATGCTATGATCGGCGTTCGTCTTCCTTCTACGGCGATCCAGGACACATCACGCGTGCTCGTAGCATCGACTCTATGACTCCGCCTACACAGCGGTGAACGCTTCACCTGTGGCATATACGTACGATTCGTTATGGTGATCGCCGGTGATTTGGAAGCGGTGGATGCGTTGGCATCAGAAGTACGAAGCACGACAGTTATTTTGGTACTCATCTGACGCTTCCCCAGACCACGGACTGGGGAATATGTCAGACTCAAGGGACGGCTCAGGCCTTGCCCACAAGCGCATCACGCCATGGAACATTTACGCCCGGATACTGGATAGCTGAGCCTCTGCACACTGGATGCCGGGCCGTCTAAACACAAATCACCTGGCAGAATCGGAAACATTAGATGCCAGCAAGTCATATCCCTATCGGAACCCTGCGACAGTGTATACACTGTTCATGTGATCTGCCGTTTTGCGCCCTCTCAGGCCCTTCGGATATAACGGCACCACCGCGAAAAGTGGCAAATGGCAGTCATATGACGCGCCACGAGCAAGGGAAGATGTCAGCATGAAGAAGCTTTGTTAATTCCTGGCTTTGCTGGGCTCATGGGGCTCATGGGGCTCAATGGGCGAGGCCTGCAAGCGCCGCCACGTGGGCGCGCGGGCGTTGTCCACCTTGAGTGGTGAGGATTGATGCTGCTTTAACACCCGCATCTGCACCACCCGATATGGCAGACGGGAGGTCTAATGGAGCTCGGACTACCCTCGTTGTTGGCTCTAACCACACTGGCCAAATCGCAGAGCCGCATTCCCTTTCTGTCGTCATCTCCGTTATCTGACTCGGTCTTCCCCGGATCGTGGAACATGGGGTCTGTGGAGCCTGAGATGCTCCTCTCTGGCATGTTAGACTGTGATGTCACGGTCACCTGATCGAAGACGAGGTACAGCCTGAGTTACAGTATGATCATTATACTTCTAGCTATGAAGTTGAAGACGCGCATTCGCGCTAGAATACATTAAGAGCGCTCCAGCGCAGTAAGAGAACAACCAGTGCGCCCGAGAGAAGGAAAAAAGACGAAGCTGCAAGCAGCTATCCACACCACCAGGGCGAGGGAGACGACCAGCTCTCGATCTGCACTGCAAGACACTAGTCACTGCAGTCGATCATTGTCACTGCTGTTGGCGCAGCTACTTCGTTCGCTTCCTCGGCATCGCGTCCGGAATACGATGCTTCTTCCACTCGTGTTTGCGGGTCGCATCGGTCCGCTTGTAAGCCTTTTTGCAAACACGGCAGGCTGATCCGACTACGACAGCAAATGGGTTATGGAAGGCAAGATTATGCCGTCGCAGGTTGCCTTTCCGATACCTGTAATTCAGTCAATGCGTGTGCATGAGCGAGTTTCGAGAGGGCGAGGCTTACCTGCCACTAAACGTCTTGTCGCACTGATCGCAGTGCTCTAGCGGGAAATCAATTTCGCCCTGTCCCGACCGCTCGCAGGGTTGAGGATATTGATGGTCGTCAAGTTCAACGAAGTTGGTCGACGGTCCCTGGCTTCCTCCAAAGCGATGGGCGACTTGTGGGGATTCCGATTGATTGGCTGTCAATTTCTGGTAGACGATATGTTCATCCTCAGCAACATCTTGTTCATGTCCGCCACGAAATTGCCATCCCTGGTGATTGGAGCATTCATAAGTACCGAAGCGGATACCAGTGGCGCCATGCCACTGCGAATGCAACTCCGGCAAAGACTGGCCTGGTACAGGTGGTGATTGGATACCGGGAACATGCGACTCATGGTTTGCAAGATTAAACGGTTCCGAAGATTCCACTAGGTCATCTTGACGCCCATCAAGACCTTTTGCTGGTTGCTGCGCGATTCCTCGGAAAGACTCCACGTGATTTGCCTCAAACGAAGCGTGGTCCCAGTCTGTGTCCATTCGAAATGACCTAGGCAAATCGAAATCGTTGGGTGGGAAACTGTCAAGAGGCGATACGGTGCTAGCGGGGCGATCAGCATCCGAATAGAACTGGGCAGAGCAAATGTCGTTGACGTTAGGTGTGACAGGCGATACGGGCGAAGACGACGACTTGCGAGATTGACGTCCGCTGGTCATGCTGGGCGCTTCGACAGACTGGTACTGGGTGTTTAAATTCCACAGTAACATTGACTCGTCGGCAGTTGTGGGTAAGCGTCCCACGGGAGTCGCACCGCGCTCGTCGATCTCGTTCAGATCTAAGAACGCCGCTTGACTCGTGTCAGACTCGAGAGAGTGGCCCTGGGTTCGCTCCATAAGAACTTCCAGCTCAGCGAAGACATCATCTCCTTCAAGCTCTGGAGCAAGCATAAGCCTATCTGAAAGTTCGTGGAGCGGCATTGCAGGAAGTTCATATCCGTACGGATATCCATAAGCTGGTGGAGCCTCGTCGTGAACAGCTTCCGCATACTGTTGGGCTTCCATCCGGTAAGTTCGTATTGAGACCCGGCAGAGCTTTCGTAAGAGCGTCCGGCACCTGGAGACTGTGCTGCTACTAGAGTCTCTTGGATGACTTGAGATTGCGAAGCTTTTGGCGTCGTCGACTGGCACAGCGGTGATAGAGGGGCTGCAAGCACATGAATTTGTGCTTGGCGTCGTTGCTTTGTCGGCCAAGCTATGCCGAGATGTCGAGATTCTGGAACTCAATCAGTACAGTGCACTCCAGCTGGAACGACAGCCACTGATGGCATCTTGAACTCACGTACGTAATGCTCCAGCGACGTTTTGCCTCGATGTGAATGAGCATATTCGGAAAGCGGGGGTGATCTCGAAAATATGTGGCAAAGACCATCCGCAATACTGAAGGACTTTATTGAGCCCAAGTACATGCAGACGTCATGGCCAGGAGGAAGTATGTAGGTTTCTGAGGACTGCTGACTGGCAACAGGACCGCGCGTTGAGAAATGGCGGCGCGGCGAATGCCTCCATCCCGGAAAGCTCGATGCCAGCGAAAGGGCTTCTAGCAGCCCGATACTCCATACTGCTGCCAGAGGTCTCGATCCCGAAAGATCAAAAGCAGGCGAGAAGTTCGGAGGACTCTGCATCGAACTAAGAAGCCCTGTTTTGTTTCGTATGTGCGCGAGTATGTAGACAACTCAAGCAACGGCCAAGACTGGAGCGCGCCCTAGGTCCGATGTTGTCGACGTCGAGGGATTGGATACAGATGAACCGGTCATCTATTTTCGTTGCCTGAGGTCCTTCGATGTCTCGGGCCTTCCAATTGGCGAAGGCCCATTGGCTACGGCGACAAGCCTGCGATGGCAAGAAAGAAGGCGAAGCCAAGTGTATGGTGCAGGCGTTGATGCCAATATGGAGGAATAGATGTCGGTCATGGTCGAAAAAGGTTTCGCCCTCACCGTAATCCAGAATAAGAGACGGGCAACGAGGATGGCGCTAAAGTTTGAGAAGTGAAGCGGGGCTATCCCTGGACACCGGCGGCGAGCGATAGAGTATGCATCCCGGAAGAAGTGTGCCGGTTACTTTGACGTGTTTTTTGCAGGCGCATTTGGAAGTCCAGGAGGAATACGCTGTGCTGTGAGCCAATCTTCGTGGGCGGCGTGGGGGTTCATTGGTCGTCGAAAGTGTATCGGCAATGATGCGGCTCTGTTGTGAGAACGACGGAGGTCACTTGCGAAATTCTGGAAGCGCGAACTTCGTTAAGAAAGTCAGAGGCATAGCTTCAGATATATCCATCTGATGCTCCGCCTTCGAAACTGTTCTCCTTCAACAGCACAGCCGCAGAGATGGGGCCGACGGAAAGCCAGCTCAAAGGATGTACTACAGCCAGGAACTGCCAGAGTCTGCCTTGGGATGCGCCTCGGGGGAGAGAGTCTGAGCCACATTGTGGGTGCTGTATCGACCACTGACCGGTGAACTTGCGTGGGCTTCGATAATCACCAGACAAGTGTGGATTCTCAACAGATCTCAGACATTGGAAGTACGTACTCACACCCAGTCGCCAACTACGCATGCGCATCAGGCCCCCAGCGAACCGGTATCTTTCCTATGCACGCGTCATCCCCACAGGCCAACGTGCCAGTCATCGAGGCGGCGCTTCACGAAACCGCGGTCTGCCCTTTGAAGCGACACGTCGTGCTCGACACCAAGCGAGGACGGCTGGACCAAAGGGCCAGGGCACGTTACCGCGAGTCAGCTAGGAGAAGGCAGATGGCGCGAGCCAACCCCTCCAGTTGCATTAGCCGCACGGTAGTCGTGTTTCCCCTTCCACATGCAGGAGCCCCAGCCCGAATCGAGCTTCAGCCCTAACGTCATCTAGACAATGCTCAAGTGGCATCTTACGTTTGTTGCGGGCGGCCTCCAGATGTCCCCATGGCTGCCCGACTGCATACTCTTAGCGCTGGGCGTCCTCCGACGCGTAAAGTCCTCCAAATCGAACGATGAAGGGAAGCTCGCAAACCATGCCGGATTGAAGACGAAATCGCGAGCGCTCGACGTTGGCCTGTCAAAAGGCGGGGGAACCCGTGCACGTGTTTGACACGCGCTAGTGCGATCGTTCCGCGCTAAGAACTTGCCAAGACTACGTCACTTCCCGCAGCCGACGGCCACAGCAACGAATCTCAACAAACAATGCCATTGTGCGGACATACTGCGCGATAAGACAAAAATGCCTTACCTGGCTGACGAGTTGATCAGAGCTCGGGATCACCCAAAAAGACTAATGCAGCAGCACCTTCGACCCGCATATTGGGGCCGGCCTACCGTATAGCGTACAACATCTGACCAGCATGGCCACTAACGAAGCTCCCGTGGCTTTGCAAGAACCGCCCGTGCCAACGTTGCAGCATGTCTAGCGGTCAAACAAGGATGTTTCTCCAAGCAAGCTCCAGCCTGCCAGATCGCCTAAGCTCCGCTGGTGCAGCTCCGTCTAGAGCCTCATGGACTGGGTTTTGGTCTGCAGCCTACGCCTCGTCCTGATGCACCGTCCTCCCACCATATCATCCGCATCGCAGCACCCACCGTGCCCTTCCTGAGCCCTCCGTGCACCCCCCTCGAAGTGCCAATGACTGGTGTTTTGCGCCGCACGACAATCTTCCCGGCCAGCATTAAGCGCCCACGACATGTGTGCCCTTCATGTGCTCGGGTCCGGTTGCCTTGTAGCCTCGCAGCCGCATCGAAGCTTGATTCGGCTTACGGCCTTGTCGTCCACTCCGCTGGCTGCATGGCATGCCTCCGTCCTGGGCGCGACTGCAACAGTCCCACTAGCTCTGATCGGTGAGAGCTATGCACTCAGAAACTTTAAGCACTCACCTGCCGACAGATTGGACAAATGCTCCGCAGCTATAACACCCGCGATATGATCGCCATGATGCATGAGAACAACACGGACGTCTACGGATCCACACGTCTTTGGTCAATGGCAACAACTTCATATCAAGCGTGAGATGAGCTGAACGAGTCCTCAACTTCTGCACGCGCGTCCCATCGACGCCTTCATGGAGGACTGAATACTTCACTGCATAAGCGCAGGAGTCCTCCCACGACCGACTGGCTATCAGAGCTCCAACGCACGACGGTCCTCATCTCCTGTTATTGCCTCCAAACCCAGATCAGCAATATGTCTCACTTTCTCCATGCATGCATTTCCGGTCACCGAGTCCTTCTCGGCGACTAAATTCCGGTGAGTGTAAGCGACGCTGCGAGGAGCGAGATTGGCATTCCGGTGAGTAGTTGACGTGTCAACCTCGCGGATGGGCGAATTTCGTGAACGGTATGCGGCTCAACTGGGGCTCGGAAGTAATTCCGGATGAAGGTGAGAATGGAAGAATTCCGCCATGTTCACAGCAAGCAGCGGAAGAATTGGTATTCACTTTAAGAAGTTTTCAAAGTAGAAATGCATGAATAACTCCCAAACTATCTGCTTGCTAATGCGCTCCAAAATTGTGTACGAGTACAATGAGACAACGACTGTGCCAGACAGTCTAGATGAAAAGATAGGCGTCAGCTGGGGGTGAGAAAACGTACCAGCCAACAAGGCTGCAGCGCAAATCCTCCAACTTTCCGTTGAGTGTGAGAAATGACACCATGACCGCCAGGATCGTAGGCTGAGGTGAACCCAAAGATGACTGCCGAAAAGATAGACGCCTGGGGCTGGAACCCCTCAGCCGGCCCCCAAGTGCCCTAGGTAAACATTGCATAAATATAAGGAAACCAATTCTCTCCTCATCCCATATCGTACTGTCGTGTTGTCATTCAACGTGATGTTCAGTTACTTCCGTTAAATCGTTGTTGTCCATATTGTCTGTACTCTTCATACACTTCATCCTTATCGTACACCGCTCCGTCGCTCCTAACGTAGCCGACGGCGTTGTAAGGCTCGGAACGCCGGTATTCAGCTTCACCCGGGTGAGCACTGCCACCGGGAAGCTGGTACTGATATTGTTCCCGGTTCGGCTGCGCACGGCGGTCTGCGGACGAAGACGAGTGAGGCGGCGGCGATGGTTGGAAATCGCTGTCGGACGATTGGTAGGAGGATACGCACAGGTGAGAGGACGAATGACTTGTCAGAAACTGATGTGGAGCGTTGGAGGCGTGAGGCTGTTGAGCTTGAGGTCTTGACGGGGGCGGTGCACCGTTTTGAGCAGAGCCGTTGGTCACGCCGTTCGGGTACGGGTGGTAGGACCATGGGCGATAGACTTGTGCGTAAGTTGGGTCTCTACTTGGATCGTAGCCGTGGCTTTGTGTAGTTGGGGCTGATGCGCCTCCTCCCCAGGTAGACTGCGTCTTGTTAGCGGCGAGCTTCAATATAGACCATCAAGTTATCTCACGTTTGCGTACGAACATCCACGAGAACTGCCATAACCGCCGCTTCGGCCTGATCCGTTCGAGCCATGGCCATAGGGATGCTGGGAGCGGCTCATCTTGGTTTGAGTGGACTGATAGGATGCGTAAAGATGCAAGATGTGGCGGGTGACTCCTGAAAACGGAGTCAAGGAATGGGCTGGGAAAGCCTGGGTCAGGGGACGGCGGGTGAAGGGTATAGACAAATAAGGGAGCGCGTGATTGGTGGATGAGGCTGCTTGCAGTCATCCAGACCGCGGCGGGAGACTAGTAATAGAGTAGAGAAGATGACCGAAGAACGGATGTGGTGATCGGATTCGGCGTGTGAATAAAGACTCACGCTGTGGTAATCGGGCGGGCGACATTTAATACTACTATCAAAGGGTCCTTCACCTCGTTCCTCTCGAGTCCAGTCTGCCCCAGGCACCCATGCATTACGCCCCGTGCCCCTCAAGCGTCCGATACGCCTCCAGCAGGGGCATATGTTACGCAGAACTTAGTTTGCAATCCCCCAGAGATTGTCCAGTCGAACTCTTTGGTTTCTGAGTCACGGTAGGCACGGACAGGTTCCTGCGGGAACGCGATAGGGCTGCAGAGTGGTTCTTGAGGAAAGGTCCGGCCCTTTTCGGCTGCGTCAGTCCAATGAGAAGCCGAATGGTGGCAACCGGGTAGGGGAGTCCTGTGCGCATTTGCGTAGTCCAAGGAGAAAGCGAGAGGGCGCAAGTGATCTTGGAAGCTGGGCAAGCTAGCTTAACGGGCACGGTGACCACACCGCTGCTGCCGGACATAACGCGCGTTGATATGGCAGAGTTCGCCCTCTGTGCCCGCGCAAATATTGAGAATGCCGAGTCACGTTGATGCATGATGCAAGACAGGGCCGTAGGAGGGCCGTGGCAGAGCCTCCACCCTACCGACACACTGGCACACGCTAAGCCACTCATGCCGCTGTCTACCCAGTCAGACCGTCGCCTAAAGGCTAAACAGACGACAGAGTAACCGATGGCCCAACGAGGCAGACCCAGTTGCTGATGATTCCCGTCCGTGCCTGGTGAAACGGTGGCTAACGAATCCGAGCAGCCAATGATATGGGCGAAGGACGGTGGGATGTCCACTCGCAAACAAGTGCGTGGTGGAAACACGTATGCCTCCATTTCTATGGCTGAAGCGACGGGTGGCCAGGATGTTGGGTTGGGTCAGATGGCCTTATAAGGCCGTTGCGCTATATCAGCTGGACAGAATACTATGTGGGTACGTGAAGAGCAAAAGCGGCACTCCTGCCCTCGCCGCGGAGGAAGACGCCTGCGGCCTTCTCCAGACCGGCCCGTCTTAACTCGCCTAAGAGTAGTTGCCGCAAGCTTGTTCGATGTTCCAAGATGTAATTGGCGGCCGATGCCGCCTATGATCTCTAATCCTAGAGCCACATCTGCGATTCGTCACGATAGCGCTCGATCTGTGGATCGCTAGAGGTCAAACACCAGGGTACTGTATTGGAGGCATCCAGCACTGGTATACCCTTGACGTATGCAAGTGAGCGTCCCGTATTGTGTCTGAGCTTTTGGGTGGCTTTGCACCTTATGGGCTCTCCTCCAGGGCCATTAGCCAATGGGCCAAAAGTCGCGTCAGCTCATTGGAGAGCGCGGAAACGTCGGAGTGCGTTCGTCATCTCGAGCCGATGCGTCCGAAGAATGGAATTTGTTAGCACAAACAGCTGGAAAGAGTACGTTGCAGATGACCTTACAGAAGACGGAAACTGGGAGAGATGATAGCGGCGCACGCTGAGGGCTTCCAATGACATGCCTCCACTTCACGTCGCGCATCGCGTCCAGTGCTATATCCTACTCGGCCAACAAGTAAAGTAGGTATTCTTTCTGGAGGATGGCTGTACTTGTGAGGCTCACGATCTACCACGGGGGCATCAATCACCACGGAGGTAAGAGATGCTTGGCATCAGTATCTCCGCGCTGATCGCAACACCAACACCGCGTCACCACCCTTCGCGAGGCTATTGAAGTGACCAAGTTTATGTACTTCAAGAGCAACAACGTGCCAGGCGTCTCTCTGATACCTGCGATATCTGATAATCACCCTCATCGCACAATTCCAGAGCCCAGCAAGTGCCACTTCAGCGGCACCCGAACCGAGACCACCTGGGCACTGGTCTGAACCAAAGACACATTCCCTCTTCGCAGCATGGCGAACCTCGACACCCTCCCACCCGAAATCCTCTTCACCATCCTCTCCTACACAGAGCCCAACCTCAACCCCACCCTCTCCACCTACCCTCTCAACGCGCTCGCGGCAACAAACAAGCACCTCAACGCCATCGTCGAAGAATACGCGCGCAACCTCCTCAAACGCCACGCCGACATCGTCTTACCAAAGAAAACGCGCATCTACACGTGCCGCCGGAAATGGCTAGGCGATATATGTTACTTCTGCAAGAAGAAGACACAGCGGAAAGCGTGTCTGTACAAGACCATAGCGTGTTGTCTGGCATGCGATAAGAAGGAGTATGAGAAGATGGTATGTACGCCGCGGGGATTGGCAACGCTTCTTCATATATGTGCGATAGTGCTAATATACCGGACAGACAATGACGCAAGCCATGACAGCCACACAGCTCTCTAAACTTGACCTGTTTACCCCGTCGCCATTATACCTCGATCTCCCTCCTTTAGTAACAGCACCATACCCCATCATGGGCGCCGCATGCATCATGCTATCCGCCCCCGATGTTCGCGCCCGCGCCGCACACGTACGATCCCAGCTCGGCGACGCAGCGCGCGACGAAAGCTATATGCGCAATCGCCGCGCGAAACACGACCGTATTGTTAAACATTTGGGTATACAGTATGAGCCCACTGTGGGGTGGTATGTGTGTTCGGAAGCGGCGGGCGGCGGGGGCGATGTGCTAGGGAAGGAGAAGGAAAAGAAGAAGACGCCGGGAAGTATGCGCTCAGAAGAGAGTAGAACAGCGTATGCGGAGAAGGCCTTGGAGGAGGAGTGGAGGGCGTTGGGGATGGGTGGGTTGGTGGCGCGGGATACAGAGTATATGGCTTGTGTGAGAGGGCGACGGGCAAGAAGAAGGAGGGGAGAGAGTGTGAGTCTAGACTAGCGAGGTAGAAGGGAGAAGTCATGGCAGAAGGTGCAATGCGCGCATTGGTTGCTTGGTATATATCTCCTGCTTTGCACATGTGCGCGCTGTATAGGTTTTACCTGCTGTGTAGCGTCTACATTCTCTTCTTCTAGAGAAGAATGCAACGGAAATAAGGTAAAGAGAGACATAAGAGATAAAGTACATGTAGTGGCGCAGGTCTTTGCCTTAGATGTATACTAGAATATCTACTTTAGAGTTCAATAGCGAGGAATGCTAAGGCCTTAGAAGGTAGCATTAACAAAACTTCTGGAGTGTGTTATAGGCAATAGCAAGGTAGAATGCATAAGGTAGAAGATATAAAGGAAAGAAGGTAAGGGACTAAGATGTCAAAATGTCAAACAAGTAAGGAGTCAAGAAGGGAACAAGATGTAATGACAAAGTTGGTTAATTGAGGACCCAAGAATGCCAGCTAAGCTAAACCACCACCACCGTTGAAACCCTGAAGTTGAAACCCATACAAGAAGTCCATGTTTTGTCCATCCAACCAAGAAGATATCCAGCCACCACCAAGTCCATCAAGTCCAACCACCCACCAAACCAGGGCTCACCAGCAGCGATGTCAAGAACAGTGCTCGTCGAACATGCTGACACTCCACTATCATCACCAGAATTGACCTGAACTTCCGAAGAAGCCGCCATCTGGTTCAGATAAGATGATCAACCATCCTGGGGTCCGAAGACACCCAAGAGAACAACAAGAGGCCCAGTGTAGCGCAAGCGCCATTGACCGTCTGTCCTCCAACCTTGTTGTCTCGAGGCACTCTCGAGATGGCATCAACATCCAATGTGAAAGTGTCCAACAGTGACAGTGACTGAACCCAACACCACTGATCCTCCGCTCTTGCCAGTCCTTCTGATCCAAACCGCTACCAACTCAAGGGCCAACCATGCAGCCTGGCCTGCATCCCTGTGCCACAACTTGACTTTCGCGACGCGCATACGATCGGGAGTGGCGTGAGACTGTCGACAGTCAAAGGAGAATCGAGCCGGTGCCAGAGAGGTTGGTGCCTGTGCCGCGGTGCCGTCGATGGTGGTGCATGTCGATAAGTAGAGGCAATGAGCCGATGTAGTAAGACGATGCGAGTTCGATGTGATAGTAGGGTAGACCGAAGGTGACATGGGTGTCAAGATAGTTGAGGGTCGAATCGAAGTGAGGTAGGTGGGTTGGACCGAGGCGGGTGTGAGTGAGGCATGCGAGGCGGTGATGTTGAAGGCGAGGCCGAAAGTTGGAAGTGAAGTGAAGTCATGTTGACTGTCGACAGTCGAGTGAGGAAGGATTGATGTTGTTGTTACTCATGATGATTGTTGATGGGTGATGTCATACACCATGAGTAAAGGCCGATGTCTGAAAATGTTAGCCAAGACTGAAGTGAAGTGAGGAAGGGAAAGGAAGTACTTACTTGGAAGAATGCGGCCATAGTACTGAAGTTTGTTGGAGATAGTAAACTTGAGTTGTTGGAGAAGTGAGCGAGTGGGAATTAAGAGGGAGAGAGGCGGGGGAATGGGGGGTTTATATAGACAGAGGGTGAGCCGGCAGATCACCGGCAGTCGGCGCTAGCGCGTCTGAATACCAGGTGACTGACGTATTCTGTGAGCATATTGTTGCCTGGAGAACGTTCTAGGCGTGCAATATGGCCTGATCTGGTGAGGTGAAGGCGCAAGTGAAGGCGGCTTTGAGAGCGCGAAAACAACAAGAAGCACGGACCAGAAGCGCGCATTACGACCACGACGTCCCGATTGGCTTACGAAGTGAGAACAGCGGCAAAACGGCAAAGGAACCTTCTGTGGATCGACAGTGACGGGGAGTAGAATTGAGAGTGCGTGGCGTTTACGAACCTTGTGACGTACCATCAGTGACGTCGAATGCGAACAACGGAATGAGGAATACTGGACACGTGCATGACAATGGACCTTTTGCCTTGATGAGGAAAGGAAGAGACGTGAAGTGAAGCATTGAGTGTATGGAGAATGGAAAAGACAGTAATGCCCGAGGGCGGTAGGTAGACACAAAACAACCCACACAGAAGACGCAACTAAGACGATAATGAGGCGCTTGCTAGTTTAAGATTCCTCACCATGGGCTGTTGAGGTGAGGTAAAGACTTTGAAGAACCATGAGGATTTCATGAAGATGTTTAAAAGGCTAACAAGATTTCCGTATTGTAATAAACTAGAGGCGTTCAAGGGGGTGAGGTAGTTCAATGAGAGATTGTTGATGTAGTTCAGGAATGAGTGAGTGTTGTAAAAGTCACGTCGTCAAGATAGCGCGGTATATGCATGATAGTTGATCTCCTATACCGACGAGTTGCAGCTTTGATGGTCTTTTCCAGCCAATCAGGTGGTGGCGAAGCGTGTGGTCGTAATCTACTGCAGTAATCGACGGGAGTCCAATGGTACCGGAGGAGGGTGCAGGGATGACGCATAAGCTGAAAGACTGCATATCCTGAAGCACGGTAACTGCGCCCCCCAATGTGCCATGAGCTGGCAGCCAGCAGGGGCCCGGACCACAACCGTTTGTTATAAGACCTCACGGTTAGTCGCGACCTAATTTAGTCATAGCATGCCTGATCAACATGAACCCGCCAACCTTTGCCGAAAAGGAAGAGATCGCGAACAGGTTTCTTAGTGACGAAGCTGCGAGCTACCCGGAACGGTATGAGACCTACTTCAGGTATTACGAAATGCTGTTGACAGGATCACCCGATGATTTCGTGGCATACCCTGCCGAGTCGGGACATCTGAGTCATGGAGAGATAGTATCATTCTTCGAAAAGCTTATCAGCAACGCATCACAGAACAAAAGGGAGTTCGGCTTTCTTCTCGCAGCCAATTCTGCTGCCAGATCGTGGGACTCCGCAATACGACAGTTGCTACAGGTGTCACTGATGATTGACTGCGAGCCCTGGCGGAAGTTCTCAAGTCATAAAGCTGGCGATTACGTGCCTCGAGAATGGATGGGTGGGCAGTCATTCGCTGACTTTGTTGAGCGCTGTTTCCCTTCGTCTGCTCAAAACCAAAAAGTCCGCGAAGAGTCCCAGAGTGCACTGGCACAGCGGGATAGGTTGCATGCTTGGGACTTAGAGGAGTGGTACAAGATAAGCCTGCATACGACCGACGACCTGGCCAAACACCTCGTATTCGAACCAGAAGATCGTGTTCTTCACGTCTTCCGGCACGTTGGCTTCCTGAAAGCGCATCTCTATCGCTCGCGTGACCATTCGATTGATAGCAGTTTCAAGGAAAGTCTGGAGAGGTAGCTCATCTTCATGCGTACTTCGTCCTTCTCGCAGCTTACACACCACAGAGGAACTCTGCCACCCCAGCTCTTACTAGAGGCGCTCGACTCTATACAGTATCTTCTCTTCCCAGAAAATGCGCGGTCGTTCAGATCGCTTGACAAGTTCGTCAAGGGGTGGGGTTTCGATCCACAGGCTAAGGAATACAATGGTCGCCTTCGCAGCTTACCAGAGGGCGAGGAGTTGGAGTACAAGTATTTCGGCGATCGGGTGGCAAGGTTAATGAGGGTAGTAGATAAGGGGCCACCACCACGTGGCATTATCGCCTGGTTAGAAAGGTATCCGTCAGAAAGAAACGCTCTGACAATAGCTGTACTCGGTCTTTTTTTGACAGCTCTGCTCGGATTCCTCAGTGTGTATTTCCATGAGCTCTCCCATCGAATGAACGCGGTTTGTAGCTGACATCTACCAGGTCTTATTGTTGGAACTGTCGCTTTAGTCTACAGCATACTGCAGTACAAAGTCGCTGTGAAGGCTTTGCAGACTTCGCCGATGCCATCGTCAACGTAATCGCTCTACGTATACATCGTGTAGTCTCATCGCCGCGTGGGGGTAATGGGAGTATTTGCTGCCGATTTTAGGTCTGGGTGGGCAGGAGCGCGTCCGATGACACGACCTAAAAGGGAGCCTCGCGGCGCAAGGGTGATGTGAGGTTGCCAGATGTGATGCAGGCCTGGGGACGTTCCGAAGGGTGAGGCGGGCAGGCTAGTACGCTGCCCGCGCCGCACGGCAGGCACGACCTCGGTAGCGCGCGTCTTTGAGAACTATCAATGTACAGATAAACTGTCGTTTGACTCATAGCTGTGCTGCGAGGAGTAAAAATGCGACAGTGCGTTTACATGTTGTTGCAGTTGAACTTGAATTTTGTTCAGGAAGTCTATATGCAAGAACTAGAGAAAAAGATGTGAACACAAGGAGACTGCGGCTTAGGCTTTCCCCACTGTTATAGCCCGTCCATGGTATCTCTGATGCCGCCACTTCATCCCTCCCCTCGTATCCATACCACAAACGCCCTAAGCCTATGTGAAACTCCATATTGTGAATCTTGAGCCCATCCTACGGGGTCACCGTCCATGCGGTCGAAACCGATATCCATGTAAACACCATTCACAACGCC
>Ga0265798_10003837_pt1 | contig 21118 bp, 14 predicted proteins | sample P3T30metagenome_FD_192430 | JGI IMG/M metagenome (GOLD analysis project Ga0265798, IMG submission 192430) | Plant litter microbial communities from East Loma Ridge, Irvine, California - P3 T30 | ecosystem: Environmental > Terrestrial > Plant litter > Unclassified | place: USA: California... | reverse complement strand
CAGCAGGGATTTTTTCATGGTTTTTTCCTTAGTATTTACAAAAGTAGAACTACTTGATACGAATAATAATTACCGGTAATTATTTCTCGATGGAATTCTCGTGCCTTCACAAATAGCAAGACTGCCATAGACGCAACGGAACCTTCCTGATTGATATTATAGACAATTTTATAGTTTCGCAATAGCTAACACATGCTGTAGTGAAAGAATTTTGTGCTTTGATAAGGTTCATATTGTTACAAGATGCAACGCGCCGCTGGAATTGCTTGTTAAGTAACTCTCAGGCAACCACAAGTGCCATCTTGCAGGCGTTACAAGCCGGTCGGCGTGGGGTGCAGCGTGGCGCGGGATTCTTCCCAGATGGCGTCGAACCGGTGCCGTGGAACATCGACGGCGCGAGGATCGTCGATATTCGCTTCCCCCCGCATATGGTCACTATGGAAGCGGCGCACCACGTGCCGTTCGTCGGCGATGCAGAACGAATCGGTCAGCTGGCGCAGATTCTTTGGCGTCTGGCGGCATTCGCAGGCGTGCCCGTAATCGCGCAGCAGGCGCAGAAAGCGCGGGAAATGACGCTCGATGTGCGCAGGGGAGTGCAGCGCCAGACGCAGCGTGCCGCCGCGCTGGAGGAATGCACGCAGCGCCGCGTCGACGTGGGTGGCGCCAAGCGCGAACACGGCGCCATCCGGATCGAACAGGCACAGGCTGTGCTGCGCCGTCGCCACCACGGCGAGGAACTGCGTCTCGCAGTCGCAGCGGGTGTCGAACGGGATGGCGCGGGGTTCCATGGCTAGCCCAGTTCGACCCAGCCGTCCTGGTACCAGGCGTACAGGGATTCGGTGACGTCGTCGGTGGCTTTGGCCAGCGTGGCGCCATCGATGTGGCGCTCGTTGGCCAGCACGTCGAGCACCACCTTGTCGGCGCGGCCGGCGGCCAGTGATTCGCCGTTGATGAACACGTTCTTGCCCCGGTACAGCATGAGGGTCTTGCTCGACAGTTTAATGCCGCGCTTGGCCGCCGTTTCCATGAAGCGCCCGAATGTCAACGGCTTGGCCGGCGGCGTGAAGAACACATTGTGCTTTGGTTCGGACATGTGCTCGCCGAGGAAGATCGTGACGTCTTCTTCATCCCAGCGCACCTTGTTCAGTTCTTCGGTAACGGTGGCCAGCATGTGCTTTGGAATCTCGGCCGGATTTTTTGCCTCTTGCAATTGCGGATCGGCATAGCGGCCCGGCAGGTCGATCGAATCGGCCATGAATTGCAGGAATGCTTCGCCCAGTTCCTGGAACGATGGCGAACGGAAGCCAATCGAATACGTCATGCATTCGCCTTCGGCGATCCCGTCGTGCGCATACTGCGGCGGCAGGTACAGCATGTCGCCCGGCTCGAGCACGAATTCTTCTTCGGGCTCGAAATTGGCGAGGATCTTGAGCGGCAGGCCATCGATGATCGTCAGGTCTTGCTGCGCGCCGATGCGCCAGCGGCGCTTGCCGTGCGCCTGCAGCAGGAACACATCGTACGAGTCGTAGTGCGGGCCGACGCCGGCGCCATCGGTGGCAAAACTCACCATCAGGTCGTCCAGGCGCGCATCCGGCACGAAGCGGAACTGGCGCAGCAGGTCGTCAGCGCGCTCGTCATGCAGGTTGACGCCCTGGACCAGCATCGTCCAGTTCGGTTCGCTGCGCGATGGCAGTTCAGTGAGGGGGCCGTGCTGCATATCCCATTCGCCGTCCTTCTGGGTTACCAGGCGTGACTCGACGTGGTTCAGCGCGGCCAGTTCGGCGAGCTTGTCGAACTTGAGCAGCGGCTTGAAGCCGGGGATCGCGCCACGGATGAGCAGTGGCTTCTTGTGCCAGTAATCGCGCAGGAATTCAGCGGGGGAAATATTCCCCAAAAGCGGTAATTTTTTCATGCGCCATTATAACCAGCCGAAGCGGGCCCTGATCCTATCAAGAGTATAATCCGCAGCTCACAATGAAAGGATGGACGATGAAGATTGCTAAAGACACGGTCGTGACGGTTAACTACAAACTGTCGGATGCCCAGAACAATCTGATCGAGGAGGGCTCCCAGCCGATGGTGTACCTGCACGGCGGCTACGAGAACACCCTGCCGAAGATCGAAGAAGAGCTGGACGGCAAGGAAGCCGGCTACGCCTCGACGATCCAGGTGGAACCGGACGACGCGTTCGGCGACTACGAGCCAGAGCTGGTGAAGGTCGAAGAGCGTTCACGCCTGCCGGAACCGATCGAGATCGGCATGCAGTTCGAAGGCGTGGCCGAAAACGGCGACGACGAGCCGGTGATCTTCACCGTCACCGAAATCGCGGACGACAAGGTCGTCCTGGATGGCAACCATCCACTGGCCGGCATGGCGCTGCGCTTTGACCTGTCCGTGGTCGACGTGCGCGCGGCAACCGACGAAGAAATCCAGCACGGCCACGTGCATGGCGCCGGCGGTCATCATCACGAGATCGATGACAGCGACGAAGGCGATCATTTCCGTAGCCAGCCGCTGCAGTAATTCGGTGTGTGCTGAAGCACTTGGGTTCCCGCCTTCGCGGGAACGACGGTCTTGAGGCTGGTAGCCGGTCGCCACGTTTGTACTATTTAATGTAAGACCGTCGTTCCCGCGCAGGCGGGAACCTAAGTTACTACGCGCACCACTCGCACCACCCATCACTGCTTCGCGTCTACTACCGCGAACTCCGCATCCTTCCCCAGCGTCACATTCACCTCGACCGCTTTCGTCCCCACCGACAGCTGTCCCAGATTGTCCTTCCATTCGATCTGTGGCTTGCTGCCTGCCGGCGCGCCACTGTCGACCAGCAGCACCTTGCCATCGAACTTGACTGCCTGCGCCTGGATCTGGCGCCGCGCTGCCTCGAACCCGTCGCGCTCGGCCGGCCCGCGCCGCAGTAGTCCGCGCAGTCCCGCCGGCTGATCGAGATACAACGGGCGCACCGCCCCTTCCGAGAACAGCACCAGCGCCTGCGCCTTGTCGCTGCGCGCGATCGCGAACAGGCGATTCAGCCAGAAGCGATTGGCCACGGCCCGGTCTTCATATTCGCTGTTGCGGCCCGCCGCCGGCAAGAAGTGGTTGTTCCCGGCTGGCAGATTGATGGTGGCGTACAGCACCTTGCCGACCCGCCAGTGCGCGTTCTCGGCATAGCTGCGAAAACGCGGGCTGGCCGACAGTTGCGTGAGGTGGATCTTGGTCGCGCCCAGCGATTCAGGCTCGCCGTGGAGCAGTTCGCGCAGGCGATTGAGGCGTTCGATCGCATTGGTGCGCTTGGCCGAATTGCGGCAACCGGTCCAGTCACTGCCGGCCAATGACACGATCACGGGGCGCTTGGCATGCTCGAACAGGTCGCGCCGCTGCTGGTACAGCTTGTCGCCGCAGCTTTCGTTCTCGCCCTTGATGCCGGTGAGGACCACGAACGCCACCGATTTTTCGGACGAATCGGCCAGCGCCTGCTTCAGGCGCGCGTCGCCATCGGCGCCCGCGTCATTGCCCACCACGGCGAAGCGGTGCGTGGGCTCCTTGTCCTTCGCCGCAGCCGGCGCGCCAAGCAACAGCGCGCCCAATAGTGTGGCTGACAGCGCAGCGCAGGGAGCAGGCAGGCGCGGCATCGGCATCAGGCGGCCAGCCGTTTCAGCTCGTAGAGTCGTTCGAGTGCTTCGCGTGGCGTAAGCGCGTCCGGGTCGATGGCGTCCAGCGCATCGCGCAGTCCGTCGTCTTCCGCCTGCTGCGCGGCCGGCGCCGGCGCTTCGCCGATCTCGTCATCTCGCACGGGCGCGGCGAACAGGTCGCGCTGCGGCGTGGCGTCCAGCGCCTGGGCCTCGAGGCGCGCCAAGTGCTTGCGCGCGGCCTTGATCACCGGCTGCGGCACGCCGGCCAGCTGCGCCACCTGCAAGCCGTAGCTCTGCGACGCCGGGCCATCCTGCACCGCATGCAAAAACACGATGCTGTCCTTGTGCTCGACCGCCGACAAGTGCACGTTGTACGCGCTTGGATACGACTCCGGCAACTGGGTCAGCTCGAAGTAGTGGGTCGCGAACAGCGTGAAGCTGCGGCTCGTGTCGATCAGGTGGCGCGCGATCGCCCACGCCAGCGCCAGGCCGTCGAAGGTCGACGTGCCGCGCCCGACTTCGTCCATCAGCACCAGCGAATGCTCGGTGGCGCCGTTGAGAATCGCGGCCGATTCGGTCATCTCGACCATGAAGGTCGAGCGGCCGTTGGCCAGGTCGTCACTGGCGCCGATGCGGGTGAAGATGCGGTCGATCGGGCCAAGCGTCGCTTGGGTCGCCGGCACATAGCTGCCGACATACGCCAGCAGCGTGATCAACGCCACCTGGCGCATGAAGGTCGATTTACCGCCCATGTTCGGCCCGGTGATGAGCAGCAGGCGGCGTTCGTTCGAGAAGCGGCAATCGTTGGCGATGAAGCGCTCGATCTGGTTCTCGACCACCGGATGGCGGCCTTCGACGATGTTCAGGCACGGCGCGTCCACCAGCTGTGGTGCGCACCAGCCGTGCCGCAGCGCGTGGCTGGCCAGCGCCACCAGCACGTCGGTCTGCGCGATGGCCCGCGCGATCGTCTGCAGGATGCCGATGTGCGGCGCCAGCTGGGCCAGCAAGTCGTCGTACAGGATTTTTTCGCGCGCCAGCGCGCGGTCTTGGGCCGACAGCGCCTTGTCTTCGTACGCCTTCAGTTCTGGCGTAATGTAGCGTTCGCAGTTCTTCAGCGTCTGGCGGCGGCGGTAATCGTCCGGCACCTTGGTCGCCTGGCCGTTGGTCACTTCGATGTAGAAGCCGTGCACGCGGTTGTATTCCACGCGCAGGTTGGCGATGCCGGTGCGGGCGCGCTCGCGCGTTTCGAGGTCGACCAGGAACTGGCCGGCGTTCTCCGACAGCGCCTGCAATTCATCGAGTTCGGCGTCGTAGCCGCGCGCGAACACGCCGCCATCGCGGATCATCGCGCTCGGCTCTTCCAGCACGGCGCGCACCAGCAAGTCGAGGCAATCGGCGGGCGTGGCCAGGTCATCGTGCAGCTCGCGCAGCAGGCACGTGTCGCCGGCGACGAAACAGCGCGCCACCAGCTCGCGCAGCACCGGCAACGCCTTGAGACCATCACGCAGGCTGGCCAGGTCGCGCGGACGCGCGCTCAGCAAGGCCACGCGCGTGGTGATGCGTTCGATGTCCGGCACCAGTGCCAGCGCTGGTGACAGGCTGTCGATGGCGTCTGCCTGCAGCAACGCCGCGATCGACTGGTGCCGGCTGCGCGCGATGGCCTGGTCGCGGCGCGCGTGGTGCAGCCAGTGGCGCAGCAGGCGCGAACCCATCGCCGTGCGGCAGCCGTCGAGCAGCGAAAACAGCGTCGGCGACTCTTGCCCGCGAATGGTTTCGGTCAGTTCCAGGTTGCGGCGGGTGGCGGCGTCCAGGCCGATGTATTCGTTCTCGTTTTCGCACGCCAGGCCGCGCACGTGCTGCAAGCCGCGGCCCTGCGTCGATTGGGCATAGCGCAGCAGCGCGCCGGCTGCACCGAACGCGGCGCCCAGGCCATCGGCGCCAAAGCCGGTGAGGGTGGCGACCTTCAGCTGTTCGAGCAGGGCGCCGTGCCCTTTGACGACGTCGAAGTGCCATTCCGGCACGCGCTGGGTGTGGACAGTGGCGGCGCCGTCATCGAACATGTCGCCGCAATCGGCGCGCAGGATTTCGGCCGGCGCGATGCGCTCGAGTTCATGCGCCAGGCGCGCCTCCACCGCGCGCGCGTCACCCGAAAATTCCATCAGGCGCAGGTTGCCGCTGGCGAGCGACAGCCAGGCCAGGCCGGCGGTGACGGTCTTGCGCTGGGTTTGCAGGCACAGGGCCAGCAGCGGGCGTTCGGCTTTCTCGGGCAGCAGGTCGGAATCGGTCAGCGTGCCGGGGGTGACCACGCGCATCACCTTGCGTTCGACCGGGCCCTTCGACAGCGCCGGGTCGCCGATCTGTTCGCAGATCGCGCACGACTCGCCCAGCTTGACCAGCTTGGCCAGGTAGCCATCGAGCGAGTGGAACGGCACACCGGCCATCTTGATCGGATTGCCTTCGGACTTGCCGCGCGCGGTGAGCGTGATGCCCAGCACGCGCGAGGCTTTTTCGGCGTCGTCGAAGAACAGTTCGTAGAAGTCGCCCATGCGGTAGAACACCAGCATGCTTGGGTAGTCGGCTTTGATGCGCAGGTATTGCTGCATCATGGGGGTGTGCTTTTCGGTCGCGCTGTTCTTGACGGCTGCGGCGTTGATTTCGGTGGGGACGGTGGTCATTTCTTTGAATTGGGTACGGCGAGGCAGGTGCTGGCCAGAGCTTGGTATTTTACCGCGATCGTCCCGGCGCGGCCTTGCAAAGATGACCTGGGCGCCGGCGTCAGCGCCGGCGCCAGATGAACGGGTGCATGCTCGCGGCGCATTCGGCGTCCCGCGCCCGTTCACCCGCACAGGACAGTGGCACGGCAGCAACATTTCGGTGCATAGTTCTCGAAAATTTTCTGTAGCGCAATACTTATCCTATACTCGATGTCTCGATGATTGTTACAAGAAGCATGAGCTACGTGTTGCATGTGTGGGAAGCCCCGGTTCCCGATTCGCTGGCAGGCGCGGCCAGGACTGCCCTCGAAATGGGCGGTGATGTGGTTGGCCAGAATCCAGGGTTCATCGTCCTGGCTGGCCGCCTGACGTCGCGCTATCCGTGTCCGGGCGTGGCGCCGGCCACCAGTGTCTGGGCCGGCGCGGTCGATGGCAAGACGGAGCGGCGGGCCTGGACCATCGGTATCCGCGCCGAGCATGAGCGCGTCATCCGCTTCGTCGTGCGCCAGGCGATCCGGTTGGGGCTGTGCGTCTTCGACATGCAGCAGGGCATCGCGGTTTTGCCTGACAGGCGGGTATTCGGCACGCCGGGGCCGGTCATGGCCGGGGCGCGCCTGCCTGCGCCGTCGGGTGGCGACAGCCTGACCAGGGCCGAGGTGCACGGCGGAATGCGCCGCCTGCTGCAGAAGGTGTTCGCGCCGTTCGGTTACCTGCGCCGCGACAGCGTCGACGGCGAGGCGTACCGCCTGGTCTTGCCGCACGGGTTTATCGATATCGGGGTGGCGATCTGGGAACACCATTCGAGTTTCTCGTTCTCGCTGTTCTGTTCGATCCGGCATGCGCGCTGTGTCGACATCGTCGAGGTATTCGAAGATGTCGCGCCTGAATACCGGGGCCGGGGCGCATGCGCCATCATTCACCTGGACGACATTCATCCGGCCGGCATCGACCGGATCGAAGTCGACGGACTCCTGCAGTTCTACGCCGAGCTCAGTGCGCTGGAAGCCGTCTTGCGCGACCATCTCGCACCGCTCCTGGCGCAGTGCCAGAGCCTGGAGGGCCTCGAGCGCCATGTCAACCGCGCCTCGCGCATCCGCAGTCCGAAGCATTCCCACGTCCACTACATGGACGACATCGTGCTGGCCTGGCTCGTGGGCGACCCCGAATGGGAGCGCATCAGCGCCGAATGCAGCGCGGCCCTGCCGCCCCGGGCGGTCGAGCTCAGGGCGCGGATCGAGCGCCTGAGCGCCTGGCTGCGCACCACCACGCCGGCGGCCCTGGCATCCGCGCGCGCCTGACGCCGGCAGGGTTCCGTCGATCTCAGGCCCGTGCCAGCGTGCCTTCCAGCGCCACCCGATCGTTGCACACCACGACGAAGCCGCCTGGTGCGGCGCCGTCGTGCAGGAATGCTGTCGCACCCAGCGGCACCGGCTGGGTGAAGCGGCACTGCAGCATCGTGATGCTGCCCTGGGTCGGCTGGGATTGTTCGAACGCGGCGCAGGCGCTGGCTACCGTGTGCATGCCGTGGATGATCGGCCTGCGCATGCCCATCAGGCGGGCCGACCACGGCCACAGGTGAATGGGATTGAAGTCGCCCGAAAGCGCGGCGTAGCGCCGACCGGCGTCGGTAGCGAGCGCCCATTGCGCGCGCGCCGTCCCGGATGGCGGGGCAGGGCGCGGGCCGGCGCCGGGCCCATTGCGCCGGCCGCGCTTGATCAGATACACGCTTTCGCAGTCGAAGATGGCCGTGGCGCCATCGCGCGCTTCGGTCCTGAGCACGGCGTGGACGGCCCCGTTGGCTGCCGGTGGTGGCAACGACAGTGACGTGGTCAAGACCAGCGCCGCGCCCGGCCGTAGCGGGCCGTGCAAGGCCAGCGTGTTCTCGACGTGGATCAGGCCAGGGATGCGAAACGGCAGCGACCAGACGAGCATGCTTGCCAGTTGGGCGCGCTGGGCCAGCAGGTACAGATAGGTCAGCGGAACGCCTTCGGCCCGAAAACCGAACGCCGCCCGGTAGCGCGCCACATGCGCGGCATCGATCCGGTCGAGCCGGTAGTGCGTGGCTGGGGGCGGTGCGGCGGATCGGGACCGCCCCTTGAATACGGTACGCAGCAACAGCCATGGACTTGCCGCCGGCAGTGGAGGAAATGAGGTTGGCGGGGGCGGTGGCACGATGCGCATCGCGTCAGGATAACGCATTGCCAGTCACTTCCCGCCCATCGTCACAGAGCGATATCAGGCCGCTTCCTTGACCCGCGCCGTGATATGCGCCAGCGCCTCATCGACCTGGTCGATCAGGATCAGGCACAGGTCGCCCTGCTCGAGTCGCGACAGCGCGCGATCGATCGCCACGAATTCGCCATTGATTTCTTCCACATGCCCGGTACGCGACGCATTGCTCAGCCCCGCGCGCAGCAGCGCGATCACTTCACCGTCGGCGCGGCCGCGCTGGCACTGGTCCTGGTACAGCAGCACATCGTCGAAGGCCGCGCCCAGGATTTCGGTCTGCTGCGTGATGTCCTGGTCGCGCCGGTCGCCGGCGCCGCTGATGACCACCGAGCGGCGCCTGGCCGGCATGCTCTCGACGGCATTGACCAGGGCCGCGATCGCGTCCGGATTGTGGCCGTAGTCGGCGATCACGGTCGCGCCGCGATAATCGAACACGTTGAAGCGCCCCGGGGCATTGTCGCTTTCGCCGACAAAGGTCTTCAGGCCCAGGCGGATCGCATCCCACGACGTGCCCACGCCCCACGCGGCGGCGACCGACGCCATCACGTTCTCGACCTGGAAGCCCACCACGCCACCGCGCGTGATCGGCACGTCCTTCAGGTCGATGCGCTCGACGATCGAACCCTGCGCCGCCACCAGGTAGCCTTCGTCGACGAAGACGACACGGCGGCCCTGGGCGCGGTGCATCGCCATGACCGGGTTACCCACGTCCTGCGCGAAGAAGGTGACTTCGCCGCGCGTCTTTTCGGCCATCGCCGCCACGGTCGGATCGGCGGCGTTGAGCACGGCCATGCCGCCCACGGCCACGTTCTGCACGATCACGCGTTTCAGTACCGCCAGGTCTTCGAGCGTGGTGATGTAGTTCAGCCCCAGGTGGTCGCCAGAGCCGATATTGGTCACCACCGCGACCTGGCACTTGTCGTAGGCCAGGCCTTCGCGCAGCAGGCCGCCGCGCGCGGTTTCGAATACCGCCGCGTCGACGTCCGGATGGAGCAGCACGTTGCGCGCGCTGCGCGGGCCGCTGCAGTCGCCGCTGTCGATGCGCCGGCCTTCGATGTAGACGCCATCGGTGTTGGTCATGCCGGTGCGCAGGCCCGAGGCGGTGAGCAAGTGCGCGATCAGGCGCACGGTGGTCGTCTTGCCGTTGGTGCCGGTGACGGCCACGATCGGGATGCGGCCGTCGTCGCCATCCTTGAACAGCGTGTCGACAATCGCTTCGCCAATCGGGCGCGCCTTGCCGAACGATGGCGCCAGGTGCATGCGCAGGCCCGGCGCGGCGTTGACTTCGACGATGCCGCCGTTCTGGGCTTCGATGGGTTTCAACACGCTGTCGCACACCAGGTCGACGCCGCAGATATCCAGGCCGATCATGTGGGCGGCAGCGACCGCGCGCGCCGCCACTTCAGGGTGCACGTCATCGGTGACATCGGTGGCCGAGCCGCCGGTCGACAGGTTCGCGTTATTGCGCAATACCACGCGCTCGCCGATGGCGGGCACCGATTCAGGGGTCAAGCCGTGCTGGGCCAGCGTACCGATGGCGATGTCGTCGAAGCGGATCTTGGTCAGCGCCGAACCGTGGCCATCGCCGCGGCGCGGGTCGAGGTTGACCTGTTCGACCAGTTCGCGCACGCTGTGCTGGCCGTCGCCCACGACATGCGGCGGTTCGCGGCGCGCGGCGGCCACCAGCTTGTCGCCTACCACCAGCAGGCGGTAATCGTGGCCCGGCAGGTAGCGCTCGACCAGGATATCGTCGCGGAATTCGCTGGCCGCCTTGAAGCCGGCATCGAGCTGTTCGCGCGTGGTGACGTTGACTGTCACGCCCTTGCCCTGGTTGCCATCCTTCGGCTTGATCACCACCGGCAGGCCGATTTCCATCGCGGCCGCCCACGCGTCGTCGGGGTCGGTCACGCCGCGGCCCTGCGGCACCGGCACGCCGGCTGCGTCGAGCAACTTCTTGGTCAGTTCTTTATCTTGCGCGATCGATTCGGCAATCGCGCCGGTGGCGTCGATCTCGGCAGCCTGGATGCGGCGCTGGCGGCTGCCCCAGCCGAACATCACCATGCTGCCTTCGGTCATGCGCCGGAACGGGATATTGCGGGCGACGGCGGCCTGCACGATCGCGCCGGTCGATGGGCCCAGACGCACGTCTTCGTCGGTCGCGCGCAGTTGCGCCAATGCTTCCTGCACGTCGAACGGGGTGTCGTTGCGGGCCGAATCAATCAGCTGCTGCGCGAGTTCCAACGCCTGGCGGCCGACGTCTTCTTCGCTGTATTCGACGACCACCTGGTAAATGCCGCTTTCCAGCGTGGCCGTGGTGCGGCTGAAGGTGACCGGGCAGCCCGCTTCGGCTTGCAGGTGCAGCGCGACCAGCTCGAGCACGTGCGCCAGCGGGATCGTCTCATAGTGGCCGAACGGCTGCAGGCCGCCGATCTGCGGGAACCGCACGCGCAGGCGCGATTCGAAACCGGGCAGTTCGCCGATCGATTGTTCCTGCGGCGTGCACGTCACGATCGCCTCGACCGAGGTGTGGTGGCTCCAGAGGTTGGGGCCACGCAGGGCCCGTACGCGAGATACTTCCATAAACCGTCATTCCTTTCGCGGGCCGCGCTCCCGCGCACATGCGCGGGAGCGGGCGCCAGGCCCGGCGCTTGGCCGGGCAGTGTCATTCAATGGGTCGCTTGTTTCGGGGTGGCGTCGAAGGCGCGCAAGCCGCCGCACAGCAGGTCGCTCGGCACGCCGAGTGCCCACGCCGCAGCGACTGCCGCCAGCACGTTTTCGGGGTACTTCACGGTGGACGGCTTCATGGTGTCCAGCGTGTTCAGCGGCGTCTCGACGTCGCCTTCGGCCAGCATGATGCGCCCGTCGCGTGCGAACACGATGCGCTGCCCGGTCGCGCGGTGCGCCGCCATCACGGCATTGTGTTCGTCGAAGGCGTAGAAGATCACGCCGCCGTCGCACAGTTCGGCCAGTTCTGCTACCTGTGCGTTGGCGGCGTTGAGCACGGCCACGCCATCGGGCAGTATCACGTCGACCTGGGTGCGGATCACGTTGCGCATCGCGTCTTCGTCGCGGATATAGAATTCCGCCACGTCAGGCATGCCTTCCATGTCGGTGACGACGCCCACCGTGCAGCGGTCGTACGGCAAACCGTCTTGCAGGATCGAGCGCGCGTTCGATTCGAACACCGCCGTTTGCACGTTGCGGTTGATCAGGATGCGCTGGCCGGCTTCGACGCTTGTGCTGTCGCGGTTCGAGACCACGCGCGCGTTCAGGTACAGGCCTTCGCCGTTGGCCACGCCGACCTCTTTGCCGGTGATGTTGATCAGGCAGCCGATCAGGCGCGTGATCAGGCTGCAGCCGAGCGAGCCGGTCACGCCCACTACCGGGATGCGCGCCGTTTCATCGGGCGCGAACAGGTGCTCGATGATGTCCTTGCCGACGTTGCGCGCGGTGCCGCTGGCGGGCTTGGTGTGGGCCAGGAGGCCCGGGCTGGCGTTGACTTCGATGATCGCGCCGCGCTGCTCAAGCAGCGGGCGGCTGATATCCTCGCACACCAGGTCGACGCCGGCGATGTCCAGGCCGACGACGCGTGCGGCCAGGGCCGCAGCGTGGGCGACGTCAGGGTGCAGCAGGTCGGTGACGTCGTCGGCGACGTTGCCGTTCACCTGGATCAGCACCTTCTGGCCGGCGGGCGGCACCGAGTCGGGCGTGAGGCCCTGGCGCTGCAGTTGCAATTTGTTTTCGTCGCTCTTCTTTGGCTCGACGGGGCTGAGCGGGAATTCTTCGCTCTCACCGCGGCGCGGGTCGATGTTGATCTGGCTGTCGCACAGCTCGGCCACGTTCTGGCGGCCGTCGCCGGTTACCCACAGCGATTCGCCGCGTGCGACCGCGACCACCTTGCGGCCCACGACCAGCAGGCGATGCTCGCTGCCCGTGATGAAGCGCTCGACCAGCACCGAGCGGCTTTCGCCTTCTTCGGATGCGATCAGGTAGGCTGCCTTGACTTCGGCTTCGGTGGTGAGATTGAGCGAGACGCCGCGGCCATGGTTGGCATCGATCGGCTTGACGACCACCGGCAGGCCGATATCCTGCGCTTCTTCCCACGCCGCTTCGGCGCTGCGCGCAATCGCTCCCTCGGGCACCGGCACGCCGCACGAGGCGAGCAGGTTCTTGGTCATGTCCTTGTCGCTGGCGATGCCTTCGGCAATCGCGCTGGTGCGGTCGGTCTCGGCGGTCCAGATCCGGCGCTGCGCAGCGCCGTAACCGAGTTGCACCAGATTGCCGTCGGTCAGGCGGATCGACGGGATGCGGCGGTCGGTGGCGGCGTCCACGATGTGCGCGGTCGACGGGCCCAGGCACAGGCGGTCGACCATGTCGGTGAGCGCCGCGACGGCGGCGGGCAGGTCGAACGGCTCGTCGTTGATCGCTGCCATCATCAGGCGATGGGCGACGTCGAGCGCGGCGCGGCCGACGACATTGTCGCGCGTGCGAAACGCCATCTTGTAGATGCCATGCTCGCCGGTGGAGCGCGTCTTGCCGAAGCCCGTCTTCATGCCGGCCAGGTTCTGCACCTCGAGCACGACGTGTTCGAGGATGTGGCCGGCCCAGGTGCCTTCGGTCAGGCGCTCGATGAAGCCGCCGTGGTAGCCGACGCCGCAGTGGTGCTCGATCAGGCCCGGCAGCCAGGTAGTCAGGCGCGTCGTGAACCCGGGGAGCAGGTTCGAGGGATAGTCTTCCAGTTCGCCGATGTCGAGCCAGGCCTCGAGCACGGGACGGTAGGTCCAGATGTTCGGTCCTGCCAGATAAGTGATGCGCAGGAATTTGATGTCGTTCTTTTTCGTCATGTAAATACTTTGTTCGCCTGGCGCGACTCCTGCACCGGCGACTTATCCTTGTATGCCTGAGGTGTCACTACGTTAGCGAAAGCTCGCCAATCGCAGCGCACATCACGCGCTGATCTGATTCTGTTGCTGCTTTTACTTAGCCGCAATATTTTCGCCAAAACACATTCCGTGTCATCCAAACGCCGTCCAAAAACGTTCTAGCGCTCTGTGGAGCGATCCACCCTTACCGAACCTATGCCGAACCTATGCCTGTTACCAGGCGCACTACATGACAACACAACAACTCGCTAATCCGTCGTCACTGGCAGTCGCTACCAGTTCCTTGCCTGACAGTTGGCAAAATGACGTCGCGAAACAGCTTGCATCAGGGGAAAACGTTTTAAGCAGCGTGGAGGTTGACCTCGATGCGAAATTACATTTCTCAAAAGGATTAGTTCTTGTCACCAACCGGCGCTTGCTGGCGCGCGCCCCGGGCGAGACGGCCTGGCGCGACTGGCCGTACCGCGAAGGCCTGGCGCTGGGGCATCACGACCACGCCGGTGTCGGCCACCTCGAACTGACCGATGCCCATGGCCTGCTGGCCAGCTGGCGCTTCACGCTGGGCCAGAATCTGCACGCGGTGCGCGTGGCCGACGCGTTCCTCGACCAGATCGAGAGCGCGCTGACCGGCGTTGCCGTCCAGCCGCCCGAGCAGCACACTTGTCCAAGTTGCAAGGCGCCGCTCGAGGCCGACCAGGAAGATTGCCCGATCTGCGAGAAGGTGCTGCACACGCCGCCATCGACCTGGACGCTGTTCCGCCTGTGGCGCTTCGCCAAGCCATATCAGGGGCAATTGCTGCTGGGTTTCTTGCTGATGCTGGGCTCGACCGGCGCGCACATGATCCCGCCGTACCTGACGATGCCGTTGATGGACAATGTCCTGATCCCGTACCAGAACGGTCAACAGATCGATACGACCCTCGTCTATATGTATATGGGCGGTCTGCTCGCCTCGGCCGTGCTGGCCTGGGCACTGGGCTGGGCCAAGACCTATGTGCTGGCGCTGGCGTCCGAGCGCATCGGCGCCGATCTGCGTTCGACCACCTATGAACACCTGATGCGGCTGTCGCTTGAATTTTTCGGCGGCAAGCGCACGGGCGACCTGATGGCGCGCATCGGCAGCGGCTCGGACCGCATCTGCGTGTTCCTGTCGCTGCACCTGCTCGACTTCCTGTCTGACGTCCTGATGATCATCATGACGGGCGTGATCCTGTTTACGATCAACCCGTGGCTGGCGCTGGTCACCCTGGCGCCACTGCCATTCATCGCCTGGATGATCCACCTCGTGCGCGACAAATTGCGCACCGGCTTCGAAAAGATCGACCGCGTGTGGGGTGAAGTGACCAATGTGCTGGCCGATACGATTCCCGGCATCCGTGTGGTGAAGGCATTTGCCCAAGAGAAGCGTGAAGCGGCGCGTTTTCGCGAAGCCAACCGGCACAACCTGAATGTCAACGATAAGCTCAACCGCGTATGGTCGCTGTTCTCGCCAAGCGTCTCGTTCCTGACCGAACTGGGCCTGCTCGTGATCTGGTGCTTCGGTATCTGGCAAGTCTCGCGCGGCGATATCACGGTCGGCACGCTGACTGCCTTCATCGCGTACAGCGGGCGCTTCTATGTGCGCCTCGATTCGATGAGCCGCATCGTGTCGGTCACGCAAAAGTCGGCGTCGGCCGCCAAGCGCATCTTCGACATTCTCGATCACGTCTCGAGCGTGCCCGATCCGGCCAACCCGATCAAGGTCGCCAAGGTCGAAGGCAATATCGAGCTGCGCGAAGTCGGTTTCCGTTACGGCAATCGGGCCGTGAACCGCGGCATTTCGCTCAACATCAAGGCTGGCGAGATGGTCGGCCTGGTCGGCCATAGTGGTTCGGGCAAGAGCACGCTGGTCAACCTGATCTGCCGGTTCTATGACGTATCCGAAGGCGCGATCCTGCTCGACGGCAAGGATATCCGCTCGTTTGCGGTGGCCGATTACCGCCGCAATATCGGCCTCGTGCTGCAAGAGCCGTTTTTGTTCTTCGGCACCATTGCCGAAAACATCGCCTACGGCAAGCCGGACGCGTCGCGTGAAGACATCATCGCGTCGGCGCGCGCCGCGCATGCGCACGAATTCATCCTGCGCCTGCCGCAGGGCTACGATTCGATGGTCGGCGAGCGCGGCCAGGGCCTGTCGGGCGGCGAGCGCCAGCGCATTTCGATTGCGCGCGCGCTGCTGATCGATCCGCCGATCCTGATCATGGATGAGGCAACGTCGTCGGTAGACTCCGAAACCGAGAAAGAAATCCAGAAGGCGCTCGACAACCTGGTGCAGGGCCGCACGACGATTGCCATTGCCCACCGCCTGTCAACACTGCACCGCGCCGACCGACTGGTCGTGCTCGACCGTGGCGTGGTGGTGGAAGAGGGCAGCCACGATGACCTGATGGCGCGCGAAGGCGCCTACCACCGCCTGTACGAAGCGCAAGCGCGCAACGTGGACCAGGACCTGGACGACAAGGACGCATGATGAGTACCGTTTCGACAACCCCATTCCAGCTGCGCCGCAACAGCTTCGGCAAGCTGGTGATCACGCTCGATAGCGGCGAAGAGTACGTGGGCGTCACGCCCGTGCGCGCGTTTCCCATCCAGGCGCCGACCAAGGGCATTTCGCTCGTGCGTGACGGCGGCAAAGAGGTCGCCTGGATCGACGACCTGGCCACGATGCCCGAGGATATCCGCACCCTGGTCAGTGATGAGATTGGCGGACGCGAGTTCATCCCCGAGATCGTCAATATCAAGGACGTGTCGAGCTTTGCCACGCCGTGCACCTGGTATGTGACGACCGACCGCGGCGAGACTGAATTCGTGCTCAAGCTCGACGAAGATATCCGCCGCATCGGCGAGGCGTCGCTGCTGGTGGCGGACAGCCATGGCATCAACTTCCTGGTGCGGGACATGTTCAAGATCGACAAGCACAGCCGCAAGATCCTGGATCGTTTCCTGTGAGATCCGGGCCGTCCCCGGATTGACCCGCCCGCCGGCGCCTCGTCATCCATACGTTCGTCCGCCCACATACCGCTGGGGCGGATCGGGCTAGAGTTGTCTCATCGGCCACACGGCCCAGCTCACAGGAGAAGACTATGGATTCGATCAACCGCAACCAACCCGAAGAAAACCGCCGCGATCTGGCAGGCGCTGCCGCCATCGAACGCATCAAGGACATCATCGACGATGCCGAGACGGGCTTCTTCATCACCGGCGGCGGCACCGGCGCAAGCCGCGGCGTGCGCCCGATGAGCGTGCGCGAGACCGACGACAACGGCGCCATCTGGTACCTGGGCGCGATCGACAGCCATACCAACCAGGAACTGCAAGCCAATCCGACCGTGAAGCTGTTCTTCCAGGCTGGCGAAAATGCCGGCTTCCTGGAGCTGGACGGCCACGCCGAAGTCTCGCAAGACAAGGCCCGCATCAAGCAATTGTGGGAACCGCTGCTCAAGACCTGGTTCACCGAAGGCGAGGACGACCCGCGCATCATCGTGATCAAGGTGACCCCGAAGTCCGGTTACTATTGGGATAACAAGCACGGCGGCATCGTGGCCGGCGCGAAGATGGCCATCGGCGCCGTCATCGGCAAGACGCTGGACGATTCCATTGAAGGCACCTTGACCTTCTAACCCAACGGAGCGCGGGCCGATGCATGTCATTCTGGTGACGATGGGCTCGGCCGGCGACCTGTTCCCCTTCTTGTGGATCGGGCGAGCGCTGCGCGAGCGCGGCCACCGCGTCGATTTTCTCGGGCCCGAGCAGCATGCCTTGTACGTCGATGCGGCCGGCTTGACCTTCCACGGCTTGCCGGCCGACGCGGCCGTGCTCGATCATCCCGACCTGTGGCATCCCACGCGTGGCCTGGCCGTGGTGTGGGAGGCAACGCGCCCGGCGATGGCGCAACTGCCGTCCGTGGTAGCGGCGCTCGACGCCGGCAAGGACACCCTCCTGCTCGTGCATCCGCTGGCCTTGCCAGAGGCCGACCTGTGCCGACTCGACCGGCCCGGCCTGAAGGTTGCGGCCACCTGGCTCGCGCCATCGAACTTACCTACTGTGCACGATCCGCTATTGCTCGGCCCATGGCCCGTGCCGGCCTGGGTGCCGCATGGCGTGCGGCGCTGGCTGTGGCGCACGCTCGCCACGCGCTTCATCGATCCGGTGGCGCTGCCCGGCCTGAACGCGGCGCGTGAAGAACGTGGATTGCCCCGCGTGCGCAGCCTGATCGATTACATTCGCACCGTGCCTGACCTGTCGCTGGCGCTGTTCCCCGACTGGTTCGCTGCGCCGGTGCCGGACTGGCCGAAGCCGCTGCACCAGTCGGGCTTCCCGTTATATGACCCCGATCCGGATGCCGCGCCAAGTGCCACGTTGCGCGCGTTCCTCGACGCCGGCGCGCCGCCGGTGGTGTTCACGCCGGGCACCGGCAACCGCCAGGCGGGCCGTTATTTCGAGGCGGCGGCGCAAGCCGTTGCGCAACTGGGCCTGCGCGCGATCTTTCTCACGCCGCACCGCGAGCAGTTGCCGGGCTCGCTGCCATCCACGATCTGCTGGCAGGACTACGTGCCACTGAAGGCCTTGCTGCCGCACGTCGCGGCGCTGGTGCACCACGGCGGCATCGGTACCACGGCCGAAGCGCTGCGCGCCGGCACGCCGCAACTGGTGGTGCCACTGGCGCATGATCAATTCGATAACGCGGCGAGGGTGGTGGCGCTCGGGGCGGGGGCGAGCTTGCATGCCAGGCGCGTGACGCCGACCCGGATGGCCGCGGCGTTGCAGCAGGTCGTCGGCAACCCGCAGGTGGACAGCCAGGCTGCGGCGGTAGCGGCCCGTTTCACTGCGCCAGACACCCTGGCCGCGCTGTGTGGCCGTCTGGAAGACCTGGCACGGGCTTGAGCCGATGGTTGGCAAGCGCACCGACACTTGGTGCGTCAGCGCGTCCAATGGAGGCATCTAGAATAAGCCGGAGGGCAGATGCCCAGCAAGAAAACCACCCCAGCCAACGCTGCCGAAGACGGCTTCGTCCACGTCCGCGGCGCCCGCGAACACAATCTCAAGAACGTCAGCCTCGACATCCCGCGCGGCCAGTTGGTGGTGTTCACCGGGGTCTCGGGCTCGGGCAAATCGTCGCTCGCCTTCGGCACGCTGTACGCCGAAGCCCAGCGCCGCTACCTCGAATCGGTCTCGCCCTACGCGCGCCGCCTGTTCCACCAGATGCCGGTGCCCGAAGTCGACACCATCGAAGGCTTGCCGCCAGCCGTCGCGCTGCAGCAGCAGCGCGGCACGCCCACCGCCCGTTCATCGGTCGGCAGCGTCAGCACCTTGTCGAACTCGCTGCGCATGCTGTATTCCCGCGCCGGCGACTATCCAGCAGGCCAGGAACTGCTGTACGCCGAATCGTTTTCGCCCAACACGCCGCAGGGCGCCTGCCCGCGCTGCTCGGGGATGGGGCGTGTGTTCGAGGTGACCGAGCAATCGATGGTCCCCGACGACAGCCTCACGATCCGCGAGCGCGCCATTGCCGCCTGGCCGCCGGCCTGGCACGGCCAGAACCTGCGCGATATCCTCGTTACCCTTGGCTACGACGTCGATACGCCATGGCGCGATCTGCCGAAGAAAGACCGTGATTGGATTCTATATACCGACGAAAGCCCGAGCGTCCCGGTCTATGCAGGTCTCACGCCCAAGGAAACCCGCGCGGCCCTGAAACGCAAGGACACGCCCAGCTACCAGGGCACCTTCACCGGCGTGCGCCGCTACGTGATGCAGACCTTCGCCAACACCGAGAGCGCATCGATGAAAAAGCGCGTGGCGCGCTATATGGTCAGCACAGCGTGTCCCGAGTGCGACGGCAAGCGCCTGCGCCGCGAGTCGCTGTCGGTGACGTTTGCCGGCATGGACATCGCCGAGCTGTCACGCCTGCCGCTGGCGCGCCTGGCCGAGTTGCTGGCGCCGTACGCGCAGCAGAAAGACAAGGTCGAAAAAGGCCTGCATGCCGAGCAGCTGATCGTGCGCCGACGCATTGCCGACGACCTGGCCGCCCGCATCGAGGTGCTGCTGGCGCTGGGCCTTGGCTACCTGGCGCTCGATCGCAGCACGCCGAGCCTCTCGCCCGGCGAACTGCAGCGCCTGCGCCTGGCCACGCAAGTGCGTTCGAGCCTGTTCGGCGTGGTCTACGTGCTCGATGAACCGTCGGCCGGCCTGCATCCGGCCGATACCGAAGCGCTGCTCGACGCGCTGGCGCAACTGAAGGGCGCCGGCAATTCGCTGTTCGTCGTCGAACATGCGCTGGACGTGATCCGCCAGGCCGACTGGATCGTCGACGTCGGCCCGCTGGCCGGTGAACGTGGTGGCCAGGTGCTGTACAGCGGCGTGCCGGATGGCCTGCGCAAAGTGACGGCGTCGCAAACCCGGCGCTACCTGTTCAATGAGGCAGCGCTGGCGCCGCGCACCCCGCGCGAAGCGACCGGCTGGCTGAAACTCGACGGCGTGCGCCGCAATAATCTGCAGGACCTGGCCGTCGAATTCCCGCTTGGCGTGCTCACGAGCGTGACGGGCGTGTCGGGCTCGGGCAAATCGAGCCTGGTCAGCCAGGTGCTGGTGGAACTGGTCAGCGCGGCGCTGGGACAGGGCAGCCCGGTGGTCGAAGAAGCAGCGGACGAACCGGATCTCGAACGCGACGAGGCCTTGCCGCTCGAAGGGCGCATCGTGGCCGGCATGGAAGGCGTGCGGCGCCTGGTGCGGGTCGACCAGAAGCCGATCGGGCGCACGCCGCGCTCGAACCTGGCCACCTACACGGGCCTGTTCGACCAGGTGCGCAAGCTGTTCGCGGCCACGCCAGACGCAAAGAAACGCCGCTATGACGCGGGCCGGTTCTCGTTCAACGTCGCCAAGGGCCGCTGCGAGCACTGCGCGGGCGAGGGCTTCGTGATGGTCGAGCTGCTGTTCTTGCCCAGCGTGTATGCACCGTGCCCGACCTGCGACGGTGCGCGCTACAACGCGCAGACGCTCGAAGTGACCTACCGCGGCAAGAACATCGCCGAGGTGCTGGGCATGACGGTGGGCGAAGCCATCGAGTTCTTCAAGGACGAAGCCCTGGTCGAACGTTCGCTGGAGGTGCTGAACGAGGTGGGCCTGGACTATCTGCGCCTGGGCCAGCCGGCCACCGAGCTGTCGGGCGGCGAAGCGCAGCGGATCAAGCTGGCGTCCGAACTGCAGCGCGCAACACGCGGGAATGCGCTGTATGTACTGGACGAGCCGACCACCGGCCTGCATCCGGTCGATGCCGACCGCCTGATGGTGCAACTGAATCGCCTGGTCGATGCTGGCAACACGGTGATCGTGGTCGAACATACGATGCGTGTGGTCGCCGGCAGCGATTGGGTGATCGACGTCGGGCCGGGCGCGGGCGATCTGGGCGGCAGCGTGGTTGCCGCCGGGCCGCCGGCAGATGTCGCGCGCAGCAAGAAAAGCCGCACGGCGCAGTACCTGGCTCCCCATCTGAATACGGCGGGGTAGCACACGAAGCAGTGCGCCCTGTCGGGATCCAGTTTGCTAAGATCGCAAGGCGTCGGCCACGGTCGCGTTCGCGCACGACCGTGCGCGTTTGGTGTGGGCGGCGTTTCACATTTGC
>Ga0265798_10003836_pt1 | contig 21124 bp, 14 predicted proteins | sample P3T30metagenome_FD_192430 | JGI IMG/M metagenome (GOLD analysis project Ga0265798, IMG submission 192430) | Plant litter microbial communities from East Loma Ridge, Irvine, California - P3 T30 | ecosystem: Environmental > Terrestrial > Plant litter > Unclassified | place: USA: California... | reverse complement strand
CGCCAGGCTCACGCTGCCGGTGGGCCAGCGCTTCGAAGCCTACGGCAAGCTGGGCCTGGCCACAGCGAATTGCGCGACCCCGACCTGCCGTCCACGGCGCCCACGCAAACCGATAACTGGGCCTATGTGGGGGCGGGCGCGCGCTACAAGGTCAGCGACAAGGCTTCGGTGACGGGCAGCTTCGAACGCTACGGCAACAGCGCCAGGTGGGGCGACAGCAGCAATAACAATAGTCTCAAGGCGAAAGTGAATCTCGGTTTCTAGATGAGATTTTTTGGTATGTACGTGCTGGTGCTCATGGCATATTGCATAAGCTTTTTCGAAATTAATCGTTCCGGCAACAAAATCGGTTTGGTAAAGTCCGCTTCCCAAAAATAAAACCAGACCAAGCATGAAGACCACGTATCTCCTGGCGGCCCTGTCGGGCGTGCCCCTGCTCGGCCTGCCGGCATTGGCCCAGGCCCAGGCCGGGCAGCCGGCTTCCGCCACCTCGGTCGCCGCCCCCGCCGCCGCCGCTACGCCCGTATCCGTCGTCGTCACCGGTTCGCGCATTCCGCGCGCCGGGCTCGAAGGGCCGTCCGCCGTCACCGTCATCAAGGGAGAGGACATCACCCGCCAGGGCTACAAGAACGTGTTCGAAGCCCTGAACAACCAGGTGCAGAACAGCGGCTTCACCCAGGGTGCCGACTTCGGCAACACCTTCACGCCCTCGGCCAACACCATCAGCCTGCGCGGCCTCGGCCCGAACCACACGCTGATCCTGCTGAACGGCCGGCGCCTGGCCGACTTCCCGGTCGCCTACGACGGCACCGTGAACTTCACCAACCTGGCGAACATCCCCTCGGCAATCGTCGAGCGCATCGAGATCCTGTCCGGCGGCGCATCGGCCATCTACGGCTCCGACGCGATCGCCGGCGTGGTGAACATCATCCTGAAAAAGCAGGCCGAGGGCTTCGACATCAACGTCAAGGCCGGCGGCACCAGCCGCGGCGGCGGGGCCGAGCGGCGCGTGCAGTTCAGCGGCGGACGCCAGTTCGACCGCCTGTCGACCGTGTTCGCGCTCGAACTCAGCGACCGCGACCCGGTCTCGGCGCTGCAGCGCGACTTCATGGCCACGCGCCAGGGCACGCCGACCAATGTGCTGTCGCGCCGCGACGCGACCGTCAACCGCTACATCGATCCGGGCGCGGCCTGCGCCAACCTGGGCGATGCCTTCGGCGGCAGCGTCGCCGCGTATACCGCGAAGACCGGCAGCTACTGCGCCAGCAACCGGGTCAGCCCCACCTACTGGTCGGTGCAGACCCGCAACCTGAGCAAGAACGCCTTCGGCAGCGCAAACTATGAACTGGACGAGGACACCACGCTGTTCGCCGACCTCCTGTTCGGCCACAACGACACCCAGAACAACACGCGCGGCCCGTCCTGGACTTCGTCCTCGACCAATGGCAGCTATTTCCAGAACCAGAACACGGGCCACTACGAAGCCTGGACCCGTTATATATCGCCCGAAGAGATGGGCGGCGTCTCGCGCTACAACCGCAGCTGGCAGGACGATTCGGTGGCGGCCTCGCTGGGGGCGCGCGGCCGCGTGCGCGGCACCAGCTGGAAGTGGGAAGCGGGCTACAGCGCCTCCTGGTACGAGAGCAAGAGCCAGACCCCGCGCGCGCTGGCGAATATCGACAGCTTCTTCCTCGGACCGAAGCTGGGCGTGGACGCCAACGGCATCGCGATCTACGCGCCGGATCCGGCGCGCCTGGCGCGCCGCCTGACGCCGCAGGAATTCGACACCATCACGGGCTTCGCCGACAGCGACGACGAATCCTGGACCCACACGCTCTCGCTCAGCGCCAACGGCGAATTGCTGCAACTGCCGGCCGGTCCGCTGCAACTGGCGGCCGTCGCGGAAGCGGGGCGCCAGGGCTTCTCGAACCGTCCCGACGAGCGTATCAACCAGGGCTATTTCAACATCGCCACGCCGAGCGATGTGACGGCGGGTACCCGTACCCGCTACGCCACCGGCCTGGAAGCCAGCATCCCGCTGCACAGACTGCTGACCGCGACCGTCGCCGGCCGCTACGACCGCTACGAATTCGCCGAACGCAGCAGCGGCAAGTTCACCTACAACGGCGGGCTGGAACTGCGTCCGGCCAAGGAACTGCTGCTGCGCGCGAACTACGCCACCAGCTTCCGCGCGCCGGACATGAACTACATCTACAAGGCGCGCGGCACCGGCTATTACTCGTCGACGAGCGACTACTACCGCTGCGGCCTGGCCGGCCAGCCGCTGGCCAGCTGCGAATTCGCCAGCGTCTCGCCGGGCGCCGACTACGTCCAGTATGGCAGCGCCGACCTCAAGCCGGAAAAGGGCAAATCGTATGGCGCCGGCATCGTCTGGTCGCCGAGCTCCGCGTTCGACGCCTCGCTCGACTACTGGAACATCCGCATCGACGACCTGGTGCGCAACCTCGACGCGGACCAGCTGCTGCGCGACGAAGCCGCCTGCCGCCTGGGCAGCCAGGACATCGGCTCGCCGACCTGCGTCGACGCGATCTCGCGCATTACCCGATTCGCGGCGAATTCGCCGGTGCGTCCGGGCGAGATCAAGGAAATCCGCGTGAACCCGATCAACGCGGCCCAGCAGGAAAGCAGCGGCATCGACGTCAGCGCCAGGTATGCGCTGCGCACGAGCGCCTGGGGTAACTTCACCCTGCGCGGCAACTACTCGAAGACGCTGACGCGCCGTTCGCGCCAGTTCGCCGGCGACGCGGTCAAGGACGAGCTGCATTCGCTCGACAGCCCGGACTGGCCGGACAAGCTGGCCGCGAGCCTGAACTGGGACCGCGACGCCTGGTCGGCGACGCTGTTCGCGACCCGCTACGGCAAGATCCCGAACCAGGCCCAGACCGGCTACATCACGCCGACCACGCTGTTCAACACCAGCGTCGTGTACCGCATCAACGAACGGTTGACGCTGTCGGCGATCGTGAACAATGTGTTCAACCGGGTCAAGTACGACAGCACCGGCGGGTGGCCGAACTATGCGGTGGGCAGCTACAGCCCGGCGGGACGTACCGGGTGGGTGGAGTTGAACTACCACTTCGGGCTTTGATGCGTTTGCGGCGTGCGGGCGCTGCTTGAACGCGTGGACGGGAGACCCGTCCACCCTACGATCGATCCGTCGTCACGTAGCGTGGACAGCTGCGCTGTCCACGCGTCCAACCGGCTCAGAACCGGTAATTGACCGAGGCTTCCCACGCCCGTCCGAACAGCGGCCGCGCATTGATCGGCCCCACGCTGCTCCCCACCAGGCGCGAATTCCCCTCGGTCAGCCCCAGCTCGTTGGTCAGGTTGCTACCCGTCAAACGCAGCTCCAGCCTGTCGGACAGCTCCGCCAGGATCCCGAGGTCGAGCGTGTCGTATTTCGGCAGGTACTGGGTGTTGGCCTGGTCGGCCCAGCGGCTGCCGACGTGCGAGTACGTGCCGTACAGCCTCAGCGCATGATCGCCGACCGGAATGCGGTAGCTCGGCGTGAAGCGGTACTGGAACTTCGGCTGGCGCTGCACCTGGCGGCCGGCGATGTCCGGGTTGTCCTTGTAGGTCGAGTCCTGCCAGTCGCCGGTGAGCTGCAGCTGCAGGCCCGCCAGCGGGCGCACGGCCAGTTCGAATTCCACGCCCTTGCCCTTCGAGCCGCTGACCGAATACAGGATGTCGGTGGTGGTGATCTGCTGGAAGGAGATGCCCTTGAAGTCGGTCCAGAAGGCGTTCACGTAGGCGCTGTACAGCGGGGTCGCGGTCTTGAAGCCGACTTCGTACTGCGTGACCTTCGGGTTCGGAATGCGATTGCGGTCGTCCAGCACGGCCTGGCTGCCGGCGTTGCGCATGTCGTCGAAGTAGATGAAGGTGTGGCCCTGGTTGGCGCGCACGAACACGCTGGAATTCTTCGTCAGCTTGTAGAGGCCGCCGACCGTGAAGGAGTTCGCCGAGTCGTCGCGCGACAGGGCGGTGAAACTCCCGTTCGGCATCGAGGTGCCGTTGTTGTAGACGGTCAGCGGGTTGTTGTCGGTGTCGCTGTTCGTCAGGTTCGACACCGAGCCGGAGAGGCGCTGCTTCTCGTGGCGCATGCCGGCGTCGACCTTGATGCGCTCGTTGATGCGCCATTCGTCGGCGATGAACACGGCCGTGTTGTCGCCGTCGTAGGAAGCGATCGGCGCGTAGTTGACGTTGCCGTCGGTGCCGTTGCGCGACACCGTCACGCCGTTGTTCAGGCCCACGTCGATCAGCTTCGCGTTCGGCGTGGCCGTCATCAAATGGCTGTTACCGAGGTACCAGGTGTCGCGCGAGGAGTAGTTGGCGACGTAGGCGCCCACCGTCAGGGTGTTGTTCGCGCCGATGTCGCGGCTGACGCGGAATTCGTCGGTGAAGGAGCGCAGCTTCTTCTCGACCGCCCACAGGCCGGCCTGCACCACCTGCTGGTCCGGGGCGACCGCGCCGCCGCCGCTGGTGTAGGTCATGGCGCCGCCGGTGGCCGGACGGCCGGCCGCGGCCACGGTGGCGGCGTTGCCGTTGTTGGTGGCGACGGCCTGCGACAGGTACTCGGCCGCCGTGAGCGGGTTATTCCCGGTGAACATGGCGATCGTGTTCAGGTCGCCCGTAAAATAATTCAGCTTGTTCGACACGTCCCAGCCATTCATCGTTTGCTGGAAGTCGGCGCCGAACAGGGTCGATTTCAGGCCGCGGCCATCGGCCAGGTCGTAGTTCAGGGTCCGGCCCGGACCCGCTTCGACGGTGAAGTTGCGCATCTCATTGCTCATCAGGGTGCCGGTGAGCGGATCGAAGCCGGGGAAGGCCGAGATGCTGCGGCCCTGGTTGGCCGAGATCAGCGGCACGCCGGTGTAGAAGGCGTTCTTGTCGTCGGTGTGGCGCGCGTAGACGGTCAGTTCGCCCTGGTCGAGCTTGCGCGTCAGCGATGCCGAGAGCTGGCCGCCGTCGTCGGCCGGGAAGCCGGCGTCGCGCACGCCGTCGGTCACGCGGTAAAAGCCGCCGATCATGCCGTACCAGCCCTCGGCGATCTTGCCGCTGTAGACGCCGTCGACGCGGCGCAGGTTGCCGGTGCCGGTGGTAAAGCGCAGATTTCCTTCGGCGGTGTCGCCGCCTTTCTTCATGATGAAGTTCATCGTCGCGCCGGGCTGGCCCACCGAATAGATGGTGCTCGGGCCGCCGCGCAACACTTCCACGCGCTCGATGGTGTCGTCCAGGCGGAAGGCCGAGGAGCCTTCGAAGAAGGACAGCACCGGCACCGGATAGATCGGGTTGCCGTTCATCTGCACCGAGACAAACGGCGAGTCGCTGCCCGAGGGGAAGCCGCGCACCTCGATGTTGGCGCCGGACTGGCCGCCGGTCGCTTCCGCATACACGCCCGGCACGATCTTGAGCACGTCGGCGGTGCTGCTCGGCGCGGCCTGCCTGAGCTGTTCTTCGGTGGCGGTGGTGATCGAGAAGCTGGTGTCGATCTTGCGGGTGCCGCTGGCGGACGCGGTGCCGGTCACGACCACCTGCTGCATCTCTTTCTGGACATCCGGGGCGGGCAGGGGAGAAGACTCCTGGGCACTTGCCTGGGCGTGGGCGGCGAGGCTCAACACCGCAAGCGACACGGCATGCGCGACGGCCGACAGTTGCGGAAACTGGACTGGTGTTTTCATCGTTTGTCTCTCTTATGAGGATTGGGGAAATCCGTTCTGCGGGGCGTCTCCTCCCCGTTTTCTGTTATCGATTAAGGTTTCGATAAGAAAGTCGAGCCATTGAAACAAACAATGTTATCGATGTCAATCGTATTGTTATCGATGTCATTTTTTGTCGACACAACAAGGAAATCTGGCATAATGCGGTTCCGTATCAAGACCCGGCAGCAAACGAACACCATGGCGCAACCCAAGACCGCAAGGGCAGCAGGCGAGAACGCCGTCACGATGGAAGACCTGGCCCGCATCGCGGGCGTGTCGACCATCACGGTCTCGCGCGCCCTGCGCGACAGTCCGCTGGTCACCGACAAGACGCGCGAAAAGATCCGCACGATTGCGGCCGAGCAGGGCTACCGCTTCAACGTCAGCGCGCGCAACCTGCGCATGCGCCGTTCCTATTCGGTGGCCGTGGTGGTCGAGATGACGCCCGTGAAAGGCCGGCCGATGTCCGACCCTTACCCGCTCGAACTGCTGGGCGGGATCACCCAGGAACTGACCACCGCCGGCTACAGCGTCGTGCTGACCTCGCGCCAGCTGCTCGACACCGCCCCGGTGCAGGGCGCCGACGGCTTGATCCTGCTGGGCCAGGGTTCGCACGGCGAGGCGGTGCGCTCGCTGCAATCGAGCGCGGTGCCGCTGGTGGTGTGGGGCGCGCCCGATGGCGAAACCGGCGGCGTGGTGGTCGGCAGCGACAACCGCAAGGGCGGCGCCAGCGTGGCCGAACGCTTCCTCGACCAGGGCCGGCGCAAACTGATCTTCGTGGGCGACGTCGACCACGCCGAGGTGCAGGAACGCTGCGCCGGCTTCATCGACGCCCTGTCCGGCCGCGCGCCGGTACACATCCTGCGCCCCAAGGCCTTCACCTTCGAGGCAGGCTTCGAATGCACCCGCGCGCTGCTGAAAAAGAAGGCCGGCCAGCATTGCGACGGCCTGTTCGCGGCCAGCGACCAGCTGGCCATGGGCGCGATCCGCGCGCTCACCGAAGCCGGCATGCGCGTGCCGGAAGATATCTCCGTGATCGGCTACGACGACACCCCGGGCGCCGCCAGCTTCGTGCCGCCGCTGACCAGCGTGCACCAGTACCTGCGCGACGGCGGCGTGCTGCTCGCCAGGAAGATGCTGGCCCTGATCGAAGGACGCCAGGACGTGCGTTCCGAGATGCTGCCCACCACCCTGGTCGTACGCCAGACCTGATCCCCCCATGCCACACGTCGAACCAGAGAGGAACAAACACCGTGGAGAATGACATCGATAACATCGGCTCCGGCGACGCTGCGCTGGCGGCCGAGCCGTGGCGCATCCGCGAGCGCGGCCTGGACCCGGCGCGGCGCTTCCTGCACGAGACCCTGTTCACGCTGGGTAACGGCTACATCGGCATGCGCGGCACGCCCGAAGAAGGGCAGGGGGCGGGCGCAAGCCTCGAAGGCAGCTACCTGAACGGCTTCCACGACACCGAGCCGATCCACTATCCCGAGAACGCCTACGGCCTGGCGCGCACCAACGAATTCATGCTCAACGTGCCGAACGCCAAGCGCGTGACGGTGCTGGTCGACGGCGAAGCCTTCGGCCTGGATACCGGCACGGTGCTGGCCTACGAGCGCGAACTGGATTTCCGCGGCGGCGTGCTGGCGCGCAGCGTCGACTGGGAATCGGCGTCCGGCAAGCGCCTGCGCATCGCCAGCCGGCGCCTGGTCTGCCTGCAGCGCAAGCACGTGGCGGCGCTCGAAGTGTCGGTCACGCCGCTGAACTTCTCGGGTGCGCTCCGTATCGTCTCGAGCATCGACGCCGACGTCGGCAACCTGCAGGCCGGCGACGATCCGCGCGTGGGCTCGACGATCAGCGGACCGAGCCTGCTGCCGGTGGCGTGCGAGGTCGGCGCCAGCGAGCTGCTGCTGCTGCAGCGCACCCGCAACAGCGGCTTCCTGCTGGCCACCGCCACCGATTCGCTGCTGGACCGCGTCGAGCGCGTCGAGACCCTGGAGTCCGGCCACGCCTTCGCCGTGCAGGCGCACCAGGACCAGGCGGTGGTACTGCGCAAGTTCATCGTCTACGCCAGCTCGCGCGACGTCGACGAAAGCCGGGTGGCCGATCACGCGCGCGCCGAACTGGCGAGTGCGCGCGCGGCCGGCTTCGAGGCGCTGGTGCGCGAGCAGGCCGACTGGCTGGCCGGTTTCTGGAACGAGGCCGAGGTCGCCATCGACGGCGACGACGCCCTGCAGCAGGGCGTGCGCTTCAACCAGTTCCACCTGCTGCAGTCGGTTGGACGCGACGGCCGCACGAACATCGCGGCCAAGGGGGTGACCGGGGAGGGCTACGAAGGCCACTACTTCTGGGATACCGAGATCTACGTCTTCCCCTTCTTCCTGTATTCGCGCCCCGAGATCGCGCGCGCGCTGCTGCAGTACCGCTACAACGGCCTGCCCAAGGCGCGCGAGCGGGCGCGCCAGATGGCGCACGAGAAGGGCGCGCTCTACCCCTGGCGCACCATCGCCGGCGAAGAGTGCTCGGCCTATTACCCGGCCGGCACCGCCCAGTACCATATCAATGCCGACGTGGCCTATTCGATCCGCCTGTACCTGCTGGCCACCGGCGACTTCGACTTCATGGCGCAATGCGGCGTTGAAATCGTGCTGGAGACGGCGCGCATCTGGCTCGGCCTGGGCAGCTACGACCGCCAGCGGCGCTTCTGCATCAACGAAGTGACCGGGCCGGACGAATACACGGCCCTGGTCAACAACAACTACTACACCAACGCGATGGCGCGCATGCACATGACGTTCGCGGCGGACGTGGCCGAACGCCTGCGCGCCGAGCGCCCGCAGGAGTATGCGCGCGTGGCCGCGGCGATCGGCCTGGATGAGGTGGAAATCGCGGCGCTGCGCGCCGCCGGCGCCGCCATGCACCTGCCCTACGACGAAGAACTCGGCATCCACGAGCAGGACGACAGCTTCCTGTCCAAGAAGCGCTGGGACTTCGCGAATACGCCGCAGGAAAACTATCCGCTGCTGCTGCACTACCATCCACTGGTGATCTACCGCCACCAGGTATGCAAGCAGGCCGACGTGGTGCTGGCCCTGCTGCTGCTGTCGAAGCAATTCACGCTGGAAGACAAGCGCCGCGACTTCGACTACTACGAAGCCGTGACGACCCACGATTCCTCGCTGTCGTCCTGCATCTTCAGCATCGTCGCCAGCGAAGTCGGCTACCACGACAAGGCCTACGCCTACTTCATGGAGACGGCGCGCCTGGATCTCGACAACACCCACGCCAACACCGAATACGGCGTGCACACGGCGGCCATGGCCGGCACCTGGCTGGGCGTGGCCTACGGCTTCGGCGGCATGCGCCTGGACGAGGACGGCCTGCGCTTCGCGCCGACCCTGCCGGCCAGGTGGACCGGCTACCGCTTCAAGCTGCACGTGCATGGCGCGCTGCTGGAAGTGGCGGTGGACGGCGGCGGCGCCGACTACCGCCTGCTGAAAGGCGAGCGCCTCGCGCTGGCCCACCATGGCCGGCTTTTCGAACTCGATGCGCAGCGCGCGCACATCCGCATGGGAGACCTCGCATGAATCCGACCCGAATCGCCCGCTTCAAGGCCGTCATCTTCGACCTCGACGGCGTCATTACCGACAGCGCCCGGTTCCACTACCTGGCGTGGAAGCGCCTGGCCGACGGCATCGGCGCACCGTTCGACGAAGCCTTCAACGAGGAACTGAAAGGCGTCGATCGGATGGGCTCGCTGGAACTGATTTTGGCGCGCGCCCCGCGCGGGTTCACGCAGGAAGAAAAACTGCAGCTTGCCGACGCCAAGAACGCCCACTACCGGGAACTGGTCGCCACCATGACGCCGGCCGACCTGCTGCCCGGCGCCCTGCGCGCGCTGGAACAGGTGCGCGCGGCGGGCCTGGCCATCGGCCTGGCCTCGGTCAGCAAGAACGCCTTCACGGTGCTGGACCGCCTTGGCATCCGCGACCGCTTCGACTACGTGGTCGATGCGGCGACGATCGCCCGCAGCAAGCCCGATCCCGAAATCTTCCTGCGCGCAGCAAACGAACTGGGCGTGGCGCCGGGCGACTGCCTGGGCGTGGAAGACGCGGCCGCCGGCGTGGCGGCGATCAAGGCGGCCGGGATGTTCGCCGTGGGCGTGGGGGATGCGCAGGTGCTGCGCCAGGCCGACCGCGTCATCCCCTCGCTGGAGCACTTCGATTTGTCGGTTTACTGAAGCGCGCCGCGCGGCGCTTGATACGGTCATCATAAAAATACTGGAGACACCGTGGAAAAGAAACGCATCCTGCTGGCCCTCTTCATGATCTACTTCGTGTTCGCCATCCTGCTCAACAGCGTGGGCACGGTGATCCTGCAGCTCATTAACAACTACGGCATCGACAAGGGGGCGGCCAGCGTGCTGGAAGGCTTCAAGGACCTGCCGATCGCGATCGTGTCCTTCCTGGTGGCGGCCTGGCTGCCGCGCTTCGGCTACAAGAAGGCGATGCTGGCGGCGCTGGCCATCGTCGCCTGCGCCACGCTGGCGATGCCGCTGCTGCCGGGCTTCGCCAGCGCCAAGCTGCTGTTCCTGTGCGTGGGCGTGGCCTTCGCGCTGGTCAAGGTGTCGGTGTACTCGACCATCGGCCTGGTCGCGCGCGACGCCAGGCAGCACGCCGGCATCACCAACCTGCTCGAAGGCTTCTTCATGGTCGGCGTGCTGTCCGCCTTCTGGATCTTCGGCTGGTTCATCGATTCCTCCGATCCGAAGTCGACTTCCTGGCTCGACGTCTACTGGCTGCTGTCCATCCTGTGCGCGGCGACCTTCGTGCTGGTGCTGTGCACGCCGCTCGACGAGCGCGGCGCCGCGCTGCCGCACAGCCGCGGCCCGGCCGCCGACTTCGGCGAGATGCTGCGCCTGTTCCTGCGCCCGCTGGTGGTCGTGTTCGTGCTCACCGCCTTCCTGTATGTGCTGGTGGAGCAGGCCGTCGGCACCTGGCTGCCGACCTTCAACAACGAGATCCTGCACCTGCCCACCGCGATGAGCGTGCAGGCGGCCAGCATCTACGCCGGCTGCCTGGCCGTGGGCCGCCTGTCGGCGGGCGTGATCATGCGCCGCCTGGCCTGGTATCCGGTGCTGGCCTGCTGCATGCTGGCGATGGGCGCGACCGTGCTGCTGGCGCTGCCCCTGGCGCAGGGCATCGTGCACGACCCCCGGGTCGGCTGGACCACGGCGCCGCTCGCGGCCTACGTATTCCCGCTGATCGGCCTGTTCATGGCGCCGATCTACCCGGGCATCAATTCCGTCATGCTCAGCTCCCTGCCGCGCCACCAGCACGCGCCCATGACCGGCCTGCTGGTGATCTTCTCGGCGCTGGGCGGCACCACGGGGTCCCTGGTCACCGGTTATGTATTCGGGCGCTACAACGGCCACTTCGCCTTCTACCTGACCCTGGTGCCGATGGTGCTGATGCTGGCCAGCCTGACCCTGTTCAAGCGCCAGGTCGAACGCAGCGCGGGCGCGGCGCAGGCGCTGGAGGCGGAAGCCGCCTGAGGGCGCGCGCCGTTGCAAGAAACCGCAACAGGAGCATGTGCGCCGAACGGAAACTCCAGCCGTCGATTACACGCAACGATTGTTGAATGTTCCATATGCATATTTGACATTTTTCCGCTTTCCTGGTGTATCGTAACAGTTGCTACCAGGCGGGCGTGGCGGCCGTGGCCGGCCATTGCTATCGTACGGGACAGCCACGAACAGGGGAGAGAACATGAAAGCATTCGTCGTCGCCACGATAGTGGGCTTGTGTACCGCCACGGCCGCCCAGGCGCAACTGTTGGACGGAGGTGCGGCGCCGCGGCTGGAGCACAAGCCGGTCGAGGCCGAGCCCTTCGGCGGCAAGGTCAAGCCGGTGTCGCCCGGCTATGTGAAAGGCGGCACCAGGAAGGCCGGGGCCAACCCGGACCTGAGCTACAGCCCGGATCCGCGGGTGTCCGTCGGCGCCAAGCTATCGGACCATGCCGCCATCGAGGTCGGCCACGTCGATACCGGCACCCGGCCGTATGCCGATCTCGAAGGGATTCCCCGCAGCCCGCTGGAGCCGGCCCTGGCCCGGGTCAAGTCGGACAGCACCTATGTCGCCGGCAAGCTCTCGGTGCCGGTCGGCGAGCGTCTCGAGGCCTACGGCAAGGTCGGCATGGCCTACAGCGAGCGCCAGTACCACGACAGGCGCGGCGCCACCCTCAAGGACGTCGACGCCGGTCCGTATGCCGGGGTGGGCGCCGACTACAAGGTCAGCGGCAAGGCGTCGGTGACCGGCAAGGTCGAGCGCTTCGGCGAGACCGGGAAGAAATGGGCCGGCGGCAACGGCGGCGGTAACGGCGTCAGCGCCGGCATGAAGCTCGGCTTCTGAATCACTCGTCCTGGCGGCAGCCCGGATCGGCCTGGCGCGCTTCGGCGCTCTGGGCCAGCAGCAGGGCGCGGAAGTCGTCGGCGCCCATCGGCTTGCCGATCAGGTAGCCCTGCAGCACGTCGCAGCCGGTGGAGCGGACCGCGCTCTTTTGCCCCTCGGTCTCGATACCCTCGCAGATCACCGACAGCTTGAGCGACTTGGCGAAGGCGATCACGCCGTTCACGATGTCCAGGCAGCGCCGGTCCTGCTCGATCTCGCACACGAAGGAACGGTCGATCTTGATCGCCGTGATCGGAAACTGGCGCAGGTAGGTCAGGTTCGAGTAGCCGGTGCCGAAGTCGTCCAGCGCGATGTGGAAGCCGGCTTTTTGCAGCGAGCGCAGCACCGCCGCCGCCTTCTCGATGTCCTGCATCAGCATGCTCTCGGTGACTTCCAGCTTGATGCATTCGGGGTCCAGGCCGCAGCGCGCCACCAGGTTCTTGAGCATCGGGGCCAGGTTCTCGTCGGTGAGCTGGCGCGGCGAGACGTTCACCGCCATCTTGAGGCGATAGCCCAGCAATTCCCATTCGCGCGCCTGGCGGCAGGCTTCCTCGCAGACCCAGGCGCCGACCTCGGTGATCGCCGGCGAATCCTCCAGCATCGGCAGGAAGGCCGCCGGCGCCAGCACGCCCAGGCGCGGGTGGTTCCAGCGCAGCAGCGCCTCGGCGCCGACCACGGCGCCGTTGGCGGCGCTGGTCTGCGGCTGGTAGTACAGCAGGAACTGGCGCCGGTCGAGCGCCGAGAACACTTCCTGGCGCAGCTGCAGGCGCTGCTTGAGCAGCTGGCGCGCGCCCGGCGAGAACACGGCGAAGGTGTGGCGGCCGTTGTCCTTGGCCTCGTACATGGCGGCGTCGGCATTGTTGAGCAGCTCGTCGGGCGTTTCCTCCTCGCCGCTGCCGACGGCGATGCCGATGCTGGCGCCGATCGTCACCTGGTGGCCGTCGACCTGGATCGGCATCGACAGCCGCTGCAGCACCGAGGAGGCCATGGTGCGCGCGGCGTCGCCCTCGAGGTTTTCCAGCACGAACACGAATTCGTCGCCGCTGATGCGCGCCACGGTGGTCGTCGCGCTGGCGAATGCGGCCAGGCGCCGTCCGATCTCCTGCAGGGCCAGGTCGCCGCAGCGGTGGCCGTGGGCGTCGTTGACTTCCTTGAAGCGGTCGAGATCGACGAACAGCACGCCCACCGGCCGTCCGCTGCCGGCCGCCCGCCCCAGCGCCGCATCGAGCACGCGCATGCAGCTGAAGCGGTTGTGCAGGCCGGTCAGGCTGTCGTGGGTGGCCAGGTGCACCAGGCGCGCCTCGGCTTCCTTGCGTGCGGTGACGTCGGCGTAGAACACGGTCAGTCCGTCCGCCGACGGATAGGCGCGGCCCTCGATCCAGATGCCGAGCGGCTCGTAGTAGGCGTCGCAACTGGCCGGCTCCTGGTAGGCCATGGCGCCCTGGTAGGCTTCATGGAAGGGACTGCCGACCGATTCCGGGAAGGCTTCCCAGATGTTCCGGCCCAGCAGTTCTTGCGGCTGGCGTCCGGCCAGCGCCGCGCCCCGCGCGTTGATATAGGTGAAGCGCCAGTCGCGGTCGAGCGAGAAACAGCCGTCGGCGATGCTCTCCAGTACGGTGCTGAGGTGCTCGCGCGCATGCTGGGCAAGGCGCTGGGCCTCGACGATCTCGGTGAGATCCTCCAGGAAGGCCACGAAGCGGATCAGCCGCCCACCGTTGTCGCGCACCGGGAACAGGTGCATGCGGCACCAGAACATGCTGCCGTCCTTGCGGTAGTTGCGCAAGGTGGTGATGCAGGCTTCGCCGCCGTCGATGCAGCGCCGGATGAAGGCGATTTCCTCCTGGCCCCGGTCATTGCCCTGCAGGAAGCGGCAGTTGCGGCCGCGCACCTCGTCCAGGCTGTAGCCGGTCAGGCGCGTGAAGGCCTGGTTGGCGTACACGATGGGGCGGTCGCCCTCCGGATCGGTGATGAGGATGCCCGTGCTGCTGGCCTCGATGATCTCCCGGAAAAAGGCCTTCGGCTCATGCTCGAAGTAATCGCCTTGGCCGGATGAAGATGGCGCGAGTTCCCGGGGATGAGTTTGCATGGTCGGACCCTTTGCACTGGACGATTCCAGTGTAACGCCGCCGACGGCGCGCACAACGTGCGCTATGCCACTTGGCGCCGCGCATGCACGCTTTTGCGTGAAGATTCAGGCGCCCGGCAGCATGCCCAGCGCCGCCAGCCGTGCGCGCAGGGCGGCGCGGTCGGCGTCGATGCGGGCGCCGTTGGTGCGGCTGGACAAGGCTTCGCGCGGCTTGCGCCCGAGGAAGTAGGCGATCCGCTCGGCGTTGGCGCCGGACGGATGGGGGATGCCATGCAGGATGCGCTCGCCGTCGAGCGCGCCGCGCGCCGCCAGCCAGTCCAGCGCCAGGCCGACCTTGGGACCGAGCGGCACCAGCACCGCATGGTGCAGCGGCGCGATCTCGCGCGCGAAATAGGCCAGCATCTGTTCCTGCAGCAGGGGCGTGGTGAGCATGTTCGGCGCCGCGCCATTGTAGTTCTTGCCGGCCACGAAGACCGGATTGCGCAGCACCCCGGTCACGTGCATCAGCTGCGCATCGGTCCCGAACAGCGTGGCGCAGCTGGCGATGCCGAGCCAGTGCTGCAGGCCGACATGGTCGAGCAGGGCGACCAGGTTGGGCCGGATCGCTCCGCTGAAGGCGCCGGTGTACTTGGCGGCGCGAAGCACCTGCTCGCGCGGCGCATCCAGCGCCAGCTGGCGCCTGGCTTCGCGCACGGCATTCTTCCATTGCACGAAGCCGGGCGAGATGCCCACCAGCACGACGCGCGCCTGCGCGTTCACATAGTCGAAGGGAATATAGTGGGCGCTCACTGCGCCTTCGCGCGCGAGCAGGAAGGCCTCGGGAATCGCGGCGGGCGCGGCGACGGCGTCCGGATCGGTGGCGAGGATGGCGGCGCGAAAGCGTTCGAAGTCGGCAGGCTGCATGCGGGTGGCGTGGATACGGAAATCGGTATCGGATCGCTGGAAAAATTGATTGGATACGGCACAGTGTACCGTCTACCATACGCCCCGGCAGGGCCGGCGCGGCGCCAGGGGCAAGCCGGCGCGAGCCGTCCCTGGCGCCATGCTAGGATCACGCCATCCACGACGCAAAGGAAAGCACACAAGTGAGCAAGGACATCACGCAGGAACCGTTCGGCACGCTCCCCGACGGCAGGCAGGTCACCCGCTACACGCTGGAAAATGCCAGCGGCATGCTGGTCAGGATCCTCGATTTCGGCGGCATCGTCACCGAGATCCACGTGCCCGACCGCCATGGCGTGTTCGCCGACGTCGCCCTCGGCTTCGAGACCGTCGGCCCCTACGTGAAGGACAGCCCTTATTTCGGCGCCCTGATCGGCCGCTACGGCAACCGCATCGGCAAGGGCCGTTTCGTGCTCGATGGCAAGGAGTACCAGCTGCCGGTGAATAATGGCGACAACCACCTGCATGGCGGCGCCCCCGGCTTCGACAAGGTCTTGTGGACGGCCAGCGTGGAACAGGGCGGCCTGGCGCTGCGCTACCGCGCGGCCAATGGCGAGCAGGGCTATCCCGGCAACCTGGACGCCACCGTGGTCTACAGCCTGAACGACGACAACGAGATCGTGATGCGCTTTTCCGCCGTGGCCGACCAGGCGACGCCGGTGAACCTGACCCAGCACAGCTATTTCAACCTGGCCGGCGCGGGCCAGGGCGATATCCTGGGCCACGAACTGGTCATCGACGCCGACCGCTTCGTGCCGATCGACGCCGGCGCGATCCCGCTCGGCCCGCTGGCCCCGGTCACCGGCACCCCCTTCGATTTCCGCCAGCCGCGCAGCATCGGCGAGCGCATCGGCCAGCCCGACAAGCAGCTGCGCCACGGCGGCGGCTACGACCATTGCTGGGTGCTGAACAAGCCGGCGGGCGGCGCCGGCCTGACGCGCGCCGTCCACGTCAGCGATCCGGCCAGCGGCCGGGTGCTGGAACTGTTGACCCGCGAGCCGGGCGTCCAGTTCTATAGCGGTAACTTCCTCGACGGCACGCTGCAGGGCAAGGGGCACGAATACCAGTTCCGCAGCGGCTTCTGCATCGAGCCGCAGCATTTCCCGGATTCGCCGAACCAGCCCGACTATCCGGACACGATCCTGCGGCCGGGGGAGGTGTACGAGACGGAGTCGCGCTACCGCTTCTCGGTGGCCAGGTAAAACCATGATGGAACTGCTGGTCGACGCCCGCAACATCCTGGGCGAAGGCATCCTCTGGAACGAGCGCAGAGGGCGCCTGTTCTGGACCGATATCGAAGCCAGCGAACTCTGGTCCTGCGATGCCGACGGCGGCGCGCTCCGGCGCTGGCCGCTGCCGGAGCGCCTGTGCTCGATGGCCCTGACGGCGCGCGACGAGCGCCTGCTGCTCGGGCTGGCGTCCGGCCTGGCCCTGTTCGACCTGGGCGACGGCCGCCTCGAACGCCTGCACCTGGTGGAAGCCGACCTGCCCGGCACGCGCATCAACGACGGCCGGGTCGACCGCCAGGGCCGCTTCGTGTTCGGCATGTTCAACCAGGCCGAGGATCCCAAGCATCCGGTCGGCGGCTTTTACCGCCTGAACCGCGACTTCTCGCTCGAGCGCCTGGCGCTGGGCGGCGCGGCGATCGCCAACAGCATCTGCTTCAGCCCGGACGGCGCCACCATGTACTACGCCGATTCGGCCACCGGCGAGATCCGCTGCTGCGACTATGCGCCGGGCGCCAGCTCCGGCACCGGCGCCGTGTCCAACCCGCGCCAGTTCGCCGCCGCCGATGCCGCGCCGGGCGGTCCGGACGGCTCGACCGTCGATGCCGAGGGCTATCTGTGGAATACGCGCTGGGGCGCCGGGCTGTTGGTGCGCTTCGCCCCGAACGGCAGCATCGAGCGCACGCTGGCGCTGGCGGCGCCGCAGCCGACCTGTCCGGCCTTCGGCGGTCCGGGGCTGGACGTGCTCTACCTGACCTCGGCCACGGTCGGCCTGGCGGATGCCGCGCTGGCGGCCGCGCCGGATTCCGGCGGCGTATTTTCCTGCCGGCTGGACGTGCGCGGCTTGCCGGAACAGCGTTTTGGCGTGCTGACCGATGCATGAATTGGCATCGATTAACGCAAAAATGTGATTGGAAAGTTATCTGACCCTTCTTTAGACTGCTGTCATCGCCGGGCTTGCCCGGCAAGGGACGATGACAGGAGAGACAAGGTGTCCGACACAAAGAAAAAACCCACGCTGCGCTCGGCGGCGTGGTTCGGTACCCAGGACAAGAACGGCTTCATGTACCGGAGCTGGATGAAGAACCAGGGGATTCCCGACCATGAATTCCAGGGCAAGCCGATCATCGGCATCTGCAATACCTGGTCCGAACTGACTCCCTGCAACGCCCATTTCCGCAAACTCGCCGAGCACGTCAAGCGCGGCATCCTGGAGGCGGGCGGCTTCCCGGTCGAATTCCCGGTGTTTTCCAGCGGCGAATCGAACCTGCGCCCGACCGCCATGCTCACCCGTAACCTGGCCAGCATGGACGTCGAAGAATCCATCCGCGGCAATCCGATGGATGGCGTGGTGCTGCTGGTCGGCTGCGACAAGACCACTCCGGCGCTGCTGATGGGCGCGGCCAGCGTCGACATCCCGGCCATCGTCGTCACCGGCGGCCCCATGCTCAACGGTAAGCTGAACGGCAAGGACATCGGTTCCGGCACCGCCGTCTGGCAGTTGCACGAGCAGGCCAAGGCCGGCCAGATCACGATGCACGACTTCCTCGCGGCCGAAGCCGGCCATTCGCGCTCGGCCGGCACCTGCAACACCATGGGCACCGCCTCGACCATGGCCTGCATGGCCGAAGCCCTGGGCACCTCGCTGCCGCACAATGCCGCGATTCCCGCGGTGGACGCGCGCCGCTACGTGCTGGCCCACATGTCCGGCATGCGCATCGTCGAGATGGTGAACGAAGACCTGAAGCTGTCGAAGATCCTGACGCGCGAGAATTTCGAGAACGCGATCCGGGTGAACGCGGCCATCGGCGGCTCGACCAACGCCGTGATCCACCTGAAGGCGATCGCCGGCCGCGTCGGCATCCCGCTCGAACTGGAAGACTGGACCACGATCGGCAAGGGCACCCCGACCATCGTCGACCTGCTGCCTTCGGGCCGCTTCCTGATGGAAGAGTTCTACTACGCCGGCGGCCTGCCGGGCGTGATCCGCCGCCTGGGCGAGGGCGGCCTGCTGCCGCACCCGGACGCGCCCACCGTCAACGGCAAGACCCTGTGGGACAACAACCGCGAAGCGCCGATCTACAACGACGAGGTGATCCGCAAGTTGGACACCCCGCTGATCGCCGATGGCGGCATCTGCATCCTGCGCGGCAACCTGGCGCCGCGCGGCGCCGTGCTGAAACCCTCGGCCGCCTCACCGCACCTGATGACGCACCGCGGCCGCGCCGTGGTGTTCGAGGACTTCGACCACTACAAGGCGCGCATCAACGACCCCGAACTGGACGTGGACGAGAACTCGGTGCTGCTGATGAAGAACTGCGGCCCGAAGGGTTATCCGGGCATGGCCGAAGTCGGCAATATGGGCTTGCCGCCCAAGCTGCTGGCGCGCGGCATCACCGACATGGTGCGCATCTCGGACGCGCGCATGAGCGGCACCGCCTACGGCACCGTGGTGCTGCACGTGGCGCCGGAAGCCATGGCCGGCGGCCCGCTGGGCATCGTGCGCGACGGCGACTTCATCGAACTCGATTGTGCGAACGGGCGCCTGCACCTGGACGTATCCGACGAGGAGATCGCGGCGCGCCTGGCACACCGGGCGGAGAATCAGCAGGAAGCACCGCGCACGGGGTATGCGGGCTTGTATCTCGAGCGCGTGCTGCAGGCGGACGAAGGCTGCGATTTCGATTTCCTGGTGGGTTGCCGCGGATCGGCGGTGCCGAAGCATTCGCATTGATTTTGTGCCGCTTGAATATACGCGCCAAGCGCGAAGGAGACATCCCATGCTGCTGATCCAGTACACCACTTCCGCCGCCGCCCGCCGCGTCGGCATCCTCGACGGCGACACCGTCCGTCCCCTGGCCGGCTACGCCACCACGCTGGAACTGGCGCAGGCCGCGATCGCCCAGGGCAAGGCCCTCGCCGCGCTGGCCGCCGCCGCCGCCGGCGCCGACACCGAATCCTACGACACCATCGCCGCCGAAGGCCGCCTGCTGGCGCCGATCGACCATCCCGATCCCGCCCACTGCTACGTCACCGGCACCGGCCTGACCCACCTGGGCAGCGCCGACACGCGCGACGCCATGCACAAGAAGATCGGCGGCGACGTCGAGAGCCTGTCGGACTCGATGAAGATGTTCCGCCTCGGCGTCGAGGGCGGCAAGCCGGCGCCGGGCGAAGCGGGCGTGCAGCCGGAATGGTTCTACAAGGGCGACGGCTCGGCCGTGCGCGCCTCCGGCCAGGCGCTGGAGATGCCGGAATTCGCGCTGGACGGCGGCGAGGAACCGGAGATCGCCGGCCTGTACCTGATCGGCGCCGACGGCCAGCCGTATCGCCTCGGTTTCGCGCTCGGCAACGAGTTCTCCGACCACGTCACCGAGCGCCAGAATTACCTGTACCTCGCCCACTCCAAGCTGCGCCACTGCGGCGTCGGCCCGGCCCTGCTGGTGGGCGAGTTGCCGGCCCATGTGGAAGGCGTGTCGCGCGTGCTCGGCAAGGACGGCAAGGTGCGCTGGGAGAAGGCGTTCGTCTCCGGTGAGCAGAACATGTCGCACACCATCGGCAACCTCGAGCACCACCATTTCAAGTACGGGCTGTTCCGCCGTCCGGGCGACGTCCACATCCACTTCTTCGGCACCGCGACGCTGAGCTTCGCCGATAATGTGCGCGTCGAAGCCGGCGAGACCTTCGAGATCGTCTCGCCCCAATTCGGCCCGGCGCTGCGCAACCCGCTGGCGGTCCAGCCGGCGCCGTTCGCGCAGGTAAAAACGCTGTAAGCTGCGCAACACACAACAATAAACAGCTGGAGACGAGCATGACAAAACGGGCCAGGTACGACAGCCTGGAAGGCAAGCGGGTATTCGTGACGGGCGGCGGCAGCGGCATCGGCGAGGCCATCGTGGCCGCGCTGGCGGAGCAGGGCGCGCTGGTGGGCTTCGTCGACATCATGGTCGACGCCAGCGAGGCGCTGGTCGCGCGCGTGGAGGCGGCGGGACACCGCGCGCCGCTGTTCCGCCGCTGCGACATCACCGACATCGCGGTCCTGCAGGCCACCATGGCCGAGATGGCGGAGCTGCTCGGCGACTTCGACGTGGTGGTCAACAACGCCGCCAACGACCAGCGCCACGACATCGAGGACGTCACGGTTGACTACTTCGACGAGCGTATCGCCATCAACCAGCGCCCGATGTTCTTCACCGTGCAGGCGGCGCTGGCCGGCATGAAGAAGAAGGGCGGCGGCTCGGTCATCAATTTCAGCTCGATGTCCTTCCACGCCAAGAACCCGGGCTACCCGATCTATGCCTCCACCAAGGCCTCGGTGATCGGCCTGACGCGCAGCCTGGCGCGCGACCTGGGCAAGCACAATATCCGCGTCAACACCGTCACCCCCGGCTGGGTCATGACCCAGCGCCAGATCGACTTGTGGCTGGACGAGGCCGGCGAAGCCGAGATCCTGCGCGCCCAGTGCCTGCCGGGCAAGCTGATGCCCGAGGATATCGCCGCGATGGTGCTGTTCCTGGCCGCCGACGACAGCAAGATGTGCACGGGACAGGATTTTGTCGTGGATGCGGGATGGACCTGAGGAGCGCGCTCCTGTCGTGCCGCCGAGACGCCGCCCCTGCGCGCCACCACGTCGCCCCTGCGCGCCACCACGTCGCCCCTGCGTACCACCACGTCGCCCCTGCGCAGGCAGGGGCCCAAGTT
>Ga0265798_10003835_pt1 | contig 21129 bp, 19 predicted proteins | sample P3T30metagenome_FD_192430 | JGI IMG/M metagenome (GOLD analysis project Ga0265798, IMG submission 192430) | Plant litter microbial communities from East Loma Ridge, Irvine, California - P3 T30 | ecosystem: Environmental > Terrestrial > Plant litter > Unclassified | place: USA: California... | reverse complement strand
GGTCGCCGCGGACGCCGAAAATGTACTTTGCGTTCATCGGGTTCCAGAGGGATGTAGCGTGTCCGAGGTGCGACTGCGAGGCCATCAGGAGCTCGAGCGTCACATCTTGAGGTCTAGGCGGGTTGGAGAGGAGTTCGTGAGGTTTGTAGTGCTGGATGGCGGCGGATCCCAGGCCGGTGGTGTGTTTCTTCTGGTGTTGGAAGAATTCCCAGTCCTCGACGGTTGTGTCATTGGGGTCGATGATTGCTTGAGGTCTTGAAGAGGCGCTTTGGGGTAGGTTTGACGAGTCTTCGGTTGATCTCTGCACGCTCGAGGGCGTCTGGGTAACGAGTGAGCGGCGCCATTGAGAGGCGAGGAAAGGAGTGGGCGCCCGGGGGAGGGCGAGGCGGCCTGAAGGAGTGAGGTCAGCAAATGTAAGTGAATATTGGATAATGGCAGTCTTACCCTGCCGCAGCAATAAAGGTCTGAGGATCATGGCGGTGCTGGACATTTGTGCCTCTGTGCAATGCGACTGATCTCAATCATCATGCGCGCCCGACATTTGGGCTGCCTTGGACTTCGAAGCCGATCCCGCCAAGACCGAAAGAGACTCCCGAACGGCTTGTCGACCGCAGCATCAAGTGTTGCAGTACTCTTACAGGTATACCGACAACAACTCAATCACCCTCGCCAATGCAACCTGAGTGCATCTCTCATGCCATGTCGTCCAAGGTTGTGCCAGCGGTTCGCTGCGCAGCTCTCAAATCCACCCCCTGCGCTCCCCGGTAGCAACCACATCTGGATCTCGGACGAGCTGCTCGCCGAAGCTTTTAACCGCTACGTTCGCGTGTCGCATACTACCAGGCGATATGGGAGCAATGTACCGGGACCGTTGGAAGCGCGTAGGAGGGCAACGAAAAGAAGGATGGGCATGGCAGTGGCAGGCGCAGCAATGGGACCGTCGGGAGGAGATTTTGGAGCTCTGTTCGGCGGTGGAGCAGGACAGCCTCCAATGCAAAATGGCTGGACTTGGACGGCGCCTGGGATGCAATTAAATCCATCAGCTCCGTCAAAGAAACCTTCGAATCTCTGGAGCTGGGGTACCAAGCCGACAAAACAAACCGCGCAATATGAACAATTGCTGGAGATGCCTCCGACGGGCAAAGAGCTGGTCGAGGCGAGCCGGAGTGCCTTCGAAGCATTGCTGAAGGGCCGTGAGATGCTTGAGATGCTTTGCAAGACAGACGTTACAGGGATATGTGACTTCCTCAGGTGCTCAGCGGATGAACCTGCTGCTAGGAACACAATCAGACTTCTTGAATGGCTGCTGGGCCGTTCTGTGTCGCAGTCGGCATGGCAAGATATCACTGCTCTCGTTTGCGACAAAATCCAGCTAGCCTCGATCGACGACGAAGAATTGATTCAGGTAATCAGAATCCTCCCTCGGGCATTTGATTGGCAACACGATGAAAGTGTTTGTCAACAACTTCGCAATATCTATGCGGCTTTCGCTGCAAGTCTGCTAGAGGATGCCCGTGTCATTCTGCCACATCAAGCCATTCTTGAGGAATTCTGCAAGATCACGCAAAGCGCGCAGGCGTGCTCTGACCTGATCGATCGACTAAACATGATAGTCAAACTCATCAGCTGCGCGAACACATCATCCGAAAACATATCATCGGTTTTACTCGCCATCTCGAGATATGGTGGCGAAGACGAACCCCGAGCGAAGCTATTGTCGCGACTCGCCTCCGTGCTCGACGAGGTACCGACCGAGATTGTCACCGAAGTGCTCGGGCTTTCTACCAGGTTCATCGTCGATAAGCGCAGAGCTGGAGGATTCGCGCGAGCCCATGCACTCAACTGGTTGAAATGTCTTTCCGCATATCAATCACTCGGGCGGTCTTCCCTTGACATGAAGATTGTGTACGCGGAACTCGCAAAGAATCTTAGGCCCTCCCAAATAGCGGAGCACTTTGCGCCGCCCGAAATGCAATCAGTCGACACCATGCGAATGTTACTGCATACCTGGCTGCCTAATACAGACCTCGAGAAACTACAAAGCGATCATCACGAAAGGCGCAACGCTTCATCTGGCCGCAAAAATCTAAAAACGCTGCAATTTTCTCTTCGCTACCTGTCCGCTGCAGACCTGCCGTTTGTCGCCGATGAATTTGAGCGGCTCCACGCTGCAGGGGATGGTGACTACCCATGGACTGACTTTCTCCGGGCATTCGCACGGACGGGCGTTGATTACGAAGCCATGGCTCACGAGGTCTTCGAACTATGCAAGACAAAGTATCCAACGGAGCGATCGTTTTCGTACTTTGTCGGCATGCTCAACAACCCAGAATTGGTCTTGCCGTCATCTACCGCTGTGTCGCTGATCAAGCACTTCTTGGCGGCCAAACAACCGTCCTATGCTTTCTTACTGTTCAAGCAAGTCCCGTCAGTCGCGATAACAGAAGTTCCTGACTTGCCAATCGCTGTCCTGGAACACAGCGCATCGACTCGCGACGTGTTTGAGATTCTTCTCCGCCAGCCAAACACCATCCCCGTGGAACGGCGCGAAATACACAAACTCGACGTGACGCCAAAACATATTGAAGTGATCCACCTTTTGGCATACGACATCGCCAACGCCGCCGTCCTAAACCCCTCTCAAGCCTACCGCAACACATGGGCCTGTTATCGCTGGCTACAAGACCGCGGAGCGCCTCTGAAACCCCTCATCTCGCGAGCCATCGTGACAGCCGGCATCCTTAGACCGCTGCAGGAGAACATTTGGATCCCCGACCAAAGGCTCGATTACGTCTTGAGCATTGTCGAGAAAGTCGAAGGCCCCGAGGAAAAGGACCAGGTCGAGCTACTGGCACGTCGCATGCGGGATGCCCGCCAGGAGGGAGTTCTCTCGAAGCGTCGGGCTAAATTGCAGAACTCCTGGATGAAAGGGATGCACATCCGCGCCAACGAAACCCGGTACCGGATCAGGAAGTGGACGGTGAAGACGCCTTTGCAGACGGAAGATGGCAAGTCGTACTATGTGCCGCAGCCCATCCAGGACACGCATACTTCGTGGACGCCTACACCTCGACACGAATATGCTGTGCGGAGGGGATGGGTTGACCCTTTTGCACAGAGAGAGCACGTAGAGGCTGACTCCACGTCGTCCGAGGCCTCAGAGCTTGACGGATGGTGGCGCCCCCCCGGCTGAAGAGAAGTCGCTTTTGGACTTGACGGCACAAGTCGAACGATCGAATCGATTCCCTTCTGTTCTCTCACGGCGCTGAGAGACAGGTGCGGCATGGAAGGCCGAGTGCGAGCCCTTTTTACACATAGATCTTGCAGAGATCAATAGATACCCTTACATACGACTGAATGTACATATTTCATCTTTTAAACCCACTTTCGGAATTGGCATCACCTTACTCTCGATGTCGACGGGATTTGAGCTTGTCAATACCGAGGTGAGGTCTTCTATGACGAAAGCGGGCGTAGCGGGGTCTCAGAGACCAACAGAGGTCAACCAAGAACGATTACTTCTCTCTGCGTGTGTGCCTACAGACACGAAGACAATCAATTTCGTTGTCAGCCTTGCAAAGCAGAGAGCCAAAACAGCGTTAAATATACGCGAGAAGTTCATCCACGCGACCAAGGGATAGATTTGAGAAGGTGGGCAAGTGATATCTCATCATTGTGTTGTTGTTCCCGGAAACATAGCTGACTGTATGTTGACAGCCATCGTTCGATCATTCCGCCATCAGTCTGACTGGTGCAGAGAGTCGATCTGATCTGACCCGACCCGATCTTATATCAGATATAAGCTCAGCTTGACCATACAGCCTTCGCTTGTAAAAACAAATACCTATCCCTCCGCCGCCATTTTCGAGTTCCGCCTCTATTCCTTCCATCAAGAGAACATTTCGTCCGCAATGCCTACCACAGAGATAGCAGTAATCCCTCTGATCGCTGGTACCTCGGTCGGCGACCCCGACTCTCATGCTGCCGCCGTCATGCGAGACACAGTCGCCACTCTACACCAGCAAGACGGCTTGCAACAGGTCCACTTCGGCAGTCAAGTCGAATCGCCAGACGTCCTGCAGATGATGATCAGTAAGCTCGAAACCCCTCCACAACTCAACTCCAGAAAAAAACAAACTGACACACAAAACCCTCTCTTCAGACTGGGACTCGCGCCAACACCACGAAAACTTCATGGCCTCAGCCGCCTACCAGCCCTTTGTCAAACGCCTCGGCACCATCATGTCCGGCAACGCCACAATCCACCACGTCGACTTCGAGCCCACGGGAGCCTTGATCAAAGCCTTCGGCGCCCCCGTCACCGAGATCGCAACCTTCTACTGCGACCGCGAACCAGTCCTCGACTGGGTGTCCAACGCCTCCAAAGCCGCCCAGTGGCTCGAGGAGCAGCCTGCTTCCGTCGGGTATCTGGGCGGCTCGGCTGCGTATGGCGTCACGCATGAGGTTGTCGAGTATGACGGGGTCAAGGGCAAGGCGGCTGTCATTGCGATTGGGTGGACGACCAAGGAGGCGCACATGGCGTTTAGGGAGACGCAGACTTTCAGGGAGAATATTGGGTTGTTGAGGGGGGAGGCGAAGAAGATTGAGATGCATCATGTTGTTATGATGGCGGCTTTGCAGGAGTAGGAAAGGTCAGTGGTGGGGATGTATGTCTGTATGGTTTCACTCTGAGCTTGACTTTTACGAGATGGTGCCCTGCTTTCGAATCTGACTTGAACTCAACTGCTATTGTTGGACATTCAGCTGGAGGTTATCACACGAACCAAAAATGGGTTTAGGTTGTGGTATACGAGCTTCCTTCGCTACCAGGCAACATTTTACTTTAGACTAAGTTGATCGACATCACTCCTACCGGCTTCCCGGATTGAGGCATCAGTAGCCGGATCATCGATCGTTCGACTTCTTCTACAACTACACGATCACTTCTACCTAATTTCTACACAGTGGTTCTAACATTCTGACACTCAATGAACAAAACGAACGACCATGGCGCACTCACAAGGTATTCCCACGCCGCCATCCAGAGTCTGGCTTCTTTCCATCCCAAGATCCGGCTCGCATCTCCTCACAAGGATTTTCTCCAAGCAGTCCAAGCTGTCGTACTCGGGCTACAATTTCATGGATTACATCTTCCAGCACCACAAGATCATGGACCAGAACGTCACTCTGGACCAGCTATCGACCAAGGACCGCGATGCGCTGTTGAAGACGGCAAAGGACGGCCTGGCCAAGACGAAATCAGCCATCGACAACATTGAAGCAGAGGTTAAACACAGAACCATACCGATCGAAAATCCAAGACACCCCCTTCTGACAAGCAATTCCAGGGCAAAATCCCCTTCATCAAAGAACACCTCCTCTCCATCACAGACCCCTTCCTCACCCTCCAGCCCCACCCCGCAGCACCCAACCACACTCCCTGGAAAGCCCTCCTCTCCCCCTCCTCCCCCTCCGCCGCCCTAAACCCAACCCTCCTCCCCGACGCCTTCCTCTCCTCTTTCAAGCCAATCCTCCTAATCCGCCACCCAGCCCTCGCCTACCCATCCCTCTACCGCGCCACCCGCGCCATAATGCCGCACATCACCCTCGACAGCAAAGGCCTCTGGATCGCTTTCTCTCTGGCCTGGATGCGCATGACGTACGAGTGGTTTGAAGACATGGCCGCCGCGGGAAGCAAGCCTTGCAAGCCGATCGTAGTCGACGCCGACGATCTCATCTCTGATCGTGAGGTCGTTCGCAGGCTTGCGGGGATGGTGGGCGGGGATCCCGAGGAATTGGTGTTTGAGTGGGACGCGGTGGAGGGGGAGGAGTTGGAGGGCGTGGGTGCTGTGGCGAGGGTTTATGAGAGTACGCTGTTGGCTAGTAGGGGGGTTGTTGTGGAGGGGAAGGGGGCGGGGGGGTTGGAGATTGAGAAGGAGGTGGAGGGGTGGAGGGGGGAGTTTGGGGGGGAGGTGGCGGGGAGGTTGAGGGGGTTTGTTGAGGCGGCGATGGGGGATTATGAGTATTTGAAGGCGAGGAGGTTGAGGTAATGGGCATTGTTGTTGGGTTAGGGAGGTGGGAGCGAGCTTTCTGGTTTTACCGTTCATTTTGGGGAGGCTCGATCGCTTGCGGCGTTGCTGGAGTAGCCGGTGCCATGGTCTGAGATTGCCGTTGCAGAAGATGCGGGTGAGCGAGACTCGACAGCTGTTGTTGTCTGCTTCAGTGCGCGCGTAAGGCTCCGTGTATGTCGTTGTCGCTGCTGCCTAGGCCGGACCACGCCGCATCTCGCGTAATCTCAATATGCATGGCGAGAGGTCTGCAGGACTCAGTTAACCAACAAGTACTACTATGATCATACTGCTGAAGTGGCGTAAAGCACGGTGGCAGGTAGGTAGGTATAGGTGTGATATGGCAAACCGAAAAGAGCTCTCTATACCATTCAGCGAAATCCTTCGCCAATCCATCGAACCATCGACGACAACAGCATACACCTGTCCCAAGGAGACCCAGTAAAGCAAAGCGCTCGAACTCCTGGATGAACTAGTAAATCCCCCAATTTTCTTGCGAGCAGCGTAAAGATGCAGGGCAGGTGGCAGACCAGAAAAGATAAGATATGAAACGACAAGCTCGAATACAACAAGCCACAACACTCTCAAACTCCATTCGATGCCGCAGCTTGAGGAGCGACAGGCGTCGAGTTGGATCCGGTACCAGCGCCCGCGCCGCCCGAAGAGCGTCCACTGCTTTTAGGCCTGCTCGAAGTCTTCCCACTCTCCTTGTCCGCCTTCTTCTTCGCATGTCTCTCCCTCGCCAGCTCGAGCGGCGACTTCTTCTTCTGCGGCGGCGCCGCCGCCTCAACGCTGCCGACGGCACCGTTCTTCTTGACATCTTCCAGCTCGGAGAAGCTCTGGAAGCCGTCGTTGGAAGCCTTATTCTTGCTCTGCCGGACCCAGTCGCCGCGTCGGCGCTTGTACATGTCCATCTTCCAGTTCTTCCACACCGCGCGGCCGCATGGGGATTCGCGCAGCTGAGCCTCGTTCTCGGCGAGTTCTTCGGCGATGCGCTCGCGGATGAACGCCAGGCCGTGCGTGCCCTCCCAGATGCAGTCGACGACGTGCGAGGCGGCCTTGTCGAGGGACATTTCGCCGATGTGGCCGTAGAAGCGCTGGACGAGCTTGCGGATCGTGATGGTCGAGGCGTTGTGGGTGGTGAGGGCGGCTTGCAAGGTTCGCGACACGATGGCGTCCTTGCTCATGGAGAAGAGGGTCTCGGAGTCGAGGCCGATCAGGGCGTCCAGGACGAGGCCGCTGAGGGCGCCCGGAACCAGGAGCATGGCTTGCGCGAGGACGTTGAAGTGTGCTTTGACGGGTTCGGAGGCTTTAGCGACAAAGGCGGCGCCGGTTGCGTTTGCGTTCGAGCCTGAGCCGGCGTTTTCGGGCTTTTTGCTCTTTGAGTCGGTCGTGTCGTCGATCTTTAGGAGTTTCTTGATCTCGAATCCGTCGGGTCCGTCCCATGTTGAGTTGATGTGGACTGCGATCGCTCTTGTGTCGATGCCGCGGACCGTGCACCTTTCAATCAATGTGCGCACGATGTTTGTGCGGTTGCGCTCGAGGAGACTGGGAATGGTGGGCGCGATGGATTCGTGGGCAGCTAGGAGTTCGTCTTTACCGAGACGCTCCATAATCCGGCAAGCGACGAAGCTTGCGATCTCGTTGCGAGCGTACGAGGGCAGGCGTTCCTTGAACAGAGTTCCGTAGATGTTTTTGAATAGCTTCGCGGGTGCACTCTCAACCAGGGTCTCGATCAGGCGGGAGCCAATATTGTCGTAGATCATTGCATTGATGAATGCCGCGCTTGAGCACTCAGAGGTGATGGGCTCGTCGGGCAACAATGTGCGAATGACCGAAGACTCGTCCTTTGCGCGCTGCTTGCCAAAGTGCGAAAGCTCAATCCTTAGAAGAAGCTGCAGAGTAGGGTTGCCGTTGGGAGATGTGGCAAGCGCACGCAGTTTCTCGGTATCAAGACCAGCAATGCTGTCGCTGAGAAGCTTCTCCAACGCGACAGAGAATGATTCTGGCACTTTTCTGTTTTGGTCCTTGGTCTCTGACTTCTCTTTGCCCTCCACTTTGATCGATTCCTTATTTTTACTCTGCATGAGTTGCTTGTTGGCCGAGGATTCGAGCGATTCGCCAGAGAAGACGACGAGGAGAACTCGGAGGACGTGTGAGGCGAAACGGTCGGTCATGAGGAATCCAATGTTGCTTTCAATCTCGGACATGGTGTCGAGGAAGCATTTCTCCATGGGAGGCTCGCCTTCGCCCTCCATGGGGGTATCTTCATTTCTGGAGGACTTTTTGGGGCGGTTCGACAATTCACTCGTGACGACTGGTGCCGCGTGTGTGAAGAGAGCTTCGCAACAGTGGGAGGCGAAACGGTGGGTCATCAAGTGGACAAAGCTGGTAGAGTGTCAGTAGTGGCATTCCTGGCGCATGCTTGCTGTGATTTGTACATACTTTCCGTAAAAGCGTTGGAACAGGCCTTTGAGTTGTGCAGGTGTCGAGAGCTGGATCAACCGCTCCATCAGACGAGAGCAAGATTGGCTGTTTGCGATTTTGAGCTCTTTGCCCTCAGCCTCACGCCAGACGTTTCCGAGGAACAGTTGTCGCTGCTCGGCGTCATCGAAGTTGTTCATCTCGAGCATTTCGTCGGCGTGCTTGAAGTACTCTTGCTCTTCCTCGTCCAGCATACCAAAGAAGGGTGTGTCGAGAGTTGGGTATGCACTCTGCATGACATCTTCCATGGGATCGCCGCCGTCGCCGTCGCCTTGAGGCAGAGGCACATAGTCTTGCCCATTCTCAAGCTCGTGCTGGCCGACTTCGACGGACTTTTGTCGTTTTGTGTCTTGCGAAAAGTTGTGCTCTTCCTCTGCCTCTTCATGCTTTCTCTTTGTGCCTTCCATGCGCCTTCCGCGCTTCTTCATTTCTTTAGGCATGATGTGCGGTGGTTTCGGTGTGTGGTGGGTTGCGAAAGAAAATTCGCTTGAAGCGGGCAGCAAATTGTGTCGCAAAAAAGGCTAGTGGGTACTTTTTTGGGGAGGGAGTCGTGATTGAGAGAGGATGTCGGTGTTGAAAAGCTGTCGAGGCAAACGAGGCAGCAAGAGGTCACGGCAGGGTGTGAGGGCCGGTCAGTAGTGTATATTCTCGGGCGAGCGACGGCGACTCTCTCTCGCTCGCTCCCTCGAGAGCAGCACAAAGATTGCCGATCTCCGCCAACGAGTAAGCCTCGAAGCGTGCAGAGATCGATCTGGACGTCGCTTAAACTGCAACACCGGGGACTGCGATCGCGGCAAGGAAATGATGAATCTCCGATTGCTAATGACCAATTAGAAGTCGTCATACTGGACCCCGATCTGGGATCGAGTTTGCACAGATAAACGGTCTCCCAGATCTGTGGCCCGCGATCTGAGACGATCTGGTAGAATCGCGTCTCACATGCACCCCGATCCTAAGCGAACCATGCGCATGAACGCCCAAGTCTCCTACCTGCATTCCCTTGGTAGGGATTGGTTTTGATGCTTGTCGCCTGACATGTATATACATATATATGTGCATGCCCGTTGATGCGTTGTGCTTTGTTGTGAGTACACGGGTACATGCTGTCGAAGATGACAGTGGAGGTTTGGCATGCGTGGCCGGAAGGATGGATTGCTCACTGCTCTGAAGTCTCCGGTCGGACGGGAATACCTCCGACCAGGTAAGGTACGATGCTTTTCGTACACCTCCACTTGTCAAAGATACGTTTACATGGTACAAATGCCCATGTGCACTGTGTCAGATCTGGTGAGACGGTCAGGTCGAGGTCAGGCCAGACCAGGCCAACAGCCAACACATGCACAACAGCAAGCCCACATCAGATGCGCTGTCCGAAGACGCATAAGCAGGAGGGCATCGCTTGATTGCCGTGTTCACTTGTCAGCCATGCCTTGACCACCCGAGCGATGGTACCACGTTTGTGGCGCACATCTGCAGGTGTTGCGGATCGCGGTACAGTAAGCTAGGTCGTACCCCTTCCAACCTGACCCTTGTGAGTCTCATTAATGTTCCTTATATCTGGATCAATTTACCAAGGAGGAAAACTCGTGTAAATTGTTGGAAGGACATACTCCACCCAGACGACAAGCCTCCTCTTTCCCTATCGATAGGCAAACAAGACCGGTCTGCACGGTGACGTCGCGCCGAGAGGAGCCGGAATAACAACCGCCTTGAACACGAACAGATGCCATCATCTCACTTCCTGCCTTTCAATCCACCCGCGGACTTGTCGCACTCCTCGATATCTCTCACTGGACGCACGAAGAGATACTCAACTCCCTTCTCTCACGTGGCACATTCGTTCCAATTATTCCCTGCCGATTCACCTTCGAGCCATAGCATTCAAGCTTCTTCGTCCTGCCGCCTGCGCCTTGCTACTCGAATCCTCGCATCCTTCGAATCCACCGCTTCAGACGGAAGACAAGGCATTCCCTAGCAGACCATACTTGGCTTAATCCCCCCTCTCATATGCACGTCACTCTGGGTGGTGCTGAGAATGGCGGTAAGTAGTAGTATCTTCGTCGTTTCCTCTGCGAGATATCGCCTGTTCTGCGATTCTAGTGGTCAAGTACCTCAACCACCTTCCTATTCTATCATTCCAGCTCCTTTTTGCTGTATACAACTCCTTCAAGACATGCACATTGACACCGCACCCTGGACTGGGTGGCTGAGAATATGCATTCCTCTCCTCCAATCCTTGATTCTCCTTGCGACAGTCACAGTCATTGCCTTGGGAGCTGCATCTTCAGCAATAATTGAACGACGATGGAATTTCTTACATCTCGAACAAACAAACCAGGCTTACTTACCCAACACATCATACACATCTACCCACGAGCTCAAAGTACGAATGTAAGTCTTTAACAATCCCACCGATCGACTTCCAAAACATCCCAACTCATCCCTGCCAGACAACTAGTATGCTTCTACACACTGGTCCCTCTCGTAACATCCGCCTTCACCATCGGCGAAATCTGGTGCCTCCTCACAAACGACCTAGCACCACTCTACGTGATCATCGCCTCCCTCATTTCTGCCTCAATCTGGGCAATGGAACTCGGATTCTGGACCGCCTGCCAAACGAAAAGGAACGACGCCGTGCCGGATCTGTGTCCCGTCATCTTCAAGAACGGCAAAGGCTCCTTGTTCACCCTCGATCCGACTCTAGTTGCCGCACACGCCGCGGTTTACCTAGCGGCGGTGTTGATCGTACTGTACGTCCTTGCATCTTAACCTACCTCTGTTCCCGAAAGTAACAACTTGCAATTTACTGACACGCCGCCAATCAGCTACTTGATCTACGCCGTCCTCGGCATCTTCGTCTTCCACCGCGAACACTCGCGCGCCAAACAACGGAAATGGATCGGTGCGCAGAAACGCGCTTCGTTGCTAAAGCGCCGATCGGAGGATGAGGAAGAGGCTCTCGCTGCTGCTGCTCGGAGGGAAGAGGATGCTGAGAGAGAGGCTACACCTATGTTGGAATCTAGGGCTTCGCTTGTGCAGAGTAGAGGGAGGACGGTTACTTGGGAGTAGACGGGGCGGAATACAATTTGGACGTGATTTTGGATGGTTGATGGGTTACTGGGAGTCGAGAGCCCTTTTCACAAAGACTATTACATGTGTGCTGATATCGAGCCCAGTTGACAGCCTTCTAATTGACAGCTCATCCAACAAGTCATCAACTCGAAACATCAGCGCCACCGCACATATCATCCAGACGATGAGTCTAGTGACGACTACTTTTCCAACTCCAACCACAACACCAACCCTAGAGGGTTTCGGCCGATGAGCATCTGATTTTGCCGCAAATCAAACACCTCCGAACATAGCCAGTTTCGCGAATCCTTCCTCCCACAAACGAACAGAGTTTGGCGGTGTATTCGTCGAATTGCGCTTCGTGTTCTTCTAGGGTTTTGGCTGGCAGGCTGGGACCGTTGGAGAGCATGATGATCCTGGTGATACTCTCTACTTCAGTGACAAAGTACAGCTCGTGTGCGAGCTGGTGGAAAGCTGAGAAGGCACCCGCCGAATAGCCCGCGACTGTGACGTTGACCGGGTCGCCGCTGAAGACTGCGATGTTATCTCGGGTCCATTCCAGGGCGGTTCGTTGGTCCCGGAGACCTATGTTGCCGACGCACTGTCCGAGACATTTCGCCTCGTCGGCGAGCGCTTGCCCTGTCAGGAATCCCAGTGCGTTCAACCTGTACGCTGGCACCACTATGACTGCCCGGAAAGCAGAGTCGTTCAGTAAACGCACGGGAGCTTCGGGCTTTCAGTTCGCGGATCCCCACTGGAGGTACCCGCCGTGGAGGTAGAAGAACACCGGCCATCCTGCTGCTGGAGCAATTTCCGTTAGTATCCAGATGTTAAGCTGCAGACGGTCCTCGTCGAGCAAAGATGGATCGGGCGGATTGCGGTTTGGGGGTTGAGGGCAGATTCCTGTCCCACCTGTGAAGCGGCCTGCGTTTGTCGCTGTGCCGTACTTGTAATGGCGAGGTAGTGGGCGGGGAGCTCGAAAGCGGTACTCACCCATTGGGGGGAGGGCATATGGGAGGCTGCCGAAGTAGTGGACGGATGCGGCTGGTTGAGTTTGTGAGGTGGAGGTTACGGTCAGGCCTTCAATCCGGCCTAGACGGCCGGCGTTGAAAGGGTAAGGCTCTCGTCGGTACGACATGCTGATTCCGGAGCGAAGACGTGACTTGATGGCAGCAGATCCCTCGATGATGACTACGAGACTTCAGACCTGATACTGTTCCTCATGGGATATCGCCACTGGCTAGTCTGGGTAATTGGAAACGCTTCATCTTCAGTTGTCAAGGACCACGACAGTGCGTCGCTCGTTAGGAAGGGAAGCCCCCGATTCGATTGATTCTCTATATCGCGCACGTAAATCCACACAAGGTCGCTCGCCTACACTGTTCTTAATCGATCAAGGGTAGGGAGTAGTAACCGGGCTGTCTTCTCTTGCCTCCATCTTACTCACTGCTTCCTCCACGTCTTTGTTGATGTCATGAAACCAAATCCATTCGAAGTGCCCTGACTGTAGCCTGGGTAAAAGCTTGCTCATATCGTCTCCGTCAATCTCGTGCTGAAGGAAGAGCATGCGCCCAACTTCTGCGGCTGTTTCAAGCTGCTTCTGGGCTCGCGGGCGACGCACAGAATCGTAAGCTGCGAGGCCGGCCGCAATGCGGGAAAGTGAGTCCGGGTCGCTTGCGGGAATCTTGGCCAGGCGTACCAGCACCTCGGAAAGTATCAGGGCGTCTTCCAAGCCTTGTGCGGCGCCGTTCGCCTGGAACGGCAAGGAAGCGTGGGCGCTGTCGCCCATAAGAACAGCGCGCCCTCGGCAGTAAGTCGAAGTGTTCAAATGATGGAAGAACCCCCATTTGATCGGTCTGGCCATTGCGAGAAGTCGTCGGAGGCGTTCGTCTACACCCGGCCCTTCGAAGTCGGCCATCATCTCCTCAAAAGTGACTTTTTCCGTAACGGCATTGTGTTCCCCCCATGGCTTAGGATCGGCTTTGCACAGAAGAATGTTGAACTCCTGCCGTTGACGACTCATTAGTGGAGGTCATGAATGGTCACAAGTTCTATGGCAACTTACCTCACCGCCCGAAATCCGATAGGTAACGCAACCTCTTTGGTGGCCGAAGAAGAACTTCGCGGTATCGGTCAGATGTCCCAGAATCTCGTAGGCTTCAGCCATGGGTAGAACAGCTCGGTAGCAGTATGAGTTCGCATAAACGGGCTGCACTTGACTGGGATAGGTTGGTTCCAGAACATTCTTTCGCACCGTACTTTGGATCCCGTCGGCGCCAACAACTATGTTTGCTTCGGAAAACGATTCATCTGAAAAGCTGAGGACAACCTTGTCTGGATGTTGTTCAATTTTGGTCAAACACTTGCTGAACTTGACGTTCTCGATGGGTATGAAGCTGGTCATGATGTCGAGCAACGCCTTCCGGTGCGCCTGATGTGTGGGTTCAGCAATTATACACTCACAGTTTCGGGCCTGGAAAGTAGAACGGACTGACCGATTTGCGATCAAAGTCAGGGTGACCCCACCCTGAGGTTCCATACCATGATTGATCTTGGCCTGTAACACCTTTCGTTAGCCGACGTATTTTGATGGGTCTGAACTTAACGTGTTGTTAACGTACCTAAACCCTCTTCCAGCAGCATGCCCTCGAAGAAGATATCCTGGGCGTCCTTTGACTTGTTTCCAACGCAGATAACCTCGTACTTGGAGCGGAAGCCCGGTTCTATCGCATCCATTGCCCGCAGACCGTTGGGAGGACATCCAATGCCAGCACTTGGTCGGAGTTAGAATGTGCCTTCATTGTAGCAACGAAGAACGGAGTGACGCTCACCCTACCACCGAGTATTCCTTGGCTTCTTCGTAGAGAGTGAAGGCAATGCCTTTCTTGTGCAATCCCATAGCAAGTGCCAGGCCGGCAACTCCAGCGCCTTGAGTGAATATTAGCTGAGATAAAAGGCGATTGCATATGATTGCTAGAACACTTGCCGATGATGGCCACATTGAATTCATTGTTGGTTCCTGCTGACATAGTGGCAGGTGGATTGTCTTGCGACTCTTGCAGGCGAAGTTAAAAAGTATACAAGATTGTACGGTCTGGCTAAATTAACATTCAACGACAGTGAATTACCTGTTGGTTGTCGCCTCACTTAACAAGAAAGCCCCGAGGTATAACTTGATCTATTGCCAGCACCATCAGATGATCGATCGATAACGCTATCATGGTCGATCACCGGCAGGGTATCGCCCGGGGCAAATCAGGGACGGCTTGCCGGATTCGATGGATCTCCTTACCTAATCAATTTCTTCGGTCCCCGTCTCCGGCCTCTCAGAACTGTCCTCCGTTTGCTGTCTGCCGCGCCCCCGACCTACCACCTCTCCCACGGGGTCACACGCCTCTCATTCATCCCAACTCCCCGGGCCTGCGAAGCCATGTCATCGCAAGCAGCCGACAACACGGAACCTGCGCCCCCTAGCAAACGACGACGCGTTGGTCTCGCGTGCAATGCCTGTCGCTTACGCAAGTCCAGGTATGAGCTGGGCGCGCCTGCACCATCCGAAGCAACATGGTCTTTGCAATCCACGTGCTGATGATTGTCTCATGCGTCAGATGCGATGGACAGCGGCCGAAGTGCTCGGCATGTCAGTCGCTAGTATTAGAATGCCAATATGAACCAAGCGAATCTGCCACCAACATCGTTGTCCGTAAGGAATACGTATCAGATCTCGAACAGCGTGTAACGGCCGTGGAGAGTCAACTACAGCGCCTGAACGACGTGGTTCAGGGCCACCTATCTCCATGCGTGAATAGTCACAATAACAATGACCATTGCCTGCCCTCGGACACTCCGCAACCGCTTGGCCCACCAGGTCCTGTTGCGCAGACGGGTGAGACCCGCGCAATCGGTCTGGAGGAGCCACGAGACGAAGATGCTTCCACCAATGGGATGGCCATGACCTTCGCCGAGGAACACACATCAGCCTTCTTCGGTGAATCGTCCAATATCAACTTCACGCAGCTTCTGCTCCGGGCAGTAGCTGCGGTGCATCGGGCCACTCCAGCTGTAGCAACGATGATCGACGCCGAACTCAGCGTGGGAGATGCTAACGCCGCAAGGATCCTACAGAGTCAACCTCAACCGATTCCGGCATTGAGCGGCCCTTCGTATCCTTCGATCACTGCACTTCCATCAACCGATGAAATGGACAACCTACTCAACAAGTACTTTGACACAGCCGGAGTGGTCTTTCCATTCATCCACGAAGAGACCATGCGCAACACATATGCGGAGTGCAAACTCAATGGCTTCAAAAAGGCTCGCAGGACATGGCTGGGTACCTTGAACATGATATTCGCCACAGCAAGCACTCTTGACAGCGATCGCGTCACTTCAGCTAAGGAACGCTCTTGCAGATCCAACGTTTTCTATCATAGGGCCATCGGACTTTGCGGCGAGCTCTCGAAACGAGTGATCAGTCTCGAGATTGTTCATTACCTGTTACTCGTCGTCATCCACTGCCAGGGAAGTCAACGATCTGTCCAAGCCTGGAACAACCATGGGCTTGTAATCCGATCAGCCATGGCACTAGGATTGCACAGTACTCCGGTCAAAAGTACCATTGATCCTATCCAAAAGAAATATCGCCAGCGGACGTGGGTCGTCATTTACTGCTTGGATAAAGTCCTGAGTGCAGCCTTTGGAAGACCGGCCGGTGTTGCAGACAATCAGGTCGTGATGCGAGGGTCGCCGTGGGAGCGCAGTTCAACGGCCTCAGATCCATCGCACCATAATGTCGATATACCGGGCGAGTTTCTCGCTGTATCATACCATTTGTACCAGGTGATGAGCAGCTCGCTTGCTATACAGTATGCCGCCAACTTTGAAGAAAGCGGCCTTGATCAGGATGACATGGCTTCTCTCAAAGCTTCTGGCGAGCTCCGGAATAGACTTCGGGGCTGGGTAGCGAGCCTACCTTTGACCTTACAGCTATGCACGCCAGGATCGGATATGCTTTCTGAGAACACGCAGGTCAACCGACTACGTGTCATCTTGACTCTGCGGTATCACAATCTAGGCATCTTGATCCACAAACCACTACTCAGTGCAACCATAAGTCAGATTTTCACGAAGGAGAGCGCACCAGGCCTGCCATACCTGACCCAGCTTGCGATGGCAGAGGCTCATGAGTGCATGCGCTCAGCAGAAACCACCATCAATATTGTCCACGCAATCATCACTGTGGACCCAACAAGTAGAAACAATCTTGGCGTTGGTTTCTTCACATTGTACTACGGTAAGTCTCCCATGCACCCGAGTTCTCCATGACCTCTACTTAACAAGTCTGTCGACAGTTTTCACAGCATCGCTGGTCATCGTCGCCAGCTTGCTCTGGGCACAGCATGGGGGTAACTCGGCAGACGAAGCAGCTGTCCGTCACGCAAGATTTCTACTTGACAAGGTAGAGGTAGTGTTCCAGAAGCTGGATCATGAGAACAGTCTAATCCTGAACTGTCTGGAATACATTCGCAAGCTCGCAAGGATGTGCAGCTTCAAAGGTGAACACGCACTCCTCCAGCTTTCCGGGATACAAGACTGAAAAGATGACTGACGTCCACAACAGGAACACTCGCAGACGCGTACGGAGCGCAGACCGACAACGGCACGGCAGGGGCTGATGCAGCGTGGTCTGGTAATTTAGAGTCAGCCGGGACAATGCCGCTCAACCCAGACGACATGGAAGCGTTTCAGCTTTTCTCGGCGGAAATGTTTGATCCCATCATCTTTGACGGGATGAACCAATCGCCTTGGGACGGAACGGGCTCGACGAACGTCCTGTGGGAGGGATTCCAACAGGGCTCTTGCGGATAAGATTCGACCATGAACCAGATGTAGTCTTTGCACTTGCGATCTTATGTGATGTTGTACCGGTGAAGTATTTGAATCATCGTAAAGGAAAGGGAGCAAATTGACAAGGCATCTCAGACAGATCACACCGGGGAACTACGGGCCAGCCCGGAGCTGCTGCGGGAGGATCATGTCGGACTTCTCCGAAGATAACAACGATCGTTTCCACAGAAAAGTATGAGAGATCACATCTACCGGATAGTCCGACCCCCACGCTTCACCAAGGTCTTTGCGGCAAGCCTTCATTCTTATCATTAACTCTCTGGTCAACTCGTTCACACTGGTCCGAAGTATCATCTCTCGGACGGCGAAGAAAGACTGCTTGACACCAATGAGCATTGCTTGCCTTCTTCGATGAAGCTCACTGCAATGGGTCGACAATCCTTGAGGAACCTTACCAAGGAGACTACGACCGAGTTAGAGGACGCACCCATTCCGGAAACTGGGATTTTGTTGCAAATCCGGACCGGGAAAGTCAAACATCATTCTCTCGGAGGAGAGATCACCTCGGCAATCCATAAAAAACAGCACCATGGTTCAGTATTCTGCGGTCGGACCGGTCTCGATGGAGACGAACATGCCTTTAGTGAGCACGGCGGGACCGAGCGCGCGGTGCATCAATACAATCCAGAGCACTACCCGGACTGGCAGGCAGAGGGTCCTCCAAATCCAGAGCTGTACGAGACCGGAGCCTACGGCGAGAACATAGCCACGACCAACATGAACGAGCACAACGTTTGCATTGGCGACAAATTCAAACTTGGAGACGACATCCTCCTCGAGGTCAGCGAACCCAGACATCCATGCTACAAGCTTAACTCTCGTTTCCAATGGCCAAAAGCCTTGAAACGAACGATACAGACCGGACGAGTGGGCTGGAACATGCGCGTTCTACAGACTGGGAAGATCCGCAAGGGGGATGCAATCTCTTTGTTAGAGAGACCCTTTCCCAAGTGGTCAATTTTGAACGTGCAGAGAGTCATCAGAGGGCAGAATGTGCCTCTCCAGCTTTTGGCCGAATGCACACGGTTGCCGATGACAGATACTTGGTTGAACATCGCAAGAGAGAAATTGAAGAATTCCTCGAAGCTTTACACCTTAGTGGATGCTCAGCATATCACTCAGAATGTCAGGAAATTGACATTCGCGCTGAAGGAGTCTCTTGAACTCATCGATCCCAATTTCGATCCCTATGCTTTCGCCCTCATCAATTTTGGAGCAAAACTGGAGATCTCGCGGGCTTACTCGATTGTCAGTGGAGACCAGCATCGATTCAGCCTCGGGGTAGCCCTTTATAGACATTCCCGGGGAGGCTCATCGTATCTTCACAATGAGCTCAAAGTCGGCGACGAGATCCTCATGTCACCAGGAGCGAATCAGGCAGCGACCGAAAACGACCGAAGATGCGACGATGACCAGATACGGATTCTCATTGTTGGAGGCATCGGCATCACTGCATTTCTTCCATCTATCCGCGCATGGAACAGCAAAGGCTTGCCATACCATCTCCACTACGCCGTACGGAGTCTTGGAGAAGCCGCGTTTTTGGACGAACTCCCAAAAGACAAGACTACGATCTATGCCAAATCGAGAGGTGAACGACTGGATATCGAAAGTGTCATCCCACAGAAAATCTCAGATGGCACTTATCATGCTCGTATCTTCTCGTGTGGGCCAGCGCGCATGATGCAAGAGTGTCAGAGGCGAACGGCTCAACTCGGCTACCCGGAACATATGGTCCACTACGAAGACTTCGGGTCCGGTGCGGGCGGAGATCACGGGGACGCATTCGAGATAGAAGTCACCGAGCCTGACACTGACAAACACTTGGAATTGAAGGTGCCGTCGAACAAGACTTTGCTAGATGTTTTAAATGAAGCAGGCTTTGACATTCCGTCCTCCTGCAAAGCCGGTGGTTGTGGTTCCTGCAAAGTCACGGTCTGTCAAGGAGAAGTAGACTACAAGAGCACGTCATTGCTATCCAATGAAAAGGGAATTGCGCTGCAGAGTTGCGTAGATCGTGGGATCGGGAAGCTAACGTTGGAGATCGATTGATCTTTGTGGTGGACAATGGACGTATGCGGTACTCTCATATTGAGTTGACCGAGGAAGACAAGCATGAGATGCGTGCGGTGTCCGAGGCTTCGCAGCCATAAGGCGATCGCTATAGCGCGGAAGCTTCAAAGGCGATTGGGAATTGTTGGGCTGCGTGTGTACCGTCATTGCCAGGCCAAGTAAGGCTGTGTAGAGATTGATCATAGGGAACGACTGTCACCCATGGATCGAGCTGGGTTTCAAGAAGTTTGTTGTAATCGATTGCCAGCTGGGATCAACAGTGATTGCCAACCCTCTGGTTGATTGGAAGCATCTGAGAGTCGTGTGAAGTGTTGATATCATGTCTATAGTACGCTGATTTTGTTCGTAGGTGTGTTGTTCGTTCGCCCAGGTCCCGTCGCATCATACGGCCCACCACCAGGCGCCTTTTGTATCGTCGATCGGTGTGATCACTGCCTCGCAGGCTCTTGTTCCTTCTGTTTCTTCACTGTCACCGCGCCTCGTTTCCATTGCTTTCTGAATTCCGACGTAGAATCGAATGTGGTTTTGGAGGGCCCAACGTGGTATGGAGAAGATTGTCTCGAAGTCGACTCCGGAGTCGTCATACGGTTTGCGCTTGGTTGATGCGAGCTGTTGCTAACTGTTTAGTGGATCTCGGAAGTGAGTTCATGACAGGTAGGGTTGGGGTTGGGGTTGGGGTAAAACTACGGCCAGTCGTCATCGATTTCTTCCGATGCAATAAGCCTCAGCAGCAATATACCTTATGAGCCGATCGTCAAAGTGCTAGGTGATGGACCAGGTGATCTTTCAATATTCATCTGCGTTCGATGACGGGAGGTCGAAATGATCGACTTCCGTTGTTCTTGGGCTGTGGATTCGCGCAAATTGACTGTTCTTCGAGCATCGATCGATGAACACATCATGTCTGGAGGTGTTAATCGATAGACCGACGGGAAAGGACACCAGAAGACAGACAAACAACGCTGGGGCTACTCTAAGACCGATCAGAATCGGTATTAACGAAATAGGTGTTTGCTTCGAACGCCAACACTTACCCTGAATGTGTAATCGCGTCGTGCCGCCGTGTGGTCGATTGTTACGGTCTTTCAATGGAGTCCTGATGGACAACCTCAGTTGAGTTTACACAGTTTGCGTCGACTGCATAACCATGACATACAACAGACGCTGTTACCATCTTCTCGCCCTTGACAACTGCAGCTGCAGCTCAAGTTCTTTGCCACCATGCCATCAAGCCTCACCAACGCTTCATTGAAGATCCCATTGATACCCTCAGCCCCCCCAAAACGGAGGACGAGTGTCGCATCGATCAATTGATCGATCAGCTGTGGAGGCTGCCCTCCCGTCACCAATTTCATCAAATGTCACTAACGATCCCCCTTCACAAGCCAGCCGGTAATCCGCGCGCTTCCCCGAGATTGCCGGACTGCCCAAACACAATTTGCTCTACACCGGAATACACGGACCAGGATCCGGCGTACCGAGAGGTACTACCCAGTACATTCATGCATGCGTTGTCAGTGAT
>Ga0265798_10003833_pt1 | contig 21136 bp, 16 predicted proteins | sample P3T30metagenome_FD_192430 | JGI IMG/M metagenome (GOLD analysis project Ga0265798, IMG submission 192430) | Plant litter microbial communities from East Loma Ridge, Irvine, California - P3 T30 | ecosystem: Environmental > Terrestrial > Plant litter > Unclassified | place: USA: California... | reverse complement strand
GCCTGAGCGAAGAGCAGCTGCTGAACTTCCGCCGCGAAGTCGACGGCAAGGGCCTGTCGTCGTACCCGCACCCGAAACTGATGCCGGACTTCTGGCAGTTCCCGACCGTGTCGATGGGCCTGGGCCCGCTGATGGCGATCTACCAGGCGCGCTTCCTGAAGTACCTGCACGCGCGCGGCATCGCCAAGACCGACAACCGCAAGGTCTGGGTCTTCTGCGGCGACGGCGAGATGGACGAGCCGGAATCGATGGGCGCGATCGGCATGGCCGCACGCGAACGCCTGGACAACCTGGTCATGGTCGTCAACTGCAACCTGCAACGCCTGGACGGTCCGGTGCGCGGCAACGGCAAGATTATTCAGGAGCTCGAAGCCGACTTCCGCGGCGCCGGCTGGAATGTGGTCAAGGTCATCTGGGGCTCGCAGTGGGATCCGCTGCTGGCCAAGGACAAGGACGGCATCCTGCAGCGCGTCATGATGGAATCGGTCGACGGCGAATACCAGAACTACAAGGCCAAGGACGGCGCCTACGTGCGCAAGCACTTCTTCGGCAAGGACCCTGCGCTGCTCGAGATGGTCGCCAATATGAGCGACGACGACATCTGGCGCCTGACCCGCGGCGGTCACGATCCGCACAAGATCTACGCCGCGTTCAAGAACGCACAAGAGAACAAGGGCACCCCGACCGTGCTGCTGGTGAAGACCGTCAAGGGCTTCGGCATGGGCAAGTCGGGCGAGGCGCGCAACACTGCGCACCAGACCAAGAAGCTCGACGACGCCGCCGTGCGCGAGATGCGCGACCGCTTCAACATCGCCATCCCTGACGACAAGCTGGCCGACATTCCGTTCTTCAAGCCGGCCGACGATGCGCCCGAGATGGTCTACCTGCACGAGCGCCGCAAGGCCCTGGGTGGCTACCTGCCGCAGCGCCGCGAGAAGGCGGATGAAAAGCTGGTGGTGCCAAAGCTGGAATCGTTCAAGGGCGTGCTCGAGCCAACTCCTGAAGGCCGCGAGATCTCGTCGACCCAGGCCTATGTGCGCGTGATCACCAGCCTGCTGAAGGACGAAAGCATCGGCCAGCGCATCGTACCGATCCTGGTCGACGAATCGCGTACCTTCGGCATGGAAGGCCTGTTCCGCCAGATCGGTATCTTCAACCAGCAAGGCCAGTTGTACGAGCCGGTCGACCGCGACCAGGTGATGTACTACCGTGAAGACAAGGCAGGCCAGATCCTGCAAGAAGGTATCAACGAAGCGGGCGGCATGAGCTCGTGGATCGCGGCGGCCACCTCGTACTCGTCGAACAACCGCACGATGATCCCGTTCTACACCTTCTACTCGATGTTCGGCATGCAGCGCGTGGGCGACCTGGTGTGGCTGGCGGGCGACATCCGTGCGCGCGGCTTCCTGATGGGCGGCACCGCTGGCCGTACGACGCTCAACGGCGAAGGCCTGCAGCACGAAGATGGCCACAGCCATGTGATCGCCGCGACCGTGCCGAACTGCCTGCCGTATGACCCGACATTCGGTCACGAAGTCGCCGTCATCATCCAGGACGGCCTGCGCCGCATGGTGGAAGAACAGGAAGACGTGTTCTACTACATCACCATCATGAACGAGAACTACCCTCATCCGGGCCTGAAGGCTGGCCAGGAAGAGGGCATCCTGAAGGGCATGTACCTGCTGCAGGAAGGCGCTGCGATTGCCGGCGACAAACCAGCGCCGCGCGTGCAGCTGATCGGCTGCGGCACCATCCTGCGCGAGTCGATCTTCGCCGCAGAACTGCTCAAGAACGACTGGGGCGTCGATGCGGACGTGTGGTCGGCGCCGTCGCTGACCCTGCTGGCGCGCGATGGCCAGGATGCCGAGCGCTGGAATATGGTCAACCCGGAACTGCCGCAGCGCGTGCCATACGTGACCTCGCTGCTGCAGAACACCAGCGGCCCGATCGTGGCGACCACCGACTACATGCGCATGTTCGCCGAACAGATCCGCGCCTTCATGCCGAAGGACCGCACTTATAAAGTGCTGGGTACCGACGGCTTCGGCCGCTCGGATTCGCGCGTCAAGCTGCGCGAGTTCTTCGAGGTGAACCGCTACTACGTCACGGTTGCCGCACTGCGCTCGCTGGCCGACGAAGGCAAGATCGACCGCGCCATCGTGTCGCAGGCGATCGCCAAGTACGGCATCGACCAGAACAAGCCGAATCCGGTGACCCAGTAATGCTCGAAACGTCGTTCCCGGGCGAACGCCGCACTCGGCGGGAACCCAAGTTTGCCAGCGCAGCCACTTCGATCGATGTTGTGGCTGCTCCCAAAAACTTGGGTCCCGGCCTTCGCGGGGACGACGGTCTTGAGGCCAACGAATAAAAAATTGGAGCTAACACTATGAGCATTGTGGAAGTCAAAGTCCCCGATATCGGCGACTTCAAGGAAGTCGAAGTCATCGAACTGATGGTCAAGCCGGGCGACACGATCAAGGTCGACCAGTCGCTGCTGACCGTCGAATCCGACAAGGCGAGCATGGAAATCCCATCGAGCCATGCCGGCGTTGTCAAAGAGATTAAAGTAAACGTGGGCGACAAGGTCGCCATGGGTTCGCTGGTGCTGCTGCTCGAAGAAGCCGGTGGCGCCGCAGAAGCGCCTGCTGCGCCTGCCGCAGCCGAGAAACCGGCCGAGAAACCAGCCGAGAAGCCTGCCGAAGCACCAGCTGCTGCCGCGCCTGCGGCATCCGGTGGCCTGGTCGACGTCACTGTGCCCGATATCGGCGACTTCAAGGAAGTCGAAGTCATCGAATTGATGGTCAAGGTTGGCGACACGATCAAGGTCGACCAGTCGCTGGTCACGGTCGAATCGGACAAGGCCAGCATGGAAATCCCATCGAGCCATGCCGGTGTCGTAAAGGAATTGAAGATCAAGGTTGGCGACAAGGTTGCCAAGGGTTCGCTGGTGCTGGTCGTGGAAGCGACCGGTGGCGCGCCTGCCGCCCCGGCAGCCGCACCAGCCGCGGCGCCTGAAAAGGCATCGGCGCCAGCACCGGCTGCCGCTCCTGCGCCAAGCGCCGCTCCTGCACCGGCAGCTGCCCCAGCCGCGCCAGGCGTCACCGGCTCCAAAGCCCACGCCTCGCCATCGATCCGCAAGTTCGCGCGCGAACTGGGCGTCGACCTGGGCCGCGTGCCTGGTTCGGGTCCGAAAGGCCGCATCACCCAGCAGGACGTGCAGAATTTCGTCAAGGGCGTGATGGCCGCGCCGGCAGCCAGCGCACCTGCAGCCGGTGGCGGCGCCGGCATCGGCGGCATCGACCTGCTGCCATGGCCGTCGCTCGACTTCTCGAAATTCGGTCCGACCGAATCGGTGCCGCTGTCGCGCATCAAGAAGATCTCGGGCCCGAACCTGCATCGCAACTGGGTCATGATCCCGCACGTGACGCACTTCGACGAAGCCGACGTGACCGACCTGGAACAGTTCCGCGTCGATTCGAACGCCGCGCTGGCCAAGCAAAAATCAAGCGTCAAGCTGACCATGCTGGCATTCGTGATCAAGGCGAGCGTCGCCGCGCTCAAGAAATTCCCGCAATTTAATGCGTCGCTGTCGGCCGACGGCGCGGCATTGATCACCAAGCAGTATTACAACATCGGTTTCGCGGCCGACACCCCGAACGGCCTGGTGGTTCCGGTCGTGAAGGATGCCGACAAGAAGACCATTTCGCAGATCGCCACCGAGATGGGCGAACTCTCGGGCCTGGCGCGCGACGGCAAGCTGCCGCCGACCGCGATGCAGGGTGCGACCTTCACCATCTCGTCGCTGGGCGGCATCGGCGGCACCAACTTCACGCCGATCATCAACGCGCCTGAACTGGCGATCCTGGGCCTGTCCAAGTCGGCGATGAAGCCGGTGTGGGACGGCTCGGCATTCCAGCCGCGCCTGATGCTGCCGATGTCGCTGTCGTACGACCACCGCGTGATCGACGGCGCCGGCGCCGCACGCTTCGCCGCCTACCTGGGCGAAGTGCTGGCCGACCTGCGCAAGACCCTTCTGTGATTGGAGCGCATTGATGAGCACTGTTGAAGTGAAAGTCCCGAATATCGGCGACTTCAAGGACGTCGAAGTGATCGAGCTGATGATCAAGGCCGGCGACACGATCAAGGTCGACCAGTCCCTGATCACCGTCGAATCGGACAAGGCCAGCATGGAGATTCCGTCGACCCATGCTGGTGTCGTCAAGGACATCTCGGTCAAGGTCGGCGACAAGATCAATGAAGGCACGCTGCTGTTGACGGTGGAAGAGTCGGGCGCGGGTGCTGCACCTGCGCCTGCGGACAAGCCGGCCGACAAGCCTGCCGCACAGATCGGTGCACAGGCTGCCGCGCCTACCGCTGCCGCCGCCCCGACCGATTCGTACGCGCCGGCCCACCCGGCGCCGGCCGTCCAGCCGGGCGCCGTGCCTGCGCCGAACGCGTCGAGCTACTCGGGCCAGGTCGACATCGAATGCGAGATGATGGTGCTGGGCGCCGGCCCTGGCGGCTACTCGGCCGCCTTCCGCGCCGCCGACCTGGGCATGGATACCGTGCTGGTCGAGAAGTACGCGACGCTGGGCGGCGTGTGCCTGAACGTGGGCTGCATTCCATCGAAGGCGCTGCTGCACGTGGCGCACATCATGGATGAAACCGCGCACATGGCCGACCTCGGCGTCTCGTTCGAGAAGCCGCAAGTCGACATCGACAAGCTGCGCGCGCACAAGGACGGCGTGATCAAGAAGATGACCGGCGGCCTGGCCTTCATGGCCAAGGCGCGCAAGGTCAATGTGGTGCAGGGCGTGGGCCAGTTCCTGAGCCCGAACCACATCGAAGTCACCGGTCCGGATGGCGCCAAGAAGGTCGTGGCGTTCAAGAAGGCGATCATCGCCGCCGGTTCGGCGGTCGTGAAACTGCCGTTCGTGCCGGAAGATCCGCGCATCGTCGATTCGACCGGCGCGCTGGAACTGCGCCAGGTGCCGAAGAAGATGCTGGTCATCGGCGGCGGCATCATCGGCCTGGAAATGGCAACCGTGTACTCGTCGCTGGGTTCGCGCATCGACGTGGTCGAGATGATGGACGGCCTGATGCAGGGCGCCGACCGTGAGGCGGTCAAGGTGTGGCAGAAGTTCAATGCCGCGCGCTTCGACAACATCATGCTGAAGACGAAAACCGTTGGCGTGGAAGCGCTGCCGGAAGGGATCAAGGTCACCTTCGAAGCCGCCGAAGCCGGCGCCACCTCGCCAGAACCGCAGCTGTACGACATGGTGCTGGTGGCCGTGGGCCGCAGCCCGAACGGCAAGAAGATCGCTGCCGACAAGGCTGGCGTGACGGTCAGCGATCGCGGTTTCATCGCGGTCGACAGCCAGATGCGCACCAATGTGCCGCACATCTTCGCCATCGGCGACCTGGTGGGCCAGCCGATGCTGGCGCACAAGGCGGTGCACGAGGCGCACGTGGCGGCCGAAGCGGCACTCGACAAGAAGACCCATTTCGACGCCAAGGTGATCCCGTCGGTGGCCTATACCGATCCTGAAGTGGCGTGGGTCGGCCTCACCGAAGAAGAAGCCAAGCAGAAGGGCATCAAGGTCGAGAAGGGTCACTTCCCGTGGAACGCCAGCGGCCGCGCGGTCGCCAACGGCCGCGACGAAGGCTTCACCAAGCTGCTGTTCGACGCCGAGACCCACCGCATCGTCGGCGGCACCATCGTCGGCACCAATGCCGGCGACATGATCGGCGAGATCGCGCTGGCGATCGAGATGGGCGCGGACGGCGTGGATATCGGCAAGACCATCCACCCGCACCCGACCCTGGGCGAGTCGATCGGCATGGCGGCGGAAGCCTACGAAGGCGTCTGCACCGATTTGCCGCCGCCGCGCAAGCGTTGAACATCGCGCGCGCAGCATGAAAAACGGGACCAGCGATGGTCCCGTTTTTTACATCTGCCTGAACACATCCATGTAATTGCGGCTCACCACCAGCTGCTCTTCCCGTCCCTTGAGCTTCACATGCAGCCGCCCCCGGAAATCGGTGCGCGTGCCGGCCACGTGGCGCGCGGCCACGATCACGCCGCGATGGATTTGCCAGAACTGCTGCGGGTCGAGCTGTTCCTTCAGCTGCCGCAACGGTGTGCGGATCAGGCTTTCGCCATCGGGCAGGAACACGCTGGTGTACTTGTCGTTGCTCTGGAAGTAGATCACTTCCTCGACCGCGATCAGGCGAGTCTCCTGGCCAACCGCGGCGCGGATCCATTGCAGCGGCGCCGCGGCCACCGGCGCGGCGGGAGCACCGGCCCCCAGCTGACGCAGCAGCGCCTGCAGTGCATCCGCCGGCAGGGCAGGCGCCGGCGTCGAGAGCGCGGCGCGCAGCCGTTCCACCGTGCGCGCCAGCCGCTCCTGGCGGATCGGTTTCAGCAAATAATCGAAGGCCTCATGCTCGAAGGCCTGCGCCGCATAGTGCTCGTGCGCGGTGGTAAATACCATGCGCGGCGCATTCCCGCCAGCGCACAGCCGCGCCGCCAGGTCGATCCCGGTCAGTCCCGGCATCTGGATGTCCAGGAACACCACTTGCGGCGCCAGCTCGTCGATCAGGCGCAGCGCTTCGATGCCGTTCGGCGCGCGCACGATCGCGAGCCCGGGCCAGGCATCAAGCAGTTGAGAAGCCAGGTAATCGAGCAGATGGGGTTCATCGTCGGCGATCAGGGCAAGGCAGCGGTCGATGGCGTCACCTCATTCTGTAAAAGGGGAAGAATCAGGCGCGCGACCACGCCGCCGCCAGGGTTGTCGAGCAGCTCCAGGCGCGCCCCCGGTCCATGCAACTGGCGCACGCGCGCGCGCAGGTTGGACAGGCCGACGCCGCCGCCGGGCCGTGGTGGAGCAGCCACCAGCCCGCGCCCGCTGTCACGCACCTCGACCCGCAGCACGTCGTCAACCACGGCGGCATGCAGCACGATCGCGCCGCCGTCCACCTTCGGTTCGAGCCCGTGCATGACGGCGTTTTCCACCAGCGGCTGGATCAGCATCGGCGCGATCGGCAGCGCGCGCGCGGCATCATCGGCTTCGATGCGCCAGCGCAGGCGTTCACCCATGCGCACGCCCAGCACGTCGAGATAGGCGCAGGCCAATTCCAGTTCGGCGCCGAGCGTGGCGCTGTCGGCGCGACTGGCTGCCAGGCTGGCGCGCAGGTAGTCGATGAAGCGTTCCAGCATGCGTTTCGCATGAAGCGGCTGGCTGTCGATCAGGCTGACCACATTGGCCAGCGTGTTGTACAGGAAGTGCGGCTCGATCTGGGCCTGCAGGGCACGCAGCTGGGCTTCGGCCAGCATGCGCGCCGCGGTCGCCATCTGCTCCTGCTGGCGCGCCGCAAAGGTCTGGCGCTCGATGCGGCGCTCGCCGGCCACCAGCACTGCCAGCATGGCGATGCCGATCACCAAGCCGAAGGCCAGCAGCGCGGCGATTTTGCCAAGGTGCAGGGCAGGCAGGCCGCCGCGCAGGATCGCTCCCGACAGCGCGATGCCGAAAGCGCCGCACAGGACAATCGCGGCCAGGTCGAGCAGTCGCGCCAGCGGACGGCTGGTGGTCGCCGGCAGCACTTTCTGCAGCAGGAGCAGCGCGCCGTGGACGGGAAAGCCGACGCACTGCGAGGCCAGCAGGCTGTAGCCGAACATGGTGAAGAACGACGACGGCCAGTTGCCGAAGGTCTGCAGCAGCACCGTGATCGTCAGTGCGATCAGCGTATTCCACAGCGCGGTGTAGAGCAGGTCGCGCACGGCCGAGCGCGGCCAGCGCCGAAAGACCGGGAACAGTTCCAGCGGGTGGCCGCGCCCGCGCGCCAGGGTAGAAGAGGCTGTATTCATGCAGTCAGGAAATTACCATGAAAGCAGTGCGGAGCGCGATAGGGTAGTCGCGCCAGCGCCACCGGGCCGTCCTTGACGCCTGCCGCGTCGAACACCGTCATCACGGTGACGCCGGCACGCAGATCCTGGGCCACGCCGACCAGGTAGCCATCAGTTTCCGAGCGCGGGTTGCGGCGCGGGACCAGCACGTGTTCTTCCACCTGCCAGTGGGCGCCGAAGGCATGGCCATCGACCTTGCCACTGTCGGTGTCGACCAGGTTGACGCTGTCGAGCCGCAAGTCGGGCGCTGCGCCACTGCTGCCCAGCAGCGCCAGCTTGCGGTGGCGCGCCATCGCCACCTGCGGCATCACGCGCGGGAACTCGCTGGTGCCGAACAGGCGATTGACGCGCGCCTGGCCGCTGGCATAGTCGAGCGTGACCTGCATCGTGCGGCTGCGCGGCGCCGTGCGTTGGCCCGCCATCACGGTGCTGACCTCGGCCAGCGCGTCGCCCTCGTGCAGCACCATGTCGAAGCGGGTGCAGTCGCCGTCTTCCCATGCATTCCCGAAGTGGAACACCATCTGCGGCGGCAGTTCGAACACCTGGCGCAGTTCCAGCGTGTCCTTGGCCACCACGATCACCCGCGCCGGACGCGCGCCGTTCCCGCTGCCTGCCCATTGATGGCGCTCGGCGAGGCTCAGACCCGGATCCTTCTGCAGGTCGTAGGGCGGCACCACGAAGATCAGGTGCTTGCCGCTCACGACAAAATCATGCACCAGTGCCAGTTGCGGCACCGGTACCAGGCCGGTGCGCAGTACCTGGCCCTGCGCGCCGATCTGGTACAGCGCCAGCCGGTTGGCCCCGGGCAGCGTGCCGAAGTTCCACATGCCGCCTTGCGGGTCGAGCTTGGGGTGGGCCGAGAACGGCATCGCGCGCAGCTCGTCGCTCCAGGTTGTGATCCCACGCGTGGCCAGGGTCGCGGGATCGAGCTCGGTTGCCGAGCCGCCTTCCCACAGCGCGTACAGGCGGCCGTCATACGGCAGCAGATTGGTATTGGCGGCATTCATGGTGTCGTTGTCGCGCACGGGGCGGCGCGCCACCTGCGTGCCGAAGGCGGGATACAGGAACTGGCGGGCCGCGCTTTCATCGCGGTAGCGCTGGGTCTCGACAAAGCGGCCGCGGTGACTCACCGTGCCGTCGCCCACGCTCCAGGCCTGGGCGTAGCCGTCGCCGTCGAACCAGTGGTGGTAGCGCTCACCACCGAGCTCGAAGCGGCCCGGCCCGTTGCGATAGAAGGTGCCGCGCAGGTCGCGCGGCAGGCGGCCCTTGACGACGGCCTCGCCCTGCTGGTTGCCGGCCTGGTTGGCATACACCGCCAGCGAGGCGTCGCGCGCCAGGGCGGCGTGGAAGCGTTGCAGCGTGGCCTCATCGGCGCGGGCGCCAGGCGCGAGGGCGAGGGCGCCAAGGGCGGCGCCGGACTGCAAAAAGCGGCGGCGTTCCATGCCGGCCTCAGTGCAGGGTGACCTGGATGGCGCTGCCTGCAGCCGGCAGCGCGAAGCGGGCAGCCTCGAAGGCCGGCGGCCCCATATTGCCCAGCGCATTGTTACTGAAACCGGTCGCTTCGAGCGGGATACCCATCATGTTCCGGTCCATCTTGCCGTTGTCGTTGGCGTCATGGTAGGCCGCGATGGCGTACTGGCCGGGCGCCAGGTCCTTGATCTCGAGCGTCGTGGCGCCGTCCCGCGCCGGTGCGCTGGCGCTCTGCAGCGCTCGCTTGAGGAAGCGGTCGGCGCTGTCGAACAGGGCGACCCGGATGGCGCCCTGGGCCCCGCGTGCACCGTCGACGCGGATCGACAGGTCGGCGGCGTGGCTGGCGGCGGCGCCGGACAGCAGGGCGAGCAGAAGGGCAAGGCGTTTCATGGAAGGCTCCGTTGAGTGGTCGATGGGGCCATTCTGGGAGCGCGAACCGGGGCCCGCCGCGGTTTGCGACGAAGCGGCGCCGGATGGCGTGAAGTGCAGCACGACGGCGCGAGCTGCAATGCGGCGTGCGCCGCTTGCCAGCGCCCGCCAAAAGCCTATGATGAGAATATGCGGCGGCAAGCCGACTTGTCGCGTCCGCGTTCAGCCCAGGAGGCACTGATGGACGAGCACAGCACTGAATACGTCGGGACCGTCTACGTATTACCGGAAACCCGCTGTTTCGAACTCCACACCACGGTCCACGGCGAGCCGGCGACCATCTGCGGCGCGGTGTCCCAGCTACTGGCCTCGCAATTCAGCCAGTACGTGCCGGGCGCCATCGGTACCGTCGATCCGCAGCAGGTGGCGTTGCGGCCGCGCCGGGTCGAGGTACTCACCCGCGAACTTCACGAACGCCACCGTGCTCCGCGCAAGGTGCACCTGCTCACGCGCGTGTACGACGTCGAAGAGCAGGCCCGGCCGGTACCGGTGCCGGCGGTCTAGCACAGCCATAAAAAATGCCGCCAGGCTTGCGCCAGGCGGCATGGTCTTGAAGGCGATTCGCTTCAGCTGAAGCTGACGAAACGCTCCGGGATATCGATCGTGCCGGCCTTGGCGGCGGCGGCATAGGTACGCATTTCTGCGATGACGGCTTCCATCTGGTCGGCGCCGGGGTTTTCGATGAAGGTTTTCATGCGCTCTTGCAGGGATGCCTGCTGATCACGCCATTCGTATCTGGAAGACTTGCTCATGCTTTCTCCTCGCGGCTGACCGCTGTTATTGATATTCACGATACTCTCCGTGAAGGCTAACAGATTGCCACAAAACCGCCACTTGTGTCCGTACGATGCCGTACGTAATCAGTTTGCTCAACAACTCTTCAAAATGCTGCGATAAAACAGCTCGAGCCGCGCCGCCAGCAGGCGCTGCGCCTCGGCGCCGGTCGGCTCGGCATCGGGGAACAAGAAGCGGCCGATCGGGTCGCCGCAAATGCAGCCGATCAGGTGGGCCGGCAGCAGCTCGACCGGCACGTCGTCGCGCAACTGGCTGCGCACGTCCGGGCGCCTGAAATAACGCTCCAGCATCTCGCGCGTCATGCGCGGACCGCCTTCATGGAAGGCCTCCGCCAGCTCGGGGTTGCTGCCGGCCTCGGCAATCACGACGCGCTGCATGGCAATCGCCTCCGGCGCGATCAGCAGCGCATGAAAGTCGCGCGCGAAATCGTCGATGACCTCGCGCAGCGGCCGCATATCGGTGTCGACCGCATGTTCGCCGAACAGGCGTTCGCGGCGCGACGCCAGCGCGGCCTTGAGCAGCCCGGCCTTGCCGCCGAATTTCACGTAGATGGTGCGCACCGCCACCCGCGCCTCGCGCGCGATGGTTTCCAGGCTGACGCGGGTATAGCCATGTTCCAGGAATAGCCGGCAAGAGGCGTCGATCAACTCCTGGTTGCGGGCTTCGACATCGGCGGCCTTGGGCCGGCCGGCAGGCTTGGTGCAGGAAAGTGGAGTGCTCATGCTTGGGACTTTAGTGCAAACAGAAATGAAACGCAATCGTTTCATTCCTTGACTTTGGCGTATTGCTGGCAAATAATGCGATGAATCCATTTCATTTCATTTTCGGAGCAGGACCATGGCAGAAATGCACAGCACGGCAGGGCAGGCGAGCGCGGCGCAACCACAGGCGGGCGGCGCCCCACCCAGGACGCCGCCCAACAAGCGCGTGCTGGCCGTGGTCGGCCTGATTGCGCTGGTGGCGCTCGGCGCCGGTGGCCGCATGTGGTACCGCAGCCATCATTATGTCGAGACCGAGAATGCCTACGTCACCGGGCGCGTGCACCAGGTGTCGTCGCGCGTGGCCGGCGTGGTCACCAAGGTCCTGGTCGACGATAACCAGCTGGTGAAGGCGGGTGATGTAATCGCCGAGCTCGATCCGGCCGACCACGCGGTGCGGGTCGAGCAGATCGAGGCGCAGATCGCCAGCGTCGAGCAGCAATTGAAACAATCCGACGCCCAGTCGCAGCAGGTGCGTGCGCAGGCCTCCGCCGCCGGCGCCCAGGTGAAGCAGTCCGAGGCCCAGCTGCTGCGCGCGCGCCAGGATGCCGAACGCTTCGGCCAGCTGTACAACGACACCATGAAGGCGGTCTCGAAGGCCGAGGTGGATGCGTCGAGCGCCGCGCGCGCTGCCGCCGTGGCCGATCTGGCCGCGCGGCGCGACAACGCGGCCGCCGCGCAAGCCCAGATCGGCGCTGCCGAAGCGGGCAGCGAAGTGCTCAAGGCGCAAGTGAAAGTGCTGCAGGCGCAGCTGAAGGACGCGCGCCAGCAGCTGGCCTATAACCGTATCGTGGCGCCAGTCGATGGCCGCGTCGGCCGCCGCAGCGTCGAAGTCGGGGCCCGCGTGCAGCCGGGCCAGGCGATGCTGGCCGTGGTCGAAGACAATGTGTGGGTGGTCGCCAACTTCAAGGAAACCCAGCTCGCCGGCCTGGCGCCGGGGCAAACCGTGAGCCTGGAAGTCGATGCGCTGCCCGACCACCACCTGGTCGGCCACGTGGACAGCTTCGCGCCGGCCTCGGGCAACCAGTTCGCACTGCTGCCGGCCGATAACGCGACCGGCAACTTCACCAAGATCGTGCAGCGGGTGCCGGTCAAGATCACGCTCGATCCGCAGGACGTGAAAAAATACGCCGGCCGCCTGGTGCCCGGCATGTCGGTGGTGGCCGAGGTCGAACTGGGCCAGGCCGACAAGCCGACCCAGACCGCCGCCGTTCACTAAGCTTTTGCCATGACTTCCCTGAGCAAACCTGCAGCCCTCGGCGCCGTCCCCGGGGCGCCCGCCAACGGCGCAGCGGTCGATATGCGCACCTGGGTCGCGGTCGCCGCCGGCATGCTGGGCGCCTTCATGGCGGTGCTCGACATCCAGATCACCAACTCCTCGCTGCGCGACATCCTCGGCACCCTGTCGGCCACGCAGGAGGAAGGCTCGTGGATCTCGACCGCCTACCTGTGCGCCGAGATCGTCGTCATCCCGCTGACCGGCCTGTTTACGCGCGCCTTCGGGGTGCGCAACTACATGATCGGCACCACGTCGCTGTTCCTGGTGTTCTCGACCCTGTGCGGCGCGGCCTGGAGCCTGGACAGCATGATCGTGTTCCGCATGCTGCAGGGCTTCACCGGCGGCGCGCTGATCCCGATGGCGCTGACCCTGGTGATGACGCTGCTGCCGCCGTCGAAGCGCGCGACCGGCATGGCCATCTTCGGCCTGACCGCCACGCTGGCGCCGGCCATGGGCCCGACCCTGGGCGGCTACCTGTCGGAGCTGTATGGCTGGCCCTCGATCTTCTACATCAACTGGGTGCCGGGCGTGCTGCTGATCGCCGGCATGGCCTGGGGCTTGACGCCCGCGAAGGCCAACTTCAAGACGCTGGTCAAGGCCGACTGGCTCGGCATCGCGCTGATGGCGATGGGCCTGGCCTGCCTGACGATCTTCCTTGAAGAAGGCAACTCGAAGGACTGGTTCGATTCGAGCTTCATCGTCAGCTTCGCCTCGCTGTCGCTGATCGGCCTTTTGGGCTGGGTGGCGCTGAGCTTCTCCAAGCCCGAACCGTTCGTCAACCTGCGCCTGTATGGCCAGCGTAACTTCCTGGTTGCGACCACGCTGTCGGCGGTGATCGGCATGGGGCTGTATGGCTCGTCCTATTTGCTGCCGCTGTACCTGGGCCAGATCGCCGGCTATACGCCGATGCAGATCGGCGAAGTCATCGCCTGGATGGGACTGCCGCAACTGCTGGTGATGCCGTTCGCGGCCAAGCTGTCGTCGAAAGTCGATAACCGCATCTTGTGCAGCTTCGGCCTGTTCATGTTCGGCATCTCGTGCATCATGAATGCCTACATGGACGCCACCACCGGCTACGACCAGCTGATGTGGACGCAGGTCGTGCGCGCCATCGGCCAGCCGTTCGTGATGCTGACCCTGTCGAACTTCGCGATGTCGGGCCTGCCGCCAAGCGAAATGGGGTCGGCCTCGAGCCTGTTCAACATGACCCGCAACCTGGGCGGCTCGATCGGCATCGCGCTCCTGGCGACCTCGCTCACCAATCGCGAACACTTTCACTCGGCGCGCCTGGGCGAAGCGGTATCGACCTATGCGCCGGCGACCCAGGAACGCCTGGACGGGCTGACGCAAAGCTTCATCGCCAGCGGCATCGACCCCGCCAGTGCCGCCAATCAGGCGCTGGCCGTGGTCGACCGACTGGTGCGGCGCGAAGCCTATGTGATGGCCTATAACGATGGCTTCTGGATCATCGGCATGATCCTGCTTGCCTGCATCGCGGCGATCTGGATGGCCGACAAGGTCAAGTCGCCTGGCGGCTCAGGTGCTCATTGAGCGCTCACTGAATTCGAATGAAGAGATCAACCATGTTCAAACCACTTGCCACCGTCCTTGCGATCGCTACCCTGGTCAGCGGCTGCACCACCCTCGGCCCGGATTTCAAGGCGCCCGCGGCGCCGGCGCAGACTGCCTTCCGCCATCTCGATGCCGGCGCCGCGCATGACACCGATCGGGCGCGCCTGCCGGCCACCTGGTGGACCGTGTTCAACGACGCCACCCTCGACAGCCTGGAAACGCGCGCACTGAACGACAACCCGGGCGTGAAGGCCGCCGCCCAGCGCCTGCTGCAGGCGCAGGCGCAATTGGGCGTGGTGCGCGCCGGCCAGCTGCCGAGCGTCTCGGTCGGCGCCGGCGTATCGAATGCCCGTACCTCCGCCGAAACGTCGCAGGGCCTGGCGCTGGGCGGCCGTTCGATCGAGGGCAATAACTATACGGTCGGCGCTTCGCTGTCGTATGAGCTGGACTTGTGGGGCCGCGTGCGCCGGGTGGTCGAGGCCAGCGACGCCCAGGCGCTGGCGGCGCAGGACGACCGCGACGGCGTGATCCTGCTGCTCTCGAGCCAGGTGGCGTCGTCGTACTGGCAGCTGCGCGGCCTGGATGCCGAACTCGCGATCCTGGCCGATGCCCTGGCCACGCGCCGCGAGTCGCAGGCGCTGGTGGAGGCGCGCTTCAATGGCGGCCTGTCGAACGAGCTGGATGTGTCGCGCGCCCGCATCGAGCGCGCCAACGCCGAAGCCGACCTGCACGAGGTGCAGCGCCAGCGCAACCTGGTCGAACACGCGCTGGCGACGCTGGTGGGCAGCTCGCCCAGTGCGCCGCTGGTGGCTGCGGCGCCGGCCGTGCAACTGCCGCAGCCGCCCGCGATTCCGGTCGGCCTGCCGGCCAGCCTGGTGGGCCAGCGGCCCGACCTGGCGGCCAGCGTGGCCCAGCTGAAGGCGGCCAATGCGCAGATCGGCGTGGCCGAAGGCGCCTTCTATCCGGCGCTGTCGCTGACCGGTAATTTTGGCTACGCCTCGCAAAGCCTCAACGATTTGACGAGTGGTGGGGCGCGCCAGTTCTCGGCCGGGCCGCTGGCGTTGTCGCTGCCGATTTTCGATGGCGGGCGTAATCGTGCCAACCTGGCGCTGGCCAAGGCGCGCTATGACGAGGCGCTGGCGAATCACGAAACCAGGCTCCTGACTGCCCTGCGTGAAGTGGAAGATGCGCTGTCGGACCTGCGCCAGCGCCAGCAGCAGGGCGATGCACAGGCCGAGTCGCAGCAAGCGGCGGCGCGTGCGCTGCTGGTGGCGCAGGCGCGTTATGAACGCGGCGTGTCGACTTATCTCGATGTGACCGATGCGCAGCGCAGTAATCTGGCGGCTGATCGGGCGGCGGCGCAGATTCGTACGCAACGGTTGTTGGCGACGGTGGCGGTGGCGCGGGCGTTGGGTGGTGGGTGGGAGCAGGGGGAGGCGTTGGCGACGGTGCGTTGAACGCGTCGGCGGCGGAGCCGCCAGCCCTACGTATTACAATCTCCCGGTCGCCATCCAGGAATCGAGAGAGACCATGAAAAACATCCTTGCAACACTCGTTTTGTGCGCCGCCATTGCACCGACCGCGCATGCGCAGACGGCGCCGCCGGTTGCCACGGCCGAACAGCTGCAGGCCATGTCGAAGCGCTTCGCCCCGGTCGAGCTGCGCGCCGACGTGGCGCAGCTGTCGAAAGGCGATCGCGCCGCCATCGCCCTGCTGATCGAAGCGGCGAAGATCATCGACACGTTGCAACTGCGCCAGCGCTGGGCCCATAACGAAGCCTTGTGGAACGCGCTGAAGAAAGACACCACGCCGCTCGGCCGCGCGCGCCTGGATGCCTTCTGGCTCAACAAGGGGCCATGGTCGAACCTCGACAACAATGCTTCGTTCATGCCGGCCGAATACGCCGGCATCAAGATCCCGGCGAAGAAGCCCGAAGGCGCCAACTTCTATCCGCAAGGCGCCACCAAGCCAGCGCTCGAAAGCTGGATCGATGGCCTGGCGCCGGAACAGAAAAAGGACGCGCAGTGGTTCTTCACCGTGATCCGCACCGGGCCGGATGGCAAGCTGCGCACGGTGAAGTATTCGGACGAATACCGTCCCGAGCTGGAGCGCTTGGCCAAGCTGCTGCGCGAGGCGGCGGCGTCCACCGACAACGCCTCGCTCAAGAAATTCCTGGGCCTGCGCGCCGACGCTTTCCTGTCCAACGACTACCTGGCCTCGGACTTCGCCTGGATGGACCTCGACTCGCCGGTCGACGTGACCATCGGGCCTTATGAAACCTATAACGATGAGCTGTTCGGCTACAAGGCGGCGTTTGAAGCGTATGTGAGCATCCGCGATCCGAAAGAGACGGCCAAGCTGGACTTCTTCGGCAAGCATCTGCAGGAACTCGAAGATAAGCTGCCGCTCGACAAGCAGTACCGCAACCCCAAGGTCGGCGCCATCGCGCCGATGGTGGTGGTCAATCAAGTCTATGGCGCCGGCGACGGCAATATGGGCGTGCAGACCGCGGCCTACAACCTGCCGAACGACGAGCGCGTGATCCGCGAACGCGGCTCCAAGCGCGTGATGCTCAAGAACGTGCAGCAGGCGAAGTTCGCGTCCACGCTGACCCCGATCAGCAAGCAGGTGCTGAAGCCAGCCGACCAGAAGGACCTGGATTTCGAGTCCTTCTTCACCCACATCCTGGCGCACGAGATCATGCACGGCCTGGGACCGCACCACACCAAAAAGGACGGCAAGGATTCGACCCCGCGCCAGGATCTGAAAGAGACTTATTCAACCATCGAGGAAGCCAAGGCCGACATCACCGGCCTGTGGGCGCTGCAGTACATGATGGACAAGGGCCTGCTCAAGGACACGCTGGGGCAGGGGGCCGCCGCCGAGCGCAAGCTGTACAACACCTTCCTGGCCTCGAGCTTCCGCACCCTGCATTTCGGCCTGAGCTCGTCGCACGCGCGCGGCATGGCGATCCAGGTCAACTACCTGCTCGACAAGGGCGGCTTTGTCGCCCATGACGACGGCACCTTCTCGGTCGACTTCAAGAAGATCAAGGGCGCCGTGGTCGACCTGGACCGCGAATTCCTGACCATCGAAGCCACCGGCGACTACGCGCGCGCCAAGGCGATGATGGACAAGTACGTGGTGATCAGGCCCGAGGTGCGCAAGGCGCTCGACAAGCTGAAGGCGGTGCCGAACGATATCCGGCCGGCTTTCGTGACGGCAGAGAGCCTTCTGAAATAGGCGCGCACGATAGGTAGATGCTCGTAAGCAAGGTTTGAAACACCATGCTATAGTCGGTTGATTGTCAATAAGAAATACTTATGTATTTTTGAATAACACAACCGATTTATAGCCAATATGAAAACCAAGAATCTGACCATCGGCGCCCGGCTGGCTATCGGCTACGGCGCCGTTTTTTTATTGATGATCGCGCTGGTCGCGCTGGCCGTCAATCGCGTCGGCCGGATTGAAAGCGTCCTTAATCACATCAATGAGGTCAACAGCGTCAAGCAGCGGCATGCCATCAATTTCCGTGGCAGCGTGCATGACCGCGCGATCGCCCTGCGCGATGTGGTACTGGCGGCCGATGCCACCGGAGCGAGCGCACCCATCGCCCTGATCCGTACATTGGACGACAACTATGCGCGCTCGGCCGGCCCGCTGGACGTGCTGTTCGCCGAGCGCAAGGACATCCTGCCTGAAGAAAAAGACGCGCTGGCCGCGATCAAGGCCCAGGAAAACCGCGCCAAACCCCTGATCGCGCGCGTGGTCGAGTTGCACGCCGCCGGTAACGGCGCCCTGGCCAACACGCTGCTGGCGCAAGAAGCGGCGCCGGCTTTCAGCGCCTGGCTGGCCAGCATCAACCACCTGATCGATCTGGAAGAAAAACTTAACAACGAGGCGGCCACCAGTGCGCGCCGCATGGCCAACGGTTTCTTTGGCTGGATGGCGCTGCTGTGCGCGGGCGCGATTGCGGCCGGTTCGCTGGCGGCCTGGTACATCAGCCGCGGCCTGCTGCGCCAGCTCGGCGGCCAGCCGGACTATGCGGCCTCGATCGCCACCGCCATCGCCAGCGGCGACCTGGGCGTGGAAATCGTCACCCGCCCGGGCGACCGTGACAGCCTGTTGTACGCGATGCAGGGCATGCGCGACAGCCTGGTGCGTATCGTGGCGCAAGTGCGCAACGGCACCATGGCGATCGGCAGCGTGTCGACCGAGATCGCGGACGGCAACCGCGACCTGGCCAGCCGCACCGAGCGCCAGAACGATACCCTGCAGGCGACCGCCGCCTCGGTCGAGCAACTGACCGGCACCGTGCGCCAGAATGCCGATAACGCGCGCCAGGCGAATATGCTGGCCGAATCGGCTTCCGAGGTGGCGCTGCGCGGCGGCAAAGTCGTGGCCGAAGTGGTGCACACCATGGCCTCGATCAACGAATCGTCGAAGAAGATCGTGGACATCATCGGCGTCATCGATGGCATCGCCTTCCAGACCAATATCCTTGCGCTCAATGCCGCAGTAGAGGCGGCGCGTGCCGGCGAGCAGGGCCGCGGCTTCGCCGTGGTGGCGACCGAGGTGCGCAACCTGGCCCAGCGCTCGGCAGCGGCGGCCAAGGAAATCAAGGTCCTGATCGGCAGCTCGGTGGAGCGGGTCGACGCCGGCGCGCGCCTGGTCGATGAGGCCGGTGCAACGATGGACGAGATCGTCAGCGGCGTGAAACGGGTCACCGACATCATGGGCGAGATCAGCCATGCGACCGAGGAACAGAATGCCGGCATCGAGCAGGTCAATGGTGCGATTGGCCAGATCGACGACGCCACGCGCCAGAACGCGCAACTGGTGCAGCAGGCCAGCCAGGCCGCGGCCTCGCTCGAAGAAGAAGCAGAGCGCCTGGCGCAACTGGTCAGTATCTTCCGCCTGAACGATGCGGCGTCCAGGCCGGCGCTGGCCAGCGCGAGAGGGCGCCCGGCATTGACGGTTTGATCGCTTGAAGGGCCGCTGATGCGGCCCTTGTTTTTTTAAACATACAGAAATATTTTCCTGAAAGTGGTGCTTGAATCGGAGCTAGAATTTCCAGTAGGAATTTTGCTCTGCGGAGAAGTAGCATGCCCAAACCCCTCCTGTACGCGGTCGCGCTGGTCGTCGCAACTGTCTCGTTCCCATCAAACGCCGCCCAACTGACCGCCCAGGAATCGCGCTGGCTGCGCGCTGCCGCGCCGGTGCTGGAATATTCGACATCGATCGACTTGCCGGTCGATATCATCGTCCAGCCGAAGGCGGCGGCCGGTACGGTACCGCTGGCGATGGGTTTCGCCCAGGGACGTTGCAAGCTGGTGCTGTCGATGCGTGGCAATCCCGACGCCGAGAAAGTGCTGGACACCGTGCCCGCCGCCGACCAGGCGTTGCTGATCGAAGCCATGGCCGCCCACGAGCTGGCCCACTGCTGGCGCTATGCCCAGGGCGAGTGGCACCTGCTGCCGGCAGGCTTTGTCGAAACCGGTCATCAATCCTCGCACGATCCGGCGCTGCTGGTAGCGGCCAAGGCGATGCGCGACACCCGGCGCGAGGAAGGCTTTGCCGACCTGGTCGCGCTGGCCTGGATCCAGCGCACCCAGCCCGCGCAATATGCTCGGGTGCACGACTGGCTGAGCAGCGTGCGCGGCGCAGTGGCGGTGCCGCTCAGCGGCCACGACACACGCGCCTGGGTCAAGCTGGCCGGCAACGGCAAGCACTTCGACAGCCGCCTGACGCCGTTCGAGGCTGCCGACGCGCTGTGGCGCGAAGGCTTGCTGCGTGCTGACGATTGAGATGGATCGAACTTCATCGCTATCATTCCTATAAGCTTAATTGGTTTTTTCATAAGCGTTCGGTGCCGCACAGAGTGCTCGGCAGCGTCGGCGTTTAATGGTCACACCAATAACCAATAGAGGGACTCAACATGAAATCGTTCATCGCCACCCTGATCGCTACCGCCGCCGTCGCCGCCATCGGCATCGCTCCTGCTGCTGCCCAGACCAACAAGGACGCCTACAAGACGGCCATGGACAAAGTCAAGGCCGACTACCGTGTGGCCAAGGACAAGTGCGATGCCATGAGCGGTCACGCCGAAGACATCTGCGAAGACGAAGCCAAGCTGATGCGCGCGAAAGCCGAGCTGGACGCGACCACCAAGTTCGACAACACCGGCAACAATGTGCGCAAGGCGCGTGACAATGTGATCGACGCCGAATATGAACTGGCCGACGAAAAATGCGATTCGCTGAAGGGCGATGCTGAAGACAAGTGCGAAGCACAAGCCAAGTCGACCCGCGACGCTGCGCGCGATGCCAACAAGGCCAAGTAATCGCTGATCCCGTTGCTGCCGCACCTCACTGCGGCAGTAATACCAGTTAGCTCCAGAACGTCGTTACCTCCAGTGGAGGTAACGACGTTTTGGGTTAACAGAAGAAGTGTTGTACGGCTCTATCCCCTGAGCTGGTTTGTCCAAACAAAGTACGTTCACGCACAGAAGTGAAGGCTGCCGGGGCGTTTAATGGATGCCATCCTAACAACGCATGCAAGGGAATCCAACCATGAAGACCCTCATCGCTACCCTGATCGCCACCGCCGTGTCGGCCATCGTCGTTGCTCCCGCCAGTGCCGCCCCCGTCGACCAGGACACCCACCGCGCCGCGATGGACAAGGCTGGCGCCGACTACCGGACTGCCAAGACCAAGTGCGATGCCATGAAAGGCAATGCCGAAGAAGTCTGCGAAGACGAGGCCAAGCTGGCCCAGGCGCGCGCAGAACTCGATGCCTACACCAAATACGACACCACCGGCGGCAACCTGCGCGACGCGCGCTCCAAGGTGATCCGTGCTGAACATGAATTGGCCGCCACCCAGTGCGACGGCACCGCGTCCGCCGACCAGGCCCGCTGCAAGG
>Ga0265798_10003832_pt1 | contig 21140 bp, 19 predicted proteins | sample P3T30metagenome_FD_192430 | JGI IMG/M metagenome (GOLD analysis project Ga0265798, IMG submission 192430) | Plant litter microbial communities from East Loma Ridge, Irvine, California - P3 T30 | ecosystem: Environmental > Terrestrial > Plant litter > Unclassified | place: USA: California... | reverse complement strand
CGTCGACCTCGGCGAGGGCTACGGCGGCGCATTCCGTCGTCGGCGTCAGCAGGGCATCGATCCCGTCGAGGGCGGCGGCGTAGGCGTGCTTCATCGCGGCCCGGCGCTGGAGCGTGCTGAGATACTCCTGGGCCGTGACCTTCGCGCCGGCCAGGATCCGGGCCCGCACGGCGTCGCCAAGCTGCGAGGCCGGGTCTTCCGCAAGGGCGCCGTTGACGAAATAAGCCTCGGCGTTGGTGATGCCGCTCATGGCGACGCATTCGCTGAACCGGAACGGCAGGACGACGTCAACGATCTCGGCCCCCTGCCGAGCCAGCAGATCGAGGGCCGCATCGTAGGCCTGCAGCATGTCGGGGGCGACACCGTCCCGCTCGGCGTCCGGCATGCGCCCGAGCCGAAGGCCGCGCACGCCGCAGTTCAGGATCGACCAGGGCGCGTCCGGGGCGATCCCCCGGGTCGTGGGATCGAGCGGGTCGGGACCCGAGATGGCTTCGTAGAGGAGCGCGGTGTCCTCGACGGTGCGGGCGAGCGGGCCCGGCGTGTCCAGCGTGGTCGACAGCGGCACGATCCCCCAGGTCGAGACGCGTCCAACCGTGACCTTCAGGCCCGTGAGCCCGCAGAAGGAGGCGGGCAGGCGCACCGATCCGCCCGTGTCTGTGCCGATGCCCCAGGGCGCCATCCGGGCCGCCACCGCGACGCCGGTACCGCTGCTCGACCCGCCGGGGGTGCGCGGCGTCTCGAGATCCCAGGGGTTCCAGGGGGTGCCGAGATGCTGGTTGGTGCCCCAGCCGCCATAGGCGAACTCCACCGTGTGGGTCTTGCCCAGCACGATCATGCCCTGTGCGATCAGTCGGCGGGCGATGGTCGCGGTGCGCTCGGCCCGGCGCGCCCGGTGGGCGGCCGAGCCGCCCATGGTGATCCGGCCCTCAAGGTCGATCAAATCCTTGAGCACCACCGGGACGCCGTGGAGCGGTCCAACCGCGTGGCCCGACCGGATCGCCCGTTCGGCGCCCTCGGCAGCCAAGCGTGCATCGGCGGCGAACACCTCCGTGAAGGCCTGGAGTTTGGGCTCCATTTGCTCGATCTGGCCGAGCAGCGCATCGACAGCGTCGACCGGGGACAAGGACTTCGAACTGATGGCCCGGGCGAGTTCGGCCGCGGACGCATCGACGGGATTCAGATCTGCCATCGGGATCACTGCACGCTGACGAGGGTGAGGTCGACGAACCAGGATTGCGGGGAGACGAAGCCGTGAATCTTCTTCGACATCCCGCGTGGGTTGAGGTCATGCACGATGAACAGCCAGGGCGGGTTGTCCACCAGCCGTTCGTGGGCGAGCGCCGTCTGCGCATCGATCACCTTCGCGTCGTCGGTCTCGGCGAGCGCCTTCAGGGCGGCGTCGAACGCATCGTCCTTCCAGTTCGGGAAGTTGAAGCCGCCGGGCGGGAACCGGTCGCCCGCGAAGTAGCGCGCCATCACGCTGGGGTCGGACGAGGGCGAGGAGACGTTGAGGGCCATCGAGCCCTGCAGGCCCGGGGCGTCCGGCAGCGCCCGGCTCGAATTCAGCAGCACCTGCCACTCGACCACGTTGAAGCTCAGCTCGACGTTGCAGGCCTGCTTCAGGTTCTCCTGAAGGTACTCGTTCATCGGCATCGGCAGCATCTGGCCGGAGCCCGAGGACGAGATCATCACCTTGAGGCTGAGCGGCTTCTTCTCCGAGTACCCCGCCTCGGCCAGCAGCGCCTTGCCCTTGGCGGCGTCGAACCCGTAGCGATTCTTCGGCGCGCCGAAATTCGGGTCCTTGTCGTTGAGCCAGCCCGAGGCCGGCTCGGCCGTGCCGTTGAGCAGCTCGACGATGGCGGCCCGGTCGACGCAGTAGTTCAGCGCCTGGCGGACGCGCACGTCCTTCAGCGGGCTGTCTTTGGCGCCGATGTTGAAGATGTACGGCCAGACATGCGGGTAGGAGCCCGTGGTGATGGCGAAGCCCGCCTGCTTCAGGGACGGGATCGCATCGGGCGCCGGCACCTCGATCCAGTCGACCTGCCCCGACCGCAGGGCGGCGACCCGGGCATTCGCCTCGGGGATGGGCATCAGCCGGACCTTGTCGACCTTGGCCATCCGGTTCTGATCCCAGTAACCGTCGAACTTGGCCAGATCGACCGATTCCCGCGGGGCTACGCGGGTGATCTTGAACGGGCCAGTGCCAGCCGCCGGCAGCGCCGCGACCTTGGCCCAGTCGCGGCCCGCCTTCTCGAACGATTGGGGCGAGGTGAACAGCAGGTAGACGACCATGTCGGGGAAGTACGACGCGACCTGCGTGGTCGTGATCTGCACGGTGGACTCGTCGATCTTCTTGTAGGTCCCGACCAGGGGCGCCCGGGCCCGGGAGATGCCGGCCCCCTGCGGCTCGAATTGCGGACTGTCGTTCTTGAAGTAGCGGTCGAGGTTCCAGACCACCGCGTCGGCATTGAACGGGGTGCCGTCATGGAAGCTGACGCCCTGTCGCAGGTGGAAGGTCCAGATCGTCTTGTCGTTGGGATCCTGCTCCCAGCGCTCGGCCAGAGCCGGGATGATGCCGGCGAGTTTGTCGGTGCTCTTCAGGTCCCATTGCACCAAACCCTCGAAGATCGGGTAGCCGAGGAAGCGCATGCCCTCGAAGCCGTTGTTGGGCATCCCGGTGGCCGTGGGGATGTCGGAGGCCGTCATGGCGATGCGCAGCACGCTCTCGGCCCGGGCCGCAGAGACCAGGGCGAAGGAACCAGCCAGGGAGGCGGCAATCAGGCGGCGAAGTTTCATCGGATCCCGTTCGTCGAAGTTGCGGGACGCCAGCGGCAAATCTCGCGCCAGATCGTGCGATAGTCCAGGCGCCCGATGACCGGGCAACGCGCGTTTCGGCCCTTGCGCTCGGCACGGGCTGCGCCACGATAATAAAGAATGCGATTCGCCGGACGCTCGAGCCGGACCGGAAGGGAGCTGCCCGTGAGTGATGGGACGCCAACCACGATGAACGGGGCCGAGAGCCTGGTTCGGACCCTCGTCGCCGGCGGGGTCGAGGTCTGCTTCACCAATCCCGGCACGTCCGAGATGCATTTTGTGGCGGCGCTCGACCGGGTCGAGGGCATGCGCTGCGTGCTGTTCCTGTTCGAGGGCGGGGCCACCGGCGCCGCGGACGGCTATGCCCGCATGACCGACAAGCCGGCCTCGACCCTGCTGCATCTCGGGCCGGGTCTCGCCAACGGGCTGGCAAACCTGCACAACGCCAAGAAGGCGCGCACCCCCGTCGTCAACATCGTCGGCGAGCACGCCACCTACCACCGCGAGTACAACGCGCCGCTGACCTCGGACATCGAGGGGCTGGCCCGGCCGATGTCGTCCTGGGTTCACACCGGCATGAGCGCGGCCGAGATCGGCGCGGACGGCGCCGCCGCCATCGCTGCCGCCCGCACCGCGCCGGGGCAGGTCGCGACCCTGGTCCTGCCGGCCAACACCGCGTGGGACCCCGGGATCGGTATCGCGCCTGTGCCGGCGATCCCCGAGCCGGCCAAGGCCGAGGAGGCCGCGATCGCGGCCGCCGTCGCCGTGCTCTCCAGCGGCGAACCGGTGCTCCTGCATCTCGGCGACCGGGCGGTGCGAGGCGAGGGCCGGGTCATCGCCGACCGGATCGCCCGCAAGACCGGCGCGACGCTGATGGCGATGACCTCGAACGCCCGGATCGACCGGGGCGCCGGCACCGTACCGATCGAGCGCCTGCCCTACCCGATCGATCAGGCGATCGAGGCCCTCAAGGGCTTCCGCCACATCATCCTGATCGGCGCTACCCAGCCGGTCGGCTTCTTCGCCTATCCGGGCAAGCCGAGCCTTCTCGCGCCGGAGGGAGCCTCGACCATCACCCTCGCCGCCCCCGAGGAGGACCAGATCGACGCACTGGAGCGGCTGGCCGAGGCGGTGGAAGCCCCGCCGGCCGCGCCTGTCGCCGTGAACTCGCGTCCGAAGCTTCCCACCTCCGGGCCCCTCGACCAGGACACGATTGGCCAGGTCCTGGGCGCGCTGATCCCGGAGGGCGCGGTGATCTGCGACGAGTCGATCACCACGGGCCGCAACTTCTTCGCCCTGACCCGGGATGCGGCGCCGCATTCCTGGCTGCAGCTCAGCGGCGGGTCGATCGGGCTGGGCATCCCGATGGCCACCGGGGCGGCGATCGCCTGCCCGGGCCGCAAGGTGATCAACCTCCAGGCCGACGGCAGCGGGCTCTACACCGTGCAGGCGCTCTGGACCCAGGCCCGCGAGCGGCTCGATGTCGTGACTCTGGTCTGGTCGAACCGCTCATACGCGATCCTACGGGCGGAACTCACCAATGTCGGCGCGCTCAATCCCGGCCCCAAGGCGATCGGCATGCTGAGCCTCGACGATCCGGCCCTGGATTGGGTCAGTCTCGCCAAGGGCTTCGGGGTGGAGGGCCGGCGGGTGGAAACGCTGGAGGACTTCATCGCGGCGTTCCAGCACGCCCTGTCAAATCCCGGCCCGCACCTGATCGAAGTGGCTCTGTGAGCCGCACCACCTACCCGCTCACCGGGCTGGAAGGCCCGGTGGAAATCCGGGTCGACCGCTGGGGATTGGCACATATCCGGGCCGGAACGACGCTCGACGCGTTCCGGGCCCAGGGCTTCAACGCCGCCCGGGACCGGCTGTGGCAGCTCGACCTCTGGCGCAAGCGCGGCCTCGGCTTGCTGGCGGCGGATTTTGGGCCGGGCTACCTCGCCCAGGACCGCGCCGCCCGGCTGTTCCTGTATCGCGGCGACATGGCGGACGAGTGGGCCGCCTACGGGCCGCAGGACACGCAAGCGATCGTCACGGCCTTCGCGGACGGGATCAACGCCTTCGTGGCGCTGGCCGAGGCGCGGCCGGCGCTGCTGCCGCCGGAATTCGCCCTGACGGACACGCGCCCGGCGCGATGGCTTCCGGAAGACGTGGTCCGAATCCGCAGCCATGGGCTGGTGCGTAACGTCCTGTCCGAAGTCGCCCGCGCGCGTGTGCTGGCCAGGGCCGAGACCCGCGAGGCCGGCTTGGCCGCCGACGACCTGCGCAAGCGGATGAGCCCGCCGCACGATCCGGTCATCCCGGACGGGATCGACGCCGCCGGCTGGCCTGACGATCTCCTCGACGCTTTCCGGTTGGCCACCGCCCCGGTCGGGTTCACGCCCGAGCGGATGGCGGCGACGCGCGAAGAAGCCTGGGCCTGGACCAGGGTCGATGCGCACGGCGCCGTCACGCGAGGGCCGCGCGCCGCCCCGAGGGAGCCGGCCGAAGGCTCGAACAACTGGGTGGTGGCGCCCTCCCGCACCGAGACCGGCCGCCCGATCCTGGCGAGCGACCCGCACAGGATCTATCTGCAGCCCTCGCTGCGCTACGCGGTCCACCTCACCGCGCCGGGGCTCGACGTGATCGGGGCCGGCGAGCCGGCGCTGCCGGGTATCTCGATCGGCCATAACGGCCATGCGGCCTTCAGCCTGACCATCGCGCCGATGGACCAGGAGGATCTCTTCGTCTGCGAGACCGATCCCGATGACGCCGACCGCTACAAGTACGAGGGTGGCTGGGAGCGGATCGAGCGGGTCATCGAGACGATCCCGGTGCGTGGCGGCCCGGACGAGACCTCGGTGCTCGGCTTCACCCGGCATGGTCCGGTGCTCCGCGAGGCGGGCGGACGCGCCTTTGCGCTGCGCACGGTCTGGTCCGATCCGGGCGCTGCCGCCTATCTCGGCAGTCTCGCCTATCTCGGCGTCACGACCCCGGAGGCGTTCGGGCAGGCCCTGCGCCACTGGTCGGCCCCCTCCGTCAACCAGCTCTACGCCGACGCGACCGGGCGGATCGCCTGGTTCATGGCCGGCAAGGCACCGGTTCGGCCGTCCCATGACGGGCTGCTGCCGGTGCCGGGCGACGGCCGCTACGACTGGGCCGGATTCCACGATCCGGCCACCCTGCCCTCTCGCATCGACCCGCCGGAGGGCTACCTTGCCACCGCCAACGAGATGAACCTGCCGCCGGACTTTCCCGCCGAGACCCGCAAGGTCGGTTTCGAGTGGGCCGAGCCCTGGCGCGCCCGCCGCATCCGGGCGGTGCTCGACGGTCAGACCCGTCACAGCCTGGCGGATTCCCAGGCCCTTCAGGGCGACGCGCTATCCGAGCCGGCCCTACGGCTCGCCGGGCTGCTCCGCGCGCTTCCGGCGGTGTCGGATCCCGACGTCGCCGCGGCCCGGGCCCTGCTGGCCGCGTTCGACGGGACGCTGCACGAGAACTCCGCGGCGGCTGCTCTTATCGAGGTGGTCTGGGCCCGCCACCTGCGCCCGGCGCTGCTGAAGGCACTGGTGCCGGATGCCGAGACGCAGCGCCTGCTGCCGCCCGGCGACACGCAGAGCCTGATCGAGCGGCTGGAGACGGGCCTCGAGCCGGCCACGCGCGACGCTCTCCTCATCAAGACCTTAGGCGCCGCGTTCCGGGATTGCCGTGTTCGCATGGGTCAGGACCCGGAAACCTGGTCCTGGGGCCGCCTGCACCAGGCCCTGTTCGCGCATCCGCTCTCGCCGCTGCGGCCGAATTTGGACTGGGATGTCGGTCCGTTGCCCATCGGCGGCGCCGCGGCATCGGTCATGCACGCGGAGTACCGGACCGACACGTTCCGGCTGACCCACGGTGCCTCGTTCCGCATGGTCGTGGATGTGGGTGACTGGGACCGTTCGGTCTTCATCAACGTGCCCGGACAGTCAGGGGACCCGGGCAGCCCGCATTACGGCGACCTGGCTCCCGTCTGGGGGCGCCAGCACCATGTGCCGATGCTCTACGGCCGCGCGACCGTGGAGGCGGCCACCGAGACGATCATCACGCTGAGCCCGGCCGCCGCCTGACCGGCGGCGGGTCGAAGACGGGGACCGAAAAACCTTGAAGATCTTCATCGCCGGATTGGCCACCGAGACCAACACCTTCGCGCCGCTGCCCACTGGCCGGGCGGCCTTTTTGGCCGATTATGCCCGCCGCGACGGCAGCAAAAACCCGCCCCGCCTCAGCAATATCGGCCTCAAGGCCTGGCGCGAGCTGGCCGAGGCGGACGGGCACGAGGTGGTCGAGAGCGTCTCGACCTTCGCGCAGCCGGGGGGGATCACCCTGCGCGCCGTTTACGAGGAGCTGCGCGACGCGCTGCTGGACGATCTCCGGACCGCGATGCCGGTGGATGCCGTTCTCTTGTTCATGCACGGCGCCATGGTCGCCGAGGGCTATGACGATTGCGAGGGCGACACCCTGGAGCGGGTCCGCGCCATCGTCGGGCCCGACGTCACGATCGGCCTCGAGCTGGACCTGCACTGCCACCTGACCGAGACGATGCGGCGGAGCGCCGACATCATCGTGATCTACAAGGAATACCCCCACACCGACATCGTGGACCGCGCCCGCGACCTCTACCCGCTGGTGATGCGCACGGTGGCGAAGAACATCCGCCCGGTGATGGCGTATGCCGATTGCCGGATGGTCAACATGTGGCGCACCACCCGTGAGCCGGTCGCGGGCTTCGTGCGCCGGATGGAGGCCCTGGAGGGCCGGGACGGCATCCTGTCGGTCTCCTTCGGGCACGGCTTCCCATGGGGCGACGTGCCGGATGTCGGCGCCAAGATGCTGGTCGTCGCCGACGGCGATGCCGCCAAGGCGCAGGCGCTCGCGAACGAACTCGCCGGCGCAGTCTGGGCGATGCGCGAGGCGGCGGCGAGCCGCTGCGATACGATCGATGCCGCCATCGACGCCGCGCTCGCTTCCGGCGACCCGCGCCCGATGGTGCTGGCCGACTTCGCGGATAATGCCGGCGCCGGAGCGCCCTCGGACAACACCGCGATCCTGGCGCGGCTGGCCGAGCGCGGTATCAAAGATGTGGCACTCGGGCTGATCTGGGATCCGGGCGCGGTCGGGATCTGCCACGAGGCCGGGCTCGGCGCGTCCTTCGTGCTGCGCATCGGCGGCAAGTGCGGCGTGACCTCGGGCGATCCCGTGGACCTGCGCATCACCGTGCGCGGCCTCTCCGAGGATCACAGCCAGGGCGGCCTCAGCGGCGGCCGGGCCCACCTCGGCCCCGCCGCCTGGGTCGAGGCCGACGGGATCCACGTGGTCCTGACCCATATCCGCCAGCAGGCCTTCGCGCCCGACGCCTTCGCGGGGCTGGGGCTGACCCTCGACGACAAGCGGATCGTGGTGGTGAAATCGATGCAGCATTTCTATGCCGCCTTCGCACCGATCGCGAGCGAGGTCCGCTACGTCGCGGCCCCTGGCGCGGTCCCGCCCGATTACGGTGCGATTCCCTACACCAAGCGCTCGGACCGCTACTGGCCCAAGGTTGCCGATCCCTTCGCCGAGGGCGCCCGATGACCCCGGACCTGTCTTTCGATGCCAACGCGATCCTGGCGACGCTGCGTCCTTGGGTGGAATGCGAGAGCCCGACCCACGACGCGGCCGCGGTCAACCGCATGATGGGCCTGGCCGCGCGCGACCTCGCGGTCGCCGGGGCCGCGGTCGAGACCATTCCTGGATCGATGGGCTTGAGCGATTGCGTCCGCGCCCGGTTCCCGCACAGGCATCCTGACCGGCCCGGCATCCTGGTGCTCGGGCATCTCGACACCGTGCATCCCGTCGGCACCCTCGGGAGCCTGCCCTGGCGGATCGAGGGCAACCGTGCCTATGGGCCGGGCATCCTCGACATGAAGGGCGGCAACGTGATCGCGCTCGCGGCGATCCGGGCCCTGGCGGCGTCCCGGATCGAGACGCCGTTGCCGGTGACGTTCCTGTTCACCGGCGACGAGGAGGTCGGCAGCCCCTCGACCCGGGACCTGATCGAGGCCGAGGCTGCCCGCCACGCAATCGTGCTGGTGCCCGAGCCCGGCCAAGCCGACAACGGCGTCGTCACCGGGCGCTACGCCATCGCGCGCTTCGACCTCGAAGCGTTCGGCCGCCCGAGCCATGCTGGCGCGTCCCCGCTTGAGGGCCGCTCGGCGATCCGCGCCATGGCGCGGATGATCCTGGCGATCGACGCCATGTCGGACGCCGACTGTACCTTCTCCACTGGGATCGTCTCGGGCGGGCAATGGGTCAATTGCGTCCCGACCCTGTGCCGCGGCCAAGCGCTGAGCATGGCCAAGCGCCAGGTGGACCTCGACCGGGGGGTCGAGCGGATGCTGGCGCTGACGGGCGAGCAGGACGGCGTCCACTTCTCGGTCACCCGGGGCGTCACCCGGCCGGTCTGGGAGCCGGATGCCGGCTGCATGGCCCTCTACGAGCAGGCGCGCACCTTGAGCGAATCTCTCGGCCATACCCTGCCCCACCGCAGCGCCGGAGGCGGCTCCGACGGCAACTTCACGGGCGCCAACGGCATCCCGACTCTCGACGGTCTCGGGCCGCTCGGCCAGGGCTACCACACCCTCGACGAGCATGTGCTGATCGAGACGCTGCCCCGGCGGGCGCGCCTGTTCGCGGCTCTGCTGGCCAATCTCGGCGCCGTGGGACAGCCGTGAGCGCGGACCCCGTGACGGTCGTCGTCGCCGGCGCGACCGGCGACCTCGGACTGCGGATCGTGCGGGCCCTTCGGCGCGAGGGTGCGCCTGTGACCGCCATCGTCCGGCCCGGGACCGATCTCGCCCGGACGGCACCGCTCACGGCCCTCGGCGCGCGCATCGTGGAGGCCGGCCCCGGACGCCCGGGCAGCTGGCAGGCAGCCTGCGTTGGCGCCGGCTGCGTGGTTTCGGCGCTCAACGGTCTGAGCGGCACGGTGATCGACGCGCAGACCGCCCTGCTCGAGGGCGCGGTCCGGGCCGGCGTCCCGCGCTTCATCCCGTCCGACTTCGCGATCGATTATGCGAAAACCGCGCCCGGCGGAAACCGCAACCTCGACCTCCGCCGAGCCTTTCAGGCCCGGCTCGACGCCGCGCCGATCCAGGCCACCTCGGTGCTCAGCGGCGCATTCATGGAACTGCTCGACGGGCAGGCCCCGCTGATCCTCCATCGTCCGCACCGGGTGCTCTGCTGGGGCAGCGCCGACCAGATCCTCGATTTCACCACGAAGGACGACACCGCCGGCTTCACGGCCCGGGCAGCCCTGGACCCCGAGGCGCCACGCTGGCTGCGCGTCGCCGGCGACAGCCTCAGCGCCCGCACGTTGGCCGAGACGGCGGGCGATGTTTTCGGCACCCGCTACCGGCCCCTGCGCGCCGGTGGGCTCGGGACCTTGAGCTTGATGATCCGGGTCGCCCGCACCCTGGCGCCGGGGCGGGGCGCGGTGTTCCCGCCCTGGCAGGGCATGCAGTACCTGCGCGACATGTTCGAGGGGCGGGCGCGGCTCACGCCGCTCGACAACGCCCGCTACCCGGACCTGCGCTGGACCACGGTCCAGGCCTTTCTGACGGAGGCCGCGCGGCGACGGGGCCGGTAGCCGACGCCGCGTCGCAGTCAGGCGCGGCCCCAACCCAGGGTGGCCACCGCCACGGCGCCGATCATCCCCCCGATCGTGCCGCCCCCGAAGAAGCCCACCATGGCCAGCAGCGGACCCGAGGGCGCCGCCAGCGCGAAGACCAGGGAGCTTCCGACGCAGCCTGCGGTGGCGATCACGGACATCGGGAACCTCATGCAACTATCGGTTGTATAACCGGGGCTGTTTCCATCAGGTTCCCGCCTGCGGGGAGGCGCTGGGTCAGACTGGGTCGACGGGCATCTCCGGAACGCCGGCAGCCTCGATGGCCGCACCTGCCGCGAGGCAGAGATCCTCCCGGTAGCGCGCGGCGACGAGCTGGACGCCGACGGGCGTGCGCCCGACCAGCCCGGTTGTGACGGTGAGCGCCGGAACTCCGATCGGCGCCAGGCCGACCTGCAGGAGGTTCGCCTCGAAGGCGCGTGCGATCCCGACCTCGCCGGTCCGGTCGAGCCCGTCCGGGAACGGCAGCTCGGCGGAGACCGGCACCAGCAACACGGAATGCTCGGTGAGGAACAACGACCAGTCGCGCACGAGCGTCGCGCGACGCGTCAGTGCCTTGGCGATGGCGTCGGGGGCCATCGCTTCCGCGCGCGTACGGAAGTGTTCCAGCAGGTCGATGGCTGCCGGGTCGCCTTCGCGCTCGGCCGCCGCCCGGGCCGCCTCGTAGCCGTCGCCGAGCCAGAGCTGAAGCTGCAAGGCGCTCGCCTCACGGATCGGCGGCGTGTCGGCGATCTCGGTCACCGCCCACCCGGCCTCGGCCAGGCGCCGGGCGGCCTCGCGCAGCGCGGCCTCGACCTCGGGCACCACCGCGAGGCCGCCGGGCCGCACGCAGAGCGCAGCCCGGCGCGGCACCGCGGGACCCTCCAGCGGCGCCGGCACCCACCAAGGATCGCGCGGGTCCGGGGCCGCCATCGCGTGGAAAGCGAGGCGCACATCCGCGATGCTGCGGGCCAGCGGACCCGATACCGCCATCAATTGCGGCCCGATCCCGCGCTCCGGCGACGAGGCGTTCCAGGCTGGGATCCGCCCCAGGCTCGGACGGAGCCCGTGAACGCCGCAGGAATAGGCTGGGTAGCGGACGGAGCCGGCGATGTCGGTCCCGTGGGCGACGGCCCCGATCCCGGCCGCCACGGCTGCGCCTGCGCCGCCGGACGAGCCCCCCGGCGTCAAGCCGGGATCGCGGGGATTCCTGGTCTCGCCGTGCAACTGATTGGTGGTGAACCAGCGCAGCGAGAAGGCGGGCGTGTTGGTGCGTCCGAGCAGCACCGCTCCGGCACGCCGGAAATTCGCCACGACGGGGTTGTCGTCGGTAGCCATGAGATCGCGCTGGAGGCGCAGGCCGTTCGTGGTCGCGAAGCCCCGCTGGTCGACATTGACCTTGATCGTCACCGGCACGCCCGCGAGCGGCCCGAGCGTATCGCCTCGAGCGCGGGCGGCGTCGACCGCATCGGCCTGCGACAGCACCTCGTCGGGGCGATGCTCGACCACGGCGTTGATCCGCCCATTGACCGCGTCGAGGCGATCGAGGGCGGCCTGTGCGACCTCCCGGGCCGAGACCTGGCCGCTGCGAATCAGAGCCGACAGGTCGGTCGCGGTCAGACGCCAGAGCTGCATGTGATGTCCCTTTGCCGAGCCCCGCAGGGCGAGATTCGCTTCGGACACGCGCCGAGTCGAGGCGCGACACCGTCCGTCACGGCCTTATTCATTATGCAAGCGCGCGGCCGTTTTTTTAAGCATTGGCCGATCGCGAGTATCGGCAACGGCTTGCCGCATCGCAGCAGAGGAACCTAAGCATTTCGCGGTAGCCGACCCTTGCCAAGCATGGACTGATTGATAACCTCGCCAGCGTTCGCCCGTTCAACCGGCCAAATCTGCGGGAAGGATCAATCTCCTCCGACGAAGACAGACAACCTCCAGAGCAAGGCAGGCTTCCATGGCAGAGATGATTCGCGTCAAGCCGACTCACGACGGCACCTATACGGTCTATCGCGGGACTCTCGCGTTGATCAGCGGGCTGACCCGCCTGCAGGCGGAGCGCTATGAGGCCAGTATCAGCCAACAGCGACGGTCCGAGCTCGCCGCTGCGAGCCATTGATGACCTGAGCCGAGGCCGGCCGCCAGACGGGCAGGCCGGTCTCGGTTTCGACGACGCCCCGGGCGTTCAGGTCAAGCTGATCGGTCCGAGGTCGCAGACAACACCAGCTGCGTCCAGGCCGCGCCGCCGCGCGCTGACCGCGAAACCTTCGCCCGAGCGGGCGATCTCGTACATCAGATAGGACGCCCGCCGCGCCGCGAGCCCGCCATGCCCATCCGGGCGCGCGGACGCCGATGGCGCGCCGATTACCGGTACGGAACGGCCGTCCGGCCCCGGTACAAGGGCGCAGGTGGTGGTGTGGTTGTGGCCGTGGAGGATCAGGTCGGCGCCCGCCCGCGCGATCATCGCCGTGAAGGCGGCGGCGTCCTTCAACTCCCGCCCCGACGACGCGCCCCCCGGTTGGGGCGGGTGGTGGATCATCACCACCCGGAACGGTTTGCCCGGTTCGGTCGCCAGCGCGCGCAATAAAGCTTCGGCCGCGGCGAGTTGCGGCGGTCCGAGGCGGCCGGTGGCCACGAACGGCTTCGTGGGGATCGCGCTCGAGAGGCCGATCAGGGCCACGGGGCCGCGCCGCCTCAGGTAGGGAAAGCGTCCCGACGAGCCCGAATCGTCCCCGGTGTAGCCATGGCAGGCCGCCAGCAACCCCTCCAGGGAGCCACGCACGTAGGCGTCGTGATTCCCCGGCACGAAGCTCACGGTCTCGGGGGGCCCCAGGGCCTCCAGGAAGGTGCGCGCCGTCTCCCACTCGCTCGGCAGGCCGATGTTGCACAGGTCGCCGGTGCAGGCGACATGCGCGGCACCCTGCTGCTTCAGGTCGGCCACCAGGGTTTCGAGCACGGTCATGTCGTGGCTGCGCGAGCGACCACGCCGCCAGTTGGCGTAGCCGGTAGCGCGCTTGCCGATGAGCTGGTGCAGGCGCACGCGGCCCAGTGGGCCGACATGGGGGTCACTGAGATGGGCCAGGCGGAAGATCAAGGCCGACGATCAACGCTGAAGGAGGGCACGGAACGCGCCCGGCATCGCGGTCGCGGGCTCCCGCGTCAAGCGCTGCCGATCAGCATCCCGGCGGCCAGCACCAGCGCGCCGCCCAGCATCACCTGGAGTGCCGCGCGCCAGAACGGCGTCGCCATGAAGCGCGTCCGGATCGCCGCGATGGCGACCAGCTCGACGATCACGACCACGACGGCGAGGCTCGTGGCGAGCAGGAACGGGTTCGGCCAGCCGGGCGGCAGCCGGTCCGGGATCGCGTAGGGCAGCGTATGGCCGAGGCCCCCCAGCGTCGTCATGACCCCGCAGACCAGGCCGCGCATCCACGGATCGCCCCGTCCGGTGACGCTGCCGTCGTCCGACAGCGCCTCCGTGAAGCCCATGCTGATGCCCGCCCCCACGGAGGCCGCTAGCCCGACCAGGAAGGTCGCGCCGTTATGGCCGGTGGCGAAGGCGGCGGCGAAGATCGGCGCGAGGGTCGAGACCGAACCGTCGATCAGGCCGGCGAGCCCAGGCTGGACGTAGCGCAGCGCGAAATTCCGCCGCGCTTCGGCGGCGTCGATCACGGATTCGAAGGCGGCAGCCATGCTCGGCACTCCTGTTTGGATTTGTTCTAATCTACTGTTTAGAATTGATATAAACAAGCGCGGACGGATTTTCGCTGCGATGGCCGCGCTTTCGCCTGGGCCGCTCCGGTGCCGGGCGTGCGATCGCGTCTGTCCGATGGCCGATCGAGTTGCGTTGGCCGAGGCGCGGGGACTAGACCATGGCCGGACTAATCCGCGCTCGCCCCAATCGGGCTGCGCCGCTCCGGTCGCCAAAAGCGTTTCATGAGTCTCGGCAAGCGCATCCTACGCCATCCCGTCGTTCAGCGCGCCCTCGGGCGCCTCGCGGCCGGCTATCTGCGGCTCGTGCAGGCGACGAATCGCTTCGAGGTGCAGGCCGGCGCGGCGGCAAACGGGAGCTCCGACGAATGGATCGGCGCACATGTGCCGCTCATCGCCGGCATGTGGCACGGGCAGCATATCATGATGCCGTTCATGCGACGGCCGAGCGATCGGGTCGCGACGATCATCTCCAAGAATCCGGACGGCAACATCAACACCATCGCGCTGGAGCATCTCGGCGTGCGCGTGATCCGGGCGTCCGGCGCTCGCGGCCGGGACCGGGCGACCGACCTGCGCGCCAAGGGCGGTGCGGAAGGGTTGCGGGCGATGCTGCGAGCCCTGAAGGCCGGCGAGTCGGTGGCGTTCAGCGCCGACGTACCGAAAGTGTCCAGGCGTTGCGATGCCGGGATCCTGACCCTCGCGCGGTTCTCCGGACGCCCGATCGTCCCGGCTGCCGTGGTCACGAGCCGGCACCTGCGCTTCGGATCCTGGGACAGGGCCTGTCTCGGTCTGCCCTTCGGCCGGGGCGCGGTGGTGCTCGGCGAGCCGATCTACGTCGCCCGCGACTGCGCCGGCGAGGAGTTCGAATCGCTCCGGCGCCACCTCGAAGCCGAGATGGACCGCGTGCACGCCCGGGCCTACGCGCTGGTCGGGCGTGCCGACCGGGCGGCGCTCTATCGCAACGGGTCTCCGGCCGCGGCGGCCGCCCCGGTGGGAGACCCCGCGTGAAGCTGCCGTCCGTGACCCTGCCGCTGCTGGCCTACCGGGCCGGCCTGCGCGTCGGTGAGCCGGCGCTGGCCGGGCTCCTCGCGTGGCGCGCGCATCACGGCAAGGAGGATCCGCTGCGGCTGCCCGAGCGGCGCGGGCTGCCCGGCCGGGCTCGCCCAGTCGGACCGCTCGCCTGGATGCACGGCGCCAGCGTCGGCGAAGTCCTGTCGCTGATCGGGCTTGTCGAGGGCATGATCGCCCGCGGCTTCTCGGTGCTGGTGACCACGGGGACGCGTTCGGCCGCCGAATTGATCGGGGCCCGCCTGCCTCCGGGTGCCGTGCACCAATACGTGCCGCTCGATGCGCCGCGCTGGGTCGCGCGGTTCCTGGACCATTGGCAGCCCGACCTCGCCATCGTGGCCGAATCCGAGATCTGGCCGAACACGATCTTGGAATTGGACGCCCGCGAGATCCCGCTCATCCTGGTCAACGGCCGGATGTCGGAGCGCTCGTTCAAGGGTTGGGAGCGGTGCCCGCGCACCGCCAAGGCGCTGCTCTCCCGGATCGCAATCTGCCTGACGCAGACCCAGGAGGACGGCACGCGCTACGCCAAGCTCGGCGCACCCCGGGTCAGCGTCGCCGGCAACCTGAAATTCGACTCCCAGGTGCCGCCGGTCGATCGCCAGCAACTGGCTTATCTCGACGGCATGGTCGCCGACCGACCGGTCTGGGTCGCTGCGAGCACCCATGAGGGCGAGGACAGCATCGTCGCCTACGCCCATGCCGTGCTGAAGTCGCAATTTCCGAGACTCCTGACGATCCTCGCACCCCGGCATCCGAGCCGCGGCACGGATGCGGCCGAAGCCGCGGCCACCTACGGCCTGCGTAGTGCCCGGCGCTCCAGCGGCGGACGTCCGCATCCGTCCGTCGAAGTGTACGTCGCCGACACGATCGGTGAGATGGGCTTGTTCTACCGCCTCGCCCCGCTGGCGTTCCTCGGCGGCTCCCTGGTTCCGCATGGCGGCCAGAACCCCATCGAGCCGGTTCGCCTCGATACGGCGATCCTGCACGGCGCACACACCGCCAATTTCGATATGGTCTATCGCGCCCTCGACCGTGCCGGCGCCGCCCTGCCGGTGCGGGACGGGGTCGAGTTGGCCGTCCTGGTCGGCGAACTCTTGGGGGATCCGGCGCGTCTGGCCGGCATGGTGCAGGCCGGCCCCCGGGCGTTGGAGCCGTTCGAGGGTGCGGTCGGCCGTACGCTCGCGGTGCTGGAGCCGTTCGTGGCGCAGATGAAGCTTCAGCGGCTCGACCGCGGCGACCTCGCGCGCCCGCTCATGCGTGCCTGATGAGGCCACCGCGCTTCTGGACGGCGGGGGCCGACCATCCAGCCGCGCGCGCCCTCGCGCCGCTCGGCGCGGCCTATGGAGCGCTGAGCGCCCGGCGCATGAACCGCCCCGGCATCCAGGCGGGCTGCCCGGTCCTGTGCCTCGGGAATTTTACGCTCGGCGGAGCCGGCAAGACGCCTTCCGCGATCGCGGTCGCGACCCTGCTCATCGAACTCGGCCTCAGGCCGGCCTTCCTGTCCCGGGGCTATGGCGGGCGCCTGGCTGGGCCCGTCCGGGTCGATCCGACCAGCCACGGGGCCGCGGATGTTGGCGACGAACCGCTGCTCCTGGCCCGTCATGCGCCGACGGTCGTGTCCCGGGACCGCCCCGCCGGAGCATCGCTGTGCCTGTCGCTCGGTGCCGATGTGATCGTGATGGATGACGGGTTGCAGAATCCGACGCTCGCCAAGGACCTCGCCTGGGCGGTGATCGATGGGGGTGCCGGCATCGGCAACGGCCGGCCGTTCCCGGCGGGGCCCCTGCGCGCACCGCTCGAAGGACAATGGTCCCATGTCGCCGGTCTGATCCTGGTCGGAGACGGGGCTCCCGGCGTCGCGATGGCGCTGGCCGCGGAGCGGCGGGGGCTGCCGGTCCACCGGGCGCGGCTGGTTCCGGATCCGGTCGGCCTGACCGGCCGGCGTTGTCTCGCCTTCGCGGGAATCGGTCGGCCTGAGAAATTCTTCGCGACGCTGCGCGGGACCGGGGCCGTCATCGCGGCTGCTCGGCCGTTTCCGGATCATCATCCCTACCGCGAGGCGGAACTCGCCGCCCTGGCGGCCGAGGCGGACCGTCTCGGTGCGGAACTCGTGACCACCGAGAAGGACGCGGTCCGCCTGCCCGGCGCGTTCGTGGCGCGGGTCCACGTCCAGCCCGTGCGCCTCGTGCCGGACGATCCCGAGGCCCTGCGCGAGCAGATCCGCCGGGCCCTGTGACGCTACGGGCGCCCGGTTTCCTTGAGCCGCGACAGGATCGCCTCGGGTGATACGTAGGCCTCTTGCCGGGCCGCGCTCCAGTAGCGCAATTCGTCCAGCGGGATCGGGTCGCCTGTGACCGCGCAGCGCACGAAGCTGCCCGGCTTGACCACCCGCATCGTGCCGTCCCCATACTGGACGACCGCCTCGCCGTTATGTCCGCGCTCGTAGCGACCCAGCACATCCGCCTCCTGATCGATCCTGCCGCCCTAGATATCGGATCCGCGACAGGGGTCTAGCGGTCTGATCCGCATCACGTTTTCCCGAACGCCGGCAAGCATCGCCCGGAATGGTGCACCCTGGCCACGGATTCAGGTCAGCATCGACGGGGCGGTATCGGTGGCCAGCAGGGCCCGCGCCGCGTCGGAATCGACGTGCATGCGCGCGATCAACGCGTCGGCGCTGTCGAAGCGCTCCTCGCCGCGGATGTAGCCGACGCATTCGATGGCGATCTCCCGTCCGTAGAGGTCCCCGGCGAAATCGAACACGTAGACTTCCAGGAGCGGCGCGCCGTCGTCGAAGGTCGGACGGCGCCCGTAGCTCGCCACGCCGTCGCGGATCTCGCCGGGGCCGAGGCGGACGCGCACCGCGTAGATGCCGTGGGCCAGCCCGCAATCGGGAAGCATCACGTTGGCGGTCGGGAAGCCGAGCTGGCGCCCACGTTTGTCGCCGTGACGGACCTGGCCGAGCACGAACCAGCGGTAGCCGAGCAGCGCGTTGGCCCGGGCGACGTCGCCGGCGGCCAGGGCAGCCCGGATCGCGCTGGACGAGACCGGCTCGGTCTCGCCCGCCAGGGCGACGGGCTCGACGATCCGGCAGCCCAGGCCGGCCTCGCCACAGAGTTCGGCCAGGATCGCCGGCGTGCCCTCGCGGTTGCGTCCGAAATGGAAATCGTGCCCGACCACCACGCCGGACAGCCCCAGAGACCCTCTCAGGAAGTCGAACACGAAGGCGCGGGCGCCCGTGGCGGCAAGCGCCCCGTCGAAGCGGCGCACGACCAACCCGTCGAGGCCGAGATGCGCGAACACGATCTCCTTGGCCGCCAGCGCGGTGAGGCGGAACATCGGCGCATCGGGCGCGAAATAGGCGCGCGGATGCGGCTCGAAGGTCAGCACCGCGGACGGCCGGCCCACCTCGCGCGCCGCCGCCCGGACGTTCTCGACCAGCACGCGGTGGCCACGATGGACGCCGTCGAAATTGCCGATCGCCGCGACCGCTCCAGCGAGGGCCGGTGGGATCGGCGTATCGATGCCGCAAATCGTGAAAGGCCGCATGGCCGGTTTGTCGCCTGAGGCCATCGATTCGGGGTCGGAGACTCGGAAGGGTCGGATGAGAAAGAGGCGCCTGCGCGGTTCGCGTCAGGCCCGACAGCGCCGGACCCTGCCGAAAGCCGTCCGGAGGGTCAAGCGACCTCCCCGCCCTGTGACGACGCAGGGGCGGTCTGCGAAAGACACACCCGCAGATTAACGGCTTCGCAATGCGGCGGGCCTATTTTAAATGCTGTGCAGCGCGGCTATTTTGCGGCGTTAGTGAAGCGTTCATCTTTCCGGGAGCCGCCGCGGCTTCCCGCCGGGCAATACGGAGCAGTTGGTCTATGGCTCTCGATCTGAGCATGCCGATCCTCGTTGTCGACGATTACCAGACGATGGTCCGAATCATTCGGAATCTATTGAAGCAGCTTGGCTTCGAAGAGGTCGATGACGCATCGGATGGTACGGCGGCACTGGCTCGCCTCAAGGACCGCAAGTACGGCCTGGTCATCTCCGACTGGAACATGGAGCCAATGACCGGCTACGAGCTGCTCCGGCACGTGCGGGCCGACGAAAATCTTCGGACGACGCCGTTCATCATGGTGACCGCCGAATCCAAGACCGAGAACGTCATCGCCGCCAAGAAGGCTGGCGTGAACAATTATATCGTCAAGCCGTTCAATGCGGCGACGCTCAAGTCCAAGATCGAGGCGGTCTGCGGGAACTGATGATTTCCGTGGCACGTCCAACGCGCCCCCCGGCAAAGCCGCCGGCACGCCGGAAGGCGCCCAAGAGCGATGCCGCCGGCATCGCTGCTCGCCGATCCCAGGAGGAGAGCATGTCGTCAGCCGCCGCGCGACAGCCCGATATGCGGTTCCGTGAACCGCACGCCGTGATCTCCGAGTTAATCGAGATCGCGGATTACATCGCCCATTTGCGCGAAGAGATCGGTGCGCTCCGGGCGAACGAGATGAGCCGCGACCGGATTCCCATGGCGCATGAGGAACTCGGCAGCGTCGTGGTCGCGACCGCCGGGGCCACCAACACGATCATGGAGGCCGCGGAGGCGATGCTCGGCCTCCCGGACGGGCCTGGCTACCGGGATGCCGTCGAAGAGCGAATCAACACGATCTTCGAAGCCTGCGCCTTCCAGGACATCACCGGCCAGCGCATCGCCAAGGTCGTGGAGGCCCTGCGGCTGTTCGAACAGCGGCTCGCCCGCTTTGTCGGCGCCGTGAAGGCCCGGGATGCATCCTCCACCGACCCGGCCGAAACGGCTCGCCGCGCCCGCGCGGAGGACCTCCTTCTCAACGGCCCCCAGGCCGTCGAGGAAACTCCGTCCCAGAACGACATCGACGCCCTGTTCGCCTGACCGGCTCCGGCTCCGGCCCCGGTCGGTCCGGCGCCCATCGACGCGAGTCGGTTGGGCGGGTTAGATCGCCCTCGGCAACCTGATGCCGAGGGCGGTGTCGAAGGAAAGTTCCGGCCAAGGCATGGCGGCGCAAAACTGGTCCGAGCTGACGACGGACGACCTCAACCGGCGCGACATGCGGCGGGTGATCGCGGTGCTGCCGGTGGCCGCCATCGAGCAGCATGGGCCGCACCTCCCGCTCGGCACCGACGCGATCATCGCCGACGGCTACCTCGACCGTGTGCGCACGCGTGTGCCGCACGACCTCGACGTGCTGCTGCTGCCGGTGCAGGCCATCGGCAAGTCCGACGAACACGACGCGTTTCCCGGCACGCTCTCGCTCGATACCGGGACGGCCCTGGCGGCTTGGACCGGGATCGGCACCGCCATCCATCGCGCCGGCTGCCGCAAGCTGGTGATCGTCACGAGCCACGGCGGCAACAGCGCCCTCATTGATCTCGTGACCAGTGATCTGCGCGCGCGATTCGCCATGGTCGCGGTCACGACGTCCTGGGCCCGGTTCGGCTATCCCGACGGCCTGTTTCCCGCTGACGAGATCGCCCACGGCATCCATGCCGGTGGCATCGAGACCGCACTGATGTTGGCGCTGCGGCCGGATCTGGTGCGGACTGACCGGATCGCGGATTTTCCACCTCGCAGCCGCGCGATGATCCGGGATTTCACCCATCTCCGCGCCGGCCGGCCAGCCGCCTTCGCCTGGAAGGCAGGCGACCTGCACCCGTCCGGAGCCATGGGGGATGCCCGGCTCGGCAGTGCCGAGGCCGGTCACGTTGCCCTCGATCACGGCGCCGCCGCTTTCGTGGAACTACTGCGGGACGTGGCGCGGTTCGAGCTGGATCCGGCGTAACCGGCGCGGACGTGCCGCCGAAAGGTCCGTTACGCGCCGTGCAGCATATGCCGGCGCCGAGAGGCTCGGCCATGAAA